>Ga0307379_10007332_pt1 | contig 15000 bp, 14 predicted proteins | sample UN2MG_FD_202237 | JGI IMG/M metagenome (GOLD analysis project Ga0307379, IMG submission 202237) | Soil microbial communities from Risofladan, Vaasa, Finland - UN-2 | ecosystem: Environmental > Terrestrial > Soil > Coastal area > Acid sulfate soil | place: Finland: Risofladan, Vaasa | collected... | reverse complement strand
CTCGATTCCACGGGCTCGCGCCCGTGGCTACAGACCAGCCGCCCCTGACGGGGCTCCCACAAAACACGGTCACACCCCCCTATCCGGCCGGTTCACGTTTCGCTTGACACGCGCGGCCCGCGCGGTAGGGTGCCCGGGTTATGGACCCGACACGTGCGGGCAGCGACCTCTTGTACTTTGCGTACGGGGCGAACCTGAGCCGTGCCCACATGGCGCTGTGGTGCCCCGACGCCGTGCCGCTGGCGCCGGCCACGTGGCCCGACCACCGGCTGGTGTTCCGGACGTGGGTCGACGTGGTGCCGTCGCCGGGCGACGCCGTCCAGGGGGCGCTGTACGAGGTGGGCGCGCGAGACCTGGCGGCGCTCGACGAGTTCGAGGAGTGTCCGACGTTGTATCGGCGGGTCCGGGTGCGGGTCGTCTCGCAGGAGTCGCCTTTCGAGGCGATGACCTACCGGATGAACCCCGGCCGCACGCTCGCCCTGCCCGAACCGGACTACCTGGGCCTCATCCTCCAGGGATACGAGGACTGGCAACTCGACCGGAGCCTGCTGGCGGTCATGGAACGGGAGACGCACAATGCCTTCGAAAACTGAACGCGACCACCTGCTGGCCACCTACGCCGACCTTCGCGTGGCCGACGTCCGCGACGGTCTCGACACGATGATGATGCACGGCGACGGGTCGATGGACCCGGCGATTCGGCCGCTGTGGCGGACCCAGGCCTTCGGCATCGCCCGCACCTGCCGGTACATGCCGTACGAGGGGGCCGTCCCCGCGATGTCGCCGGAGGACTACTGGAAATGGGTGGGCCGGTATTACCGCGAGGTGTGCCCGTACCCGTGGGTCGATGAGATTGGGCCGGGCGACTTCATCGTCATCGACCAGAGCGGCGTCTGCGCGGGCCTGATGGGGTCGAACAACTCGCTCGCGGGCGTCAAGAACGGGGCGCGGGGGTACGTGACCAACGGCGGCGTCCGCGACACCGACGAACTCATCCTCCAGAAGATCCCGTTCTGGTCGGCCACGTGCGCCCAGACGATGGTCCAGGGGCGCCTCGAGTTCGACGCCAAGGACGTCGCCGTGTCGGTGGGCGGCGTGCGGGTGCACCCCGGCGACGTGGTCGTGGCCGACGGCGACGGCGTCATCGTCGTGCCGCGAGGGGTCGCCCTCGACGTGGCCCGGCACGCCCACGCCGAACACGATCGCGACAAGGCCGGCCGCCGCCAACTGTACAAGGACGTCGGCCTGGAACTCGACGAGACGGTGGGGGGGGAAGAAGAATGACGAATGACGAATGACGAATGACTAAGGGTGGATGACAGGTGGCGAACGGGGCGGGCGCCGCGTGTTGTCGGGCGCAGCAGTCGTTAGTCGTTAGTCATTAGACATTCGTCATTAGTCATTGTGTTCACAGGAGGTCCCCATGAAAACGCTCGAACACGCCGGCGCCGCCCAGGTGGTCGTGGTGGCACTGGAGCCGGGCGAGATGCTCCTGGAATCGATCCAGGAGGCCGTCCGCAAACACGACATCCGAAACGGCGTCGTGATCTCGGGTATCGGCACGCTCAAGACCTGCCAGATGCACTACATTACGCACACCGAGTTCCCGCCCAAGGACCGCAACTTCACGATCGCCGAGCCGCTGGAACTCGTGTCGGTGAGCGGCATCATCGCCGACGGCGAACCGCACCTGCACATCGTGCTCTCGTGCGGCGAAAGCGAGGTCTGGGCCGGGCACCTGGAACCCAAGAGCGAGGTGGCCTACCTGGCCGAGATCGCCATCCTCAAGTTCAACGCCCTCGAGATGACCCGCCGCCTCGACCCCGAACGCAAGGTCAAACTCCTCGGGCCGAAGGCGTAGAGGCTGGAGGCTGGAGGCCGGAGACTGGAGGCTGGAGGCCGGAGACTGGAGGCTGGAGACTGGAGGCCGGAGACTGGAGGCTCAGGGCCGAGCGTCCTGCCAAAGAGGGAGCGTCGCGTGCGAGACCACAGGAAACTGCGGGCGTTCGAACTCGCGGATGCCCTCACGCTGGCGATTTACCGGTGCACGCAGTCCTTTCCGCGCCAGGAGCAGTTCGGGCTCACGGCCCAGATGCGGCGGTCGGCTGTTTCGGTGGGGTCGAACATCGTGGAGGGATGCGCGCGCCGCTCGGAGGCGGACTACCTGCGGTTCCTGGACATGGCGTATGGTTCGGTCAGGGAACTCGAGTACCAAGTCTCGCTCGCCCATCGCCTGGGATACCTGAAACCGGGTGCCTTCGAGTCTGTCCATGCCGCCGTTGTCGAGACCGGCAAAGTGCTCTGCGGCCTCATCCGCGCGCTGCGTGCCTGAGACCCAGGGCCCCGCGCCGGCCTCCGGTCTCCGGTCTCCGGCCTCCGGTCTCCGGCCTCCGGTCTGGCCACGACTCTCCCTTCCGAAACTCAGCAAGTGCCGATATAGTGTGGGCCGTGTGAGGGCTGGTTCAGGTACGCGATTCGCCAGGAGGAGTGAGGACCATGCAGTATCGCCAACTCGGCACGAGCGACGTCCAGGTCACCCCGGTCGCCCTCGGGGCGTGGGCCATCGGAGGGTGGTTGTGGGGCGGCACTGACGATGCGGCCGCGATGGCCGGCATCCGGAAGGCCGTCGACCTGGGGATGACCACCATCGACACGGCACCCGTCTACGGTTTCGGCCATAGCGAGACCGTCGTCGGCCAGACCATCCAGGGGCGGCGCGACCGCGTCCAACTCCTCACCAAGTTCGGCCTGCGGTGGGACCTGACCGAGGGTAAACGCCACTTCGCCACCCACGACAACCAGGGCCGGCCCGTCACCATCTACCAGTACGCCGGCCAGGAGAGCGTCGTCGAGGAATGCGAGCGAAGCCTGCGGCGGCTGGGCACCGACCACATCGACCTGTACCAGCAACATTGGCCCGACCCGACGACGCCGGTCGAGGACACGATGGAGGCGTGCGCGCGGCTGCTGAAGCAGGGCAAGATCCGGGCCGTGGGCCTGTCGAACCACGGGCCGGACCTGATGGACCGGGCCCGGACCGTCGTGCCGCTGGCTGCCAACCAACCGCCTTACAGCATGCTCCGCCGCGGCATCGAGAAAGACGTGGTGCCCTATTGCCGCGAGAACCACATCGGCCTGGTCGTCTACAGCTCGCTCCAGAACGGCATTCTCTCGGGCAAGGTCCAGATGGACCGGACGTTCCCCGAGACCGACCTGCGGTCGCACAACCCGTACTATCGTCCGGAGAACCGGCGCCGGATCCTCGGGTTTCTCGATGCGGCAGTGCGTCCGGCCGCCGAGGCCCACCAGGCCACGATCGCCCAGGTGGTCTTGAATTGGACGATCCACCGGCCTGGCATCACGACCGCGCTCGTGGGCGTCCGTAACCCCGCCCAGGCCGCCGACAACGCCGGCGCCGCCGCCTTCACACTCACCCCCGCCGAGACCGCCGCCATCGATGATGCCCTCGACGAACTGACGCTGGAACTGTAGCGCGGCGGGCAAGGCCGCCGGCTGACTTGTCCTGCGGCCTCCAGTCTCCGGCCTCCAGCCTCCAGTCTCCGGCCTCCAGCCTCCAGTCTCCGGCCTCCAGCCTGCCGTTCTACAAATCCAGTGGCGACACGAGGTCGCCTTTGGCCTGGCGGAGGTCGTCGAGGCGGCGGCGCTGGGCGGCGAGGGCCTCGCCGACCTCGGCGGGCAGGCCCGTCATGCCGCCGAAGTGTTGGTCGAGCCGGTCGAGTTTCTCGAGGTTCTTGGCCACGCGGATCGAGAACTGCTCGACGTACTGGGCCTCGGTGTACGCCTGGCCGAGGGTCTCGGTGAAGAGAACGGCCAGGTCCTCGAACTTGGGGATGAGGCCGGTGGGCGAGGGAATGGCGTCCACCTCGCCATGGACGCGCCGCTCCATCCACTTGACCCAGACGTGTTTGTCGAGTTTGCCGTTGAGCCACTGTCCGTCGGCCCCCCGCAGCCAGTAGTTGGTCGCGAAGATGAGGGGCGGCTGCTCGACCTTGCCGGCGAAGTCGAGGTGGTTCTGGACGTACTTGCCGAACGGGATGGCCAGGAAGTCCTGGTTGCTCATCATGTTGAACTTCCGCACGCCCGCCGCGCCCAGGGTGGCCGCCGTGCTCTCGCTCTCGATGGCGGCGCCCATCGTCACGACGCCGTGCGTCCAGTCGAACGATTGCTGGACGGGCACGCTGGTGTCGCTGTCGCGTCCGCCGTACAGGATGCCCGCCACGGGCACGCCGGCGGGGTCGTTGAGGCGCGGGTCGCAGTTGGCCAGGGCCTGGAGCGCCACGGTGTACCGGGCGTTGGGATGCGACGTCGGGACGGGCTCGCCGGCGTCGTCGGTGGTTCCTTGGCGCCAGGGCCCGGCGAAGTTCTCGCCGGCGTCGGGAATCTCGACACCCATGCCGTCCCAGTAGGGCCGGCGGTCGGCCGCCAGGATGTTCGAGAAGATGACCTCGCCGGGATGGGTGAGGACGTCGTAGATGACGGGGTCGTCGTGAGAGTTGACGTTCCCGATGATGCCGAAGATGCCGCTCTCGACGTTGACGGCCCGGACCTGTCCATCGATGACCCGCAGGTAGGCGATGTCGTCGCCGACGATCTTCTCGCCGGGGAGCATGGCGGTCGACGTCTTGCCGCACAGGCTCGGAAACGCGCCGCTGAAGTACGTGACCCGTTTGTCGCCGGGCCCGCCCACGCCCATCAGAAACATGTGCTCGGCCAGCCAGCCCTCGCGGTCGGCCTTGCGGATGGCCAGGCGCAGCGCCAGTTTCTTCAGGCCGATCGTGTTGCCGCCGTACTGCGTGTTGACGCTGTAGACCATGTCTTCGAGGATGTCGATGTAGACGCGGCGCTTGTCGACGTCGACGCTGGTGCGGCGCGCATCGAGCCGGCCGGCCGAATGCAGGAACCGGAAGAATGGGCCGTCGGGGCCCAGGCGCTTCAGTTGCTCGTAGCCCGGCCGGTACAGCAGGTCTTCGCTATGGGCCACGTACGCCGAGTCGGTGCACTGGATGCACGAGATGGCAAACGGCGACCCGGTGGGACCCAGGCAGAAGAAGCGGACGTACATCGTCTTGCCGTCCATGGCGCCGGCCAGGTATCCGCGGACCTCGCCGAGCCCCTCGTTGCGGTCGATGGCGGCGAGTTTCGGCCCCAGCGTCACGCCCTCCGGCAACAGGTACCGGGTGGCCCGGGTGTCGCGGCCCTGGTCGCTGATCCCGTCGAAGTGGAGGGTGTGGCCGTCGGCAGCCAGGGCAACCTCCTCGTGATTCTCGAGCGCCTTGCGGCGGATGAAGGCCCGGTCGTCGGCCGAGTCGTCACACACCTTGACCGAGGCCGGGCGGCACAGGCGCACGGCGTCGGCCACGAAGGCATGAACCTGCTCGTTGCCGAGGGCATCCAGAACGGCCAGACCCGCCGGGTCGATCTTGCCCGCCAGCACGTCACGGTACGTGGTTTCCATCGGTTTCTTGTTGCTCCTGTTCCTTTGAGTCGATCACGTTCCCCAGGCCAGACGCACCCCGTGTGTCTGACCTGGCAGCGGGGAGCCCCTGCCAGAACACGCGTGCCCCTGACAGGGGCGGGGAGTATAGGGGGTCGGTCGGGCCGTGTCAATGGTCTGGTGGGGGGGGCGGTCAGGGGCGGGGCGGAAAAGGCGTGGGCCGGCGGAGGAAAAAACTGGGGAGATCCGTCAGTCGCATCGGATCTCCCCAAGACTCCTTCTCAACCACTCGTGGTTGGCGAAGGTGGCCTACTTCTTCTTCGCGGCCTTTTTCTTTTTGGCCGGTTTCTTCTTGGCCGGTTTCTTCGCCGCTTTCTTCTTGGCCACCTTCCTCTTGGCTTTCTTCTTCTTGGCTACCTTCTTCTTAGCCGGTTTCTTCGCCGCTTTCTTCTTTGCCATGAGACATCTCCTTTTGTAAGAACTGTCCCTCGCCTGATGTTAGGTATGTCGCCCGACGGTGTCAACAACTTTTTCGTCAGAAAATCCAAACTTCTTCGCGGCGCCTGCCGCGCTCCCCTCGCCGGGATTACGCAACTTATCGGTCGTTCCGGAAACGCGTCTTAAGAAAAAGCACGCGCGGCGCGCCAGCCGCGGCGCGCTCAGGGCAACGTGGGCGCGGCACGGAGCGCCTCGATCGCGGCGCGCATCGCCACGTCGTCGCGCCGTTCCTCGACCGGCTCGGGGGCCTGCGCGACCTGGAGATCGGGCGTCACGCCTCGCCCCTCGATGCACTCGTCGGCCGGATCGTACACGCGCGCCACCGTCAGGCACACGGCGCTGCTCTCGCCGACGGGCACGTTGATCTGGGCCGCGCCTTTCCCGAAGGTCCGCCGCCCGACGATCGTGGCCCGTCCGCGCCGCGCCAGCGCCGCCGCCAGCACCTCGGCCGCGCTCGCCGTGTTCTCGTTCACCAGGACCACCAGCGGCCCGCGCCACGGCTGCCGCGCGAGCAGGGGCACGTCGTACGTCCAGGTGGCGCCCAGCGCGCGGCCGCGGGTGCGCGTCACGCGACCGCCCGCCAAGAACACGCCAGCCGCACCGATGGCGTCGAGCAGCGTGCCGCCGGGATTGTCCCGGAGGTCCAGGACGAGGGCCCGGGCGCCCTGGTCGGCGAGTTGCGAGATGGCGCGACGTAACTCGTTTTCAGTACCGGACTTAAACGCCGCCAGCCGCACGTACCCCGCCCCCTCCTCGCCCTCGATGAGCCGGGCGCCCCGGACCGACGGCAGGTGGACGGCCGACCGCTGGAGCACGACCTCGCGCGCCTCGTCCTCGCCGGCCACGCGGACCGACATCCGCACCGTCGTCCCCGCCTTGCCGCGCAGCAGGCGGCTGACCTCGGCCAGCGCCAGACCCGCCAGCGGCTTGCCGTCGACGGCGGTCATTTCGTCGCCGGCCCGCAGGCTCGCGCCGGCGGCGGCGCCGCCCTCGAAGACCTCTTGCAGGAAAACCCGCCCGTCGCGGACGACGATCGCCGCGCCGATGCCGGTGTAGGACCCTCGGATGTCTTCTTCATAACTTCGGAGCATCTCGGCCGTCAGGAACCGCGTGTACGGGTCCAGGCTGTCCATCGCGCCGAAGAGGAACTCGGCGACGACCGCGCCGTCGGGCAGGCCGAGCATGGCCCGGTTTTTCTCCATCGCCACGGTCAGCCAGTCGGCCGCCTGGAACGCGAACCACGGGTCGGCCGCGCTCGCCTTCAAAAAAAGAATTTCGAGCGCCTCGGCCAGACGCGCGCGTTTGGCTTCGTCGTCCGCCTCGGGGAAGCGTGCGCGGAACGCTGGATTATCGAGTGCCGCGCGAAAACTTTTTATTCCGGCCGCCACCAGATCGCGGTACTTGACCGGGTCGACGTAGAACCAGACGACGGCGCTCAGGGCGTCGGCGTAGACCCAGCGGCCGGCGCCGGCGTCCATCTGGCGCGCCGAGCGGACGAGCGCCTCGTCGGCCCAGCGCCGCGTCACGATCTGCTGGAGCCGCACGCGCTCGGGCGCCGTCTCGCGATCGAGCGGCACGACGGCCGGGGGCGATGAGCGCGCCGCCTCGGCGGTGTCGGCCAGGTGCCGGTCGTAGGAAGGCCAGTAGGCGCCGTGCGGGAGGATGGCGCAGCCGCCCGACAGCGCCGCCGCCAGAAGCGCCAGCAAGAGAACGGCACGGCCATGCGGTCCGAGGCAACTCCGGCCAAATCTCCGCGCGGCGGGTGCGGGGACCCGCCGCGCGAACCTTGTGTCGGACCACTGCGATGGGGCGGGAATCGGTCTCGGGCACCGCGCGGCGGTCACGAGGAGGGGTCCCGGAACAGGTCGTCGAATCGCCGCCGCGCGTCGTCGACCGGGGGGCCGGCGGCAGGGGGCGCGGCCGGACCGCCCGTGCGACGGGCATCGGCCTCGTACTCGAACTCCTCGCAGAAGTTGACGCCGTGCGGGTCGCGGACGGCCTCGGTGTTCGGCAGGCGGCAGCCCTTGAGGGCGGGGTCGTAATGGTGGCAGTTGCCGCAGGTGTGGAGGAAGGCGGCACACTCGGGGCATTCCTCGCGGAACCCGATGGGGGCATTCACTTCCCAGGTGGCACCGCATTTGGGGCATCGCCGTTTCATAGAATCACCTTGCGCCTCAGGCGGGCTGGCCGGTCCGGTCGAGGGCCTCGGCCGCCAGGGCGGCGCCCAGGATGCCGGCATCGCCGCCCAGGGTGCTCCAGCAAATCGTGCACCCCTTCCGGGCGCTCTCGAAGGCCGTCCGACCGACGTGCCGCCGGACCTGGTCGAGAAACGCGTCGCCCGCGCCCATCATGCCGCCCGTCAGGACCACCATCTCGGGGTTCAGAACGTGCAGGATGCTCGTGATGCCGATGGCCAGGTACTCGGCCGTCTCCTCGACGATACGGACGGCCAGCCGGTCGCCGGCGGCGGCCGCATCGAAAATGTCCTTGCAGGTCGCGTCCTTGCCGGCGTCCAGGTGGGTGGCCTCGCCTGCGGCCATCGCCTCGGCGAAGCGACCGACGACGGCCGTGGCGGAGGCGTAGGCCTCGAGGCATCCGTGGTTGCCGCAGCCGCACCGGCGGCCGTTGTGCTGCACGATGATGTGTCCCAGTTCGGCGCCGGTATCGGTGGTGCCGCGGAACAGGCGGCCGTCGAGGACGATGCCGCCGCCGACGCCGGTGCCGAGCGTCAGCAGGAACATGTTCCGGACGGCGCGTCCGGCCCCGCAGCGGAACTCGCCGTACGCGGCGACGTTGGCGTCGTTCTCCAAAACGACCGGCCGGCCGAGGTCGGCCTGAAGGGTGTCGCGGACCGGCACGTTGTTCCAGCCCGCCATGTTCGGCGTGAAGAGGACGACGCCGGCCTTGGAGTCGAGCGGCCCGGGCGACCCGACGCCCACGGCCGCCACGTCGGCCAGGTCGATGCCGGCCTTGGCGCCCAGGTCGCGGACGGCCTGGGCCATGCGCGCCAGCACGTGGTCGGGGCCGGCCTGGGCCTCGGTCGGCGTGGAGAGGCGTTCCAGGATTTGGCCGTCGGGCGAGACGAGCCCCAGTTTCAGGTTGGTGCCGCCCAGGTCGATACCGACGTAGCGTTTGGTCATGGTCGTTGAGGTGCCCGGGAAGTCTGTGTCCGCCGGCCCATCCGTCCCCCCGGGCCGACTCGTTATGGAACCTTGCGCCACTCGGCGATTTGCTTGAGCCGATCCTCAAGGGGCGCCTTGAGATCGTATCCGTGATCCTTGCGGGCGGTGGCGGCCTCGAGGGCGGCCAGGGCCCGCGTTTCGAGGGCCGCCTGCTTCTTGGTGGCGGCCTCTTCGAGCAGGTCGAGCAGTTTGCCGGCGGCCGGCCGGCCGATTTTTTTGAGCGTGGCGGCGGCCGCGGCCGCCTGTTCGTCGGTGCCGCTCAACTTGGCGACGCTCGCCTCGATGGAGGCGGCGAGGGCCTCGTCGCGCATCGCCTTCAGCGCGGTCGCCAGTTCCGTGCCGCCCCAATCGGGCCGGGCCCGCTCCAGGGCGGCAAGCAGTTCCATGGCCAAGTCGGGCCGCTTGGCCTTGAGCAGGGCCTGGGCCCGTGTCTGGATGGCCTCGAGAATGGCGCCCCGGGCCGGCGCGTCGGCGCCGTCCATGGCGGCCACCAGCGGGGGCACGCCCTCGGTGTACGGCTCCTTGGCCAGGAGGATGAGACCGAGTTGCTGGTTGAGTTCGCGGATGCGGACCTTGTTCTCGGCCGGCGTGATGACGATGAGTTGCCGCAGCGTCGGGACCGCGCTGTCGGGCGTGCCGGCGGCCACGTAGGCGTCGACCAGTTTCTCGTAGAGCGTCATGGCGGCCGGGGTGTTGCGGGCCGCCGCGGGGACCTTCGTCAGCGCCACCTCGTACAGGGCGGCGGCGCGCTGCATGTCTTCGGCGCCCTCGCGGGCGAAGAAGATGTCGCCCATCTCCTCGGCCAGGTCGGCCGAGCGGCCCAAGTCGGCCAAGGCGCGGATGGCCTCCCAGAGGGCGTTGCGGACGGCCGGTTCGGTCTCGACGCCGGGTTTGAGGCGGTCGGCCATCTTGACGGCGGCCTCGGCCCCGCCCACCTTGGCCAGGGCGGCCGCCACCGCCTGACGAACACCCTTGTCCTTGTCCTGGAGCCGGGCCACCAGGGCCGCGATGCTCTTGTCGCCGGCCTTGCCGAGGTTGCCCAGGCCCTGGGCGGCGCTGAACCGGACGTTGGGCATGGGGTCTTCGAGGACGGCGGTCAGGATGTCTTCGGCGGACGGCGGGGCGATCTTGGCCAGGGCCAGGCAGGCCGCCTCGCGGACGGCGGGCCGCAACGCCGCGCGGGCCAGGCGGCCCAGCGGGTTCAGCGCCGGCTCGACGGCCGCGACGTGGGCCCCGTTCTTCTCGCCGATGACACCCAGGGCCCCCGCGGCCCGAACCACCTCCGTTTCGTCGGTGGAGTCCAGCATGGCCACCAGCCGGGGCACGGCCTTGACGACCTTCAACCCGCCCAGGGCCGCGGCGATGGCGGCCCGGGTGGCGGCGGCGTCTTCCTTGTCGAGTTGGGCCAGCAAGGTTGGCCCGGCGGCGGTCTCCTGCCAGGCGGCCAGGGCCTCGGCCGCGCCGGCCCGGACGATGGCCGACTCGTCGCCGACGTGTTTGAGAAGGGCGGCGATGAGTTCCTGGTACGCCTGGCGGGTGGTGCCGTTGCCGCTGCTGAGCGCGCCGGGGGCCATGGCGGCCGCCTGCTTGGCGGCCAGCGCCCGGACCTGCGGCACGGCATCCTCGACATGCACGAGAACCAGCCGGCCTTTCTCCTTGGCGTCGGCGGCGGCCTCATAGAGTTCGGTCAATTGACGTATCAGACGTGTCTGCACGCGATCGAGTAGCGCGGTGCGGCGATTGAGTTCCTCGCGGAAGCGCTTGAGCAGACCGGCCAGCAGGCGCGACTCGGGCACGTCGCGGCGCGCCTCCCACCACGTGTTCCACGCCTGGCCGGTGGCGGGGAGGTCCTTGAGGCCGGTCATCTCGGCCAGCGCGGCGGCGGCCGCCTCGGCCACGGGGGCCTGCGGGTCCGACGTAATCTGGACGAGCCCCTCGATGGCGCGCTTGTCCACGATCTGGGCCAGCGCCTGAATGGCCGCCAACCGCGCGCCCAGCGACGTCGTGGACCCCGACGCCAGGTCCTTCAGGCCCGTCAGGACCTTCTCGTTACCCTGATAGGCGCCGAACGCCCTGGCCGCAGCGCGGCGGCTGGGTTCGTCGTCGCTCCGCAGCAGGGCGAAGAGCGGATCGATAAGCACCTCGTGGGCGGCGTCGCGCGCGGCCAGGGCGTCGAGCAGGGCCAGCATGGGTTCCGAGGGCACCGGCGCGGACAGCACCTCGACCATGATGGCGCGGGCGGCGTCGCTGTTCTTCTCGATGAGCACGTCGGCCGCATCGCGCCGGGTGGCGAAGGTGCGGTCGGCGCCCGTCAGGAAGTCGCGGAGGCGGACCAGTTCGGGGTCGGTCTTGGGGGCGGGGTCTTGCACCTCGGCGCCGCTGGCGGAGATGGCGATGGCGGCGACGGCCAGCCACAGCGCCAGCGCCGGGAGCGTGTCACGCACACTCCGCGCGAACTCGTGGCGCACCGTATCCGGCCCCATCAGATACCCCCGCTTTCATGTCTGACTTCCAATGCTACACCGTACCTTTCGGCCGATGGACTGTCAACCGCAAATGCCGCCGAGAGGTCCATTTGGGCGGTCCGGCGGTCCATTTTCCTCTCCCCGGCCACGCCCTGGGCGTGTTCGCCTCTATGGACGCCGGCGGCCGGCGGCTTATTCGCAGTCGCGGGCCGGCGTTATCGGACTTTTGCTCAAGCGCCCGACCCCGCCGGGTCGATGCTACCAGCGCCCGAAGCCCGATACCGGCGCGCTGTGGGCGCGGGCCGCCGGCCCGCGAGTCTCCCCGCTGGCAAGGTCCGTCGGAAGGAGTCTCTGTGCTGCAGGTGGCGGCCAACCCGATTGAGGCGTTCCTCGATTACCTGACGATCGAGTGCGGTCTGAGCGCCAACACCCTCCAGGCGTATCAGCGCGACCTGGAGCGGTTTGCGGCGTTCGCGGGCATCGCGCAGCCGGAGGCCTGGGAGACGGTCGACAGCGAGAAGGTCGTCGAGTTCCTGATGGCCGAGAAGGCCCGCGGCTGCGCGGTCTCGACGATCAGCCGGGCGCTGGTCGCCATTCGGATGCTCTTCCGGTTCATGAGCGCCGAGGGATTCCTCTCGCGCGACGTCACCGAACACCTCGAAAGCCCGCGCCTCTGGGTCACGCTGCCCGAGGTGCTCGACCGCAAGGCGGTGGACCGCCTGCTGGCGGCGCCCGACCCGAAACACGACCGTTGGCCGAAGCGCGACACGGCCATCCTGGAAGTCCTGTACGCCACCGGCGCGCGGGCCACCGAGGCCGCCGACCTGACGATGACGAGCGTGAACCGCGACGTCGGGTACGTCCACTGCATCGGCAAGGGACGCAAGGAACGCATCGTGCCCATCGGCCGGCGGGCCCTGGAGGCGATCGACGCCTACCTGGCCCAGGAGCGGCCGCAACTCGACCGCCAGAGGAGCGACTACCTGTTCCTGACGCACTCGGGCCGGCGCATGGGCCGCGAGACCATCTGGCGGCTCGTCAAGAAGTACGCCATGCGAGCGGGAGTGAGCCGGCGCGTCAGCCCGCACACCCTCAGGCACTCGTTCGCCACGCACCTGCTGGAGGGCGGGGCCGACCTGAGGGCCATCCAGGAGATGCTCGGCCACGTCGACATCGGCACGACCCAGATCTATACCCACGTCGACCAGAACCGCCTGAAGGCCATCCACAAGAAGTACCACCCCAGGGCGTAGACCCATTTCGGATTTGGGATTTGGGATTTCGGATTGCGCGCAGGCCGCGCCTCAGCCGGCGTCGCCGTCGCGCGTTTCCCGGGGCAGGAACATCGGCAGCGCCAGGTTCCACTTCAGTGCGGCCAGGCGGATGACGAGGACCAGCGCGACGGCCACCACGCTGTTGCCGGGCCAGCCGGGCAGCCACCGCGCCAAGGCCACCAGCGAGATGGCGCCGGCCAGCGAGGCCGTGGCGTAGATCTCCCGCCGCAGGATCAACGGAATCTCGCCCGTCAGAACGTCGCGGATCATGCCGCCCACCACGCCCGTCATCACACCCATCACCACGGCGATGGCGCCCGGCAGGCCGGGGTCCAGGGCCTTGCGGGCACCGATGACCGTGAAGATGGCCAGGCCGAAGGCGTCGGCCACGGGCAGGATGCCGCTCGGCAGCCGGCAGCACCGCGCGGCCGCGAACGTCGCCAGCGCCGCCACGACCGCCAGGACCACGTACGTCGGGTCCGACACCCAGAAGACCGGCAGGGCCCCCAGGATGACGTCGCGGATCGTCCCGCCGCCCAGCGCGGTGGCCAGCGCCAGCACGACGACACCGAAGAGGTCGAGCCGCTTGCGCCCGGCCGCCAGCGCCCCGGAGACGGCGAAGACCGCCACGCCGAACAGGTCGAGCCCGTAGATGACGCTCACGGCATGCCTCTCGTGACGGCGGCTACAGCATTCTCACTTTGCGTGTTTGCGCGGCGGGTCCCCGTACCCGCCGCGATCCGCGTAAGATCGCGGCTTGGCGCGGTGGGTGCGGAGACCCACCGCGCCAAGACTCAATCTTAGACCGCCACAGGACCGGCTTCACCCCTGGCGGCACAGGTCGCGGACCTTGGCGAAGGCGTCGATGCATCGCTCGATGTCCGGCGGCTCGTGGGCGGCGGAGAGCTGCACGCGAATCCGGGCCTGGCCCTTCGGCACCACGGGGTAACTGAAACCGATGACGTAGATGCCCTCGTCGAGCATCCTGGAAGCCATGGTCGTGGCCAGCGTCGCGTCGCCGAGCATGATGGGCACGATGGGGTGGTCGCCCTCGGGAATGTCGAACCCGCGATGGCGCATGCCGGCCCGGAACATCCGGGTGTTGCGTTCGAGGCGGTCGCGCAGTTCGGTCGACGCGGAGAGAATCTTGAGGACCTCGATCGTGGCGGCGGCGATGGCCGGCGCCAGCGTGTTCGAGAACAGGTACGGCCGGCTGCGCTGGCGCAGCAGTTCGACAATCTCCTTGCGGCCGGACGCGTAACCGCCCGACGCCCCGCCCAGCGCCTTGCCGAAGGTGCCCGTCAGGACGTCGACCCGCCCCACCACGCCGTGGTACTCGTGCGTGCCGCGCCCCGTGCGGCCGACGAAGCCGGTGGCGTGCGAGTCGTCGACCATGACGGCGGCGTCGCGTGAGTCGGCCAGGTCGCAGATGCCGGCCAGGTTGGCGATCGTGCCGTCCATCGAGAAGACGCCGTCGGTGGCGATGAGGCGGGCGCGGGCGCCGGCGGCCTCCTTCAGGCGGGCCTCCAGGTCGGCCATGTCGCCGTTCTTGAACCGCAACCGCTGGGCCTTCGAGAGGCGGATGCCGTCGATGATGCTGGCGTGGTTGAGTTCGTCGGAGATGACGGCGTCTTCCGGCCCCAGGAGCGTCTCGAACAGGCCGCCGTTGGCGTCGAAACACGAACTGTAGAGGATGGTGTCCTCGGTGCCCAGGAACCGGCTGAGCGCCTCCTCCAGTTGCTTGTGCAGCGCCTGCGTGCCGCAGATGAACCGCACGCTGCTCAGGCCGAACCCCCAGGCGTCGTAACTGCGCTTGGCCGCGGCAATGACGCGCGGGTCGCTGGACAGGCCCAGGTAGTTGTTGGCGCAGAAGTTGAGGACCTCGCGCCCGCCCTGCACCGTGATGCGGGCGCCCTGCGGACTCGTGATGACCCGCTCCGGCTTGTACAGGCCGGCGTCGCGGATGTCGCCGAGCGCGGCCACCACGGTCTCTCTCAGGGATCCGAACACTCGCCTGGCCTCCTTACGGCTCGGACCAGTCCAGCACGACCTTGCCGGAATGGCCCGACCTCCCGTGTTTGCGCGGCGGGTCCCCGTACCCGCCGCGCTGCCCGTAAGGTCTTCGG
>Ga0307379_10007331_pt1 | contig 15002 bp, 12 predicted proteins | sample UN2MG_FD_202237 | JGI IMG/M metagenome (GOLD analysis project Ga0307379, IMG submission 202237) | Soil microbial communities from Risofladan, Vaasa, Finland - UN-2 | ecosystem: Environmental > Terrestrial > Soil > Coastal area > Acid sulfate soil | place: Finland: Risofladan, Vaasa | collected... | reverse complement strand
CCAGAACTTCGCCCTCGTCGCCGGCTGCACGCCATAGATACATCCGTTTGCCGCCGATGCGGACGACCATCTCGTCCAGATGCCACCGTGAGCTTGGCCGAGGGCGCTGCCGTCGAAGCCGCCTCGCGAATGCCGGCCCGAACTTCAGCACCCAGCGCCGGATGGTTTCGTACGAAACGTCGAGGCCACGCTGCGCGAGCAACTCCTCCACGTAGCGGTAGCTCAAGGTGAGGCGGAGATAGAGCCAGACAGAATGCTGGATCACAGTCGGTGGATACTGATGGCGGGCATACGAGATTGGAGGCATCCTTGGAAGCTACTCAGCCAGCAGCTGGATATCTACATGTTCCCGTGACAACACCGATAGCGGACGTACATCATCACTGTGAGGCGGATGACCTCAGGCGAGCTGTTGAAATAGCGGAAGGGGTTGCTCATCGACCGAGGCTACGGAAGCCACCTATCCAGCTCAAGCCAATTTGCTCTGACACTGCCGTCGGCAATCGCCTAACCGCGCAGACCAAGTCAAAAAACACTGCCGACACCCACACTCGACGCTCTGAAACGATTGCCGTTTTGCTACGACCTACCCATTTCACCCCGATCATAGGTCCAGGTTATGGCGCCGCGCTTTTCTGCAAGGGTGGAGCGTTCGGCTGTAGTAGCGTCTTCGTCGACCATTTTTGTTTTCGGGTCGACGACCACACCATAGGAGGCTCGCGCTGCCGCGATCGAGATCTTACCGTCCATCACGTCCTCCAGCACGCGCTCTTGATTGCGGGCGAAGGGGTCGCCATACCCGGCGCCGCCAGGCCCCCAGCAATGGATCGTATCACCGGCTCGGAGGGTGAATACACCTTTGGACTCAATTGGCTCGGTTTCGCCGCCCGCGCGCCTGATGTTCGAATGCGCAAAAGGAGGCGGGCAGCCACCGTAGAGACCCCAAGCTTGCGAGTGATGCCGGTCCTCTCGAAGTGTGAGGGTGACTTCCCCCCGCATGATCTCTATCTCCCGTTCGACGCCGAGGCCGCCGCGCCAGCGCCCTGCCCCGCCTGAATCCTGCCAAAGGGCGTTGCGCCGCACTCGGACCGGATAGTGGAGCTCAAGTGACTCGACCGGCATGTTCATTGTGTTGGCAATGTCGGTCTCCAGCGCGTCGACACCGTCCTGGCTCGGCTGTCCGCCGGTGCCGCTGGTGCTGAAGTCTGTGCAGACGAATTGGCGCCCGCTCTCGAGGTCGAAACCGCCAAACACCATCACACGCGTCACGCCACCGGGCGCGGCCGGCATTTCGTCGGGCATTGCGCGAACCAGCGCACCCAGGATTGTATCAGAGATCCGTTTCATTGTGATCGTGCGGCCATTGACGGGCGCCGGCGGCCGCGGATTGACCACCGTACCTTCCGGCAACGTTACGCGGATCGGCCGGTAGCAGCCGCCATTGTTGGGCGCGGCGGGATCGGTGATGGACTTTACGACGAAATAGACCGAGGACAGGACCGCCGAGCAGTCCGCATTGACCGGACCCTTGAGCTGCTCGTCGGTACCGGTGAAATCGATATGAAGGTCGCGTTCAGAGATCGTCACGGTGGCCCGGATCTTGACCAGCTTGTTACGCACGATGCCGTCGTCGTCGAGGTAATCCTCGAAACTATAGGTACCGGCCCGGAGCTTCCCAATCGAGCGCCGCGTAAGCTCCTCGGCCCGGTCCAGCAATTCATCAAAGTAGCAGGACGCCTGCTCGGCCCCGTACTCGCCCATCAGATCTGCGAGGCGCGTTTTGCCGACATGAAGCGCGGCAAGCTGGGCGCGCAGGTCGCCCAGCACGATCTCGGGAATTCGCACGTTGCGCTCGATGATGGCATGGAGAAGGTCGTTGGGCTTGCCGGCCTCATAGAGCCGCGCCAGAGGGATACGCAGGCCCTCCTGATATATGTCGGTGGAATCTGTCGGCAAACTGCCAGGCGTTTTTCCGCCGACATCCTGATGATGGGCGATGCAGGCCGCTATTGCGACCGTCCTGCCTTCGAATACGACTGGGGTCACCAAGGCAATGTCGGGAAGATGGGTTCCGCCATCGTAAGGATCGTTGAGGATAAAGACGTCGCCTTCGGCCATGTCCTCCGGGCTGTAGGTTTGAAGCACCCGTTGCACCGCCGGCGGCAGGACGCCCAGCTGCGCCGGCAGCGCGGTTGCTTGGGCGATCAACTCGCCTTTGGCGTCGAAGAGCGAAGCCGAACAGTCATGGCCTTCCTTGATGATGTTCGAGTAGCCGCTGCGCACGAGCGCGTCCTGCATATCCTGTGCAATCGCATCGAGCCGGTTCCGGACCACCTCCAGAGTGATCGGGTCGATGGGATCGTTCTTCATGGCTATTTTCATTGGCGCGTCCGCTCCACGACGATTGCACCGGTCCGGTGCACGCTGGCGTGCTGGCTGGGGTAGATCACAAGCGTAGTATCCGCCTGCTCGACGATCGCCGGTCCTTCGATGACCTGGGCCTCAAGTAGTAGCCACCGATCGTAGATCGGGGTCTCCACATAGCCCCCCGCGGCGCTGAAATAGACAGGCCGGGTTCCGGTCGGCTCCGAAGCGTTGGCTCCGCCGGCCGACCGCCAGACGAGTTTTGGCGACGGCAGCGCATGCGAGTGGACCACCCGCAGATTGACGAATTCCGCGGGGGCGGCGCAATCGGCATGGCCGTAAAGGTCGCGGTGCTGCTCATGAAAAGCGGCGACAGCGGCTGCGATCGAGCCGGCGTTTTCGCCGGGCACGGGTATCGTGAGCTCATAGGACTGCCCGACATAACGCATATCGGCGAATACCCTTGCCTCGACCGCCTCAGGCGGGACGCCGTCCCGGCGCATGAACGCCGCGCAGCGCGCATCGAGACGGCCGACGACCTCGGCGAAGGCCGCCGCCGAAATCTCGTCCGAGCGGGCGGCAAAGGTCTCGCCCTGGTCGTGCTCGATATTGCCGACCAGTAGCCCGAAGGCAGAGAGCACGCCCGGGGTTTCGGGAATCACGACGCGCGCGATGTCGAGCTCGTCAGCGAGCGCGCCAGCATGGACCGGCCCCGCCCCGCCCAGCGCCAGCAGCGAGAAGGCGCGCGGATCGGCGCCGCGCTGCACGGTGGCGCGGCGGATCTCGTCGGCCATGCGCGCATTGAGGATGCGGTGAATGCCGGCGGCGGTCTCCGCCCGACTGAGACCGAGCCGCTCCGCCAAGCTGTCGACTGCCTGCTCGGCCGCGGCGCTGTCGAGCGTGAAAGTGCCGCCGGCAAAGCGCGCGGGATTGAGAAAGCCCAGCACCAGGCTGGCATCGGTGACGGTTGCCTCCGTGCCGCCGCGGCCATAGCAGGCGGGTCCGGGATCGGAGCCCATGCTTTGCGGCCCCACCCGCAGCCCGCCCACCTCGTCGAGCCACGCGATGCTGCCACCGCCCGCACCGATGGTGTTGATATCGATCATTTGCTGGCGGAGCGGCAGTTGCTCGACGCGTGTGATATTGGTGAGCAGGGGCTTGCCAGCGCGGATCATCGCGATATCGCAGCTCGTGCCGCCGATATCGAGCGAGACGATGTCCTCGAAACCGGCGGCCGAGGCGGCGAAGCGGCTACCCACCACGCCAGCCGCGAGGCCCGATAGCAAGAGCGAAACCGGCCGCTCCGCGATCATCTCGGCGCTGGTGATGCCGCCGCGCGACTGCATGATCTGAAGCCCCGCATCGAAACCCATAGTCCTCAGCGACGCGGCGAGCCGGGCAACATAGGAGCCGACGGTGCCGCGCAGATAAGCTTCCAGCGTCGTCACGACGAGGCGCTCGTATTCACGGAAGGTTGGGTCGACCTCGCTCGATATCGAAACCTCAATGACGGGAAAGGCGGAACTGATAAGCTCGCGCGTTCGGCGCTCGTGGCTTGGATTGCGAAACGAAAACAGATAACAGACGGCAATCGCGGTCACCCCCTGTCCGTTGACGAGATCGGCGACCGCGCGCACGACGCCATCCTCGTCGAGCGGAACGGTCACCGATCCTTCAGGGCCAATCCGCTCGGTGATGCCGACGCGCCGGCGGCGGGGAGCGAGGAAGGTTGGGGTCTCCGCCTTGAGGTGGAGGTCGTACATCCGCGAGCGCTTCTGACGCCCGATCTCGAGCGTGTCTTCGAAACCCGCGGTCATCAAAATGCCAGTGGTGGCGCCCTTGCGTTCGAGCAAGGCGTTGATGGCGACCGTGCTGCCGTGAATAAAGCGGGTTACGTCCTGAGGTCGGCACGCGGTCTTCTCCAGGATTTCCCGAACACCGTCCTGGACGGCTTCAATCAGATCCCTTGGTGTCGTCGGAACCTTGACGTGGGCGAGCGTCGTCTGATCCTTCAGCAGGACCACGTCGGTAAAAGTTCCGCCGATATCGACACCGATCTCGATCACCCGGTCGCCTCGCTGTCTGGCCCTGTGTCTCCCGGCAGCGCCATGGCAGCGAGCGCGCCCGCCAGCACCGGCTTGATCGGCGGCCGAATGCGCGGGAACGGAATACTGCCAGGATCGATGCCGGCTTCCTCGGCGATCAGCGTCGTCACGAGCGCCCGGCAGGTCCGTCCCTGACACAGCCCCATGCCGGCGCGCGTCAGGTCCTTGACCGCTTTGAGGGTGACGCAGCCATCCGCCGCGGCGGCGCGGATCTCCAAAGCTGTGACCTCCTCGCAACGGCACACCACGGTGTCGCCATCGACGCCTTCCCATAGCCCGGGGCGGGGCCGGAAAAGCGAGTTGATCATGCGGGCGAAGCGATCGAGCTTCGCGCGGCGGGCAAGCGGCCGGAGGCGACGCTGGTCGGCCTCGGCCTCGCCGATCAATCCGGCATGCGCCGCAGCGCCGATCCCGGCGATGATGCCTTCTTCGATGGCTGGCGCGGCGCCGGCGATGCCGGTGATTTCGCCGGCCGCGAATACTCCGGGCCGGCTGGTCGCCATGTCGCGACCGCAGTCTACGAACCAGGCAAGCCCATCGGAGTCCCAGCGCAAGTCGCAGCTCATGGAGGCGGCGATCTCGATCGCGGGAAGGAACCCATAGCCAGTGGCGATCGCGTCCACTTCAAGCGTCTCGTGGCTGCCCGGGACCGCACGCCAGTCGGCGTCCACCTTCGCGATCCGCGCGGCCGCGACCCGCCCGTCGCCCTCCGCCGCGACGATCTTATAGCCGGTTCGGACGGGAATGCCTGCACCCCGTATGGTCCGCAAATAGTCGCGCGCCTCGGCGAAGCGCGGCCACTGGCCCCACAGGGCAGGCAAGTGGGCGAGCCATTGCGTGCGACGCGTGGCCTCCAGGATCGCCACGATGTTACAGCCGGCGCGCACCAATTGCTGGGCGACCGGCAGAAAGAACGGCCCCGAACCCGCCATCAATACCCGGTGGCCCGGTTTGACCCATTGGGTCTTTGCCAAGGTCTGCGCGCCACCCGCGGTCATCACGCCCGGCAGCGTCCAGCCCGGAAACGCAACGGGCCGGTCGTGAGCCCCGGTTGCAAGCACGATCGCGCCTGCGCGCAGCGATTCCGGCTTGCCGTCACGCTGGAACATGATCGTGCTGTCATCGAACACGCCCCAGACCAGGGCGGCGGAGAGCACCGTGATACGGGGATCGTCGATTGCGGCGCGCTTGGCCTCGCCGCGTTCGTGCTCGCGGCTCAACTGGTCGTGTTCGAGGGCGAAGGCCGGCGCCGCACGCTTGAAATACTGGCCGCCCGGACGCGCATATTCATCGAGCACCGTGACGCGCGCGCCGCAATCCGCCGCCGCGCGTGCCGCCGACATGCCGGCCGGGCCAGCTCCCAATATGGCGACGTCGCAATCAGGCATTGTGGGCCATTGCCGGGTAAGTGCCCGGATCCTTTTGGCTGCGCACGACCATGCCAGGACGCGCCGCTGTCAGGCAGGCGCGCATGTTCCGGACGCCGTCGATCTCGACCACGCAGTCGAAGCAGGCGCCCATACCGCAGTAAAATCCGCGCGGCTCACCGGTTCGCGCGGTGACGTGCAGCGAGGCTATGCCAGCCGCCCATAGCGCGCCCAGCACGGTCTCGCCGTCATGGGCCGGGATAGGGCGGCTGTCGAACTCGATCTCGAATGCGGCCCCGCGCACCAGGCCGCTGCTGCGCAGATCGCCCGCGACGGCGTCAGTCTTTGGCATAATAGGTCTCCTCGACCGCAGCCGTCACCACGGCGTCTTGGTTGGAAAAGCGCGAGAGCCTATAGGGTTCGATGTCGATCTCGGTCTTCCCGTCGACGATCAGATCGACCAGGACTTTGCCGACGATGGGCGCGAGGGTGACGCCGCGATGCATCACGGCGACCAGCAGGTTTGCCACACCGTCAACCGGGCCGATCACTGGATAACCATCGGCCGGAACCGGGCGAATGCCCGCCCAGCTCCGCAACACCGCGATATTCGCCAGCGCCGGCACCACCTGGCAGGCCCAGCGGTTGACCTGCCGAGTACCCTCAGGCGTCGTCACTACGTCCATCGCACCCGACTCGCGGGTCGCGCCGTATACGATCGTCCCCGACGGCGTTTGCTTGATGTTATGGATGTAGGTGTTGAATAGCCGTGGAACGCGCTCAGTCACGAACATTTGGCCGCGAGAGCAATCCATCGGTATTCGGACGCCGATCGGCGCGGCAAGTGCCGGCGCGTCAGCGCCGGCGGTATTCACCACATGGCCAGAAAAAATCTTTTCGTCGCCAATGCGGACACCGATCGCACGCCCGTCGCTGATGATAATCTCGTCGACCGGGCTTTGGGTGCGGATCTCCGCGCCGTGTCGCCGAGCGGCCTTGGCGAAGGCCCAGACGGCATTGATCGGCGTGACATGGGCATCGGCCGGACAATAGGTTGCGCCGACCACCGCCTCATTGACCGCGGGCTCGAGTTCCAAGACTTCCTTAGCCGACAGCAACTGGCAATCGACGCCGCAAGCGACGAGACCGTCGGCGCGCTCCTTGCGCGATGCATGGGTATCGGGATCGAAATATGGATCGAGGCTGCCCGGCGCCTTGAGGTCGAGCGGCGGACCGAGATCGTCGGCAATCTGCTCGAAGAGCCCAAGGCTCGCTTTTGAAATGTCGACATAGTGTTTCGGTACGAGCGCCGAGGAATAACTATAGATGCCGACCGAAACCCCGCCGAATGCGGCGCCGGACGCGCCCGAGGCGAGGTCTCGGGCCTCCAGAACGACAACGCTCAGCCCCGCGCGCGCCGCAAAGTAAGCGGTCGCGGTGCCGAGCAGACCCCCACCGATGACGCACACGTCGACTGCTTTGCCACTGCCCGATAGGAGACTGGCCGGTCGGCTATCGGCCTTCGCATCGGCCGCCCCACGATGGACGGCATCGCCGTTGCTCATTATCCATCTCCTGTCCGGCGTCTCTGCGCGTATGTGTCCTCTAATACTCTGATCATGCCGTAGGCACTTCGATTGAAGGGAACGTCAATACCAAGCCGTTCGGCGTCGCGGATCACGGCGCCGTTCAGGCATTCGATCTCAGTCTGTTTCTCCGCACGTATATCCCGCAGCATGGAGGGATAGTGCGAGCGCGCCTCTGCTGCCACGTCGCGCAGGAACGTCCGCGCGGCTTCGCGGGTCAGGGCAATTTCCTTTCGCGCAGCGACAGCGACGATCTCATCGGTTATGCCGTCGAGCATTGGCCAGGCCTCGGCTTGATCGACAAGCTCGCCAACAGAGAGGCCGCAAATCGCACAAAGTGGGTTCAAGCAGCAATTGACGACCAGCTTTTGCCAGATCCGAAGCTCGATCTCGGGATCGACCTTTGCGTTGATCCCGCTTTGATTCAGCAGATCGACCACGGCCCCGCAGACATCGCCGGGCTTGCCATCGGCAGGCCAAATACCATCGGCAGGCCAAATATATGTATCCCCACGCCCGGCATAACTCGCCTCGATAATGCCGGGTGCGAGCAGCTCGCTGGTCAGGGTCGTGAAACCGAAGAGGAGGGGTGCCGCCGGAAGGGCCTCGCGGATCAGTTCGACGTTGCCGAGGCCGTTCTGCAACGTCAGCACCACGGTGCCGGGCCCGATGGCCGGCGCGATGTCGCGGGCTGCCTGGCGGGTCTGGTTATACTTGACGAACATCAGGACGATATCGGCCACGCCCGGCTCGTGCGGGTCGGTCGTCGCACGCATTGGGATGGCTTCCTCGCCATCGTCGGAGCGCACAGTGAGCCCGGTCTCGCGTATCCGCTCCACATGCTCGCGCCAGACGTCATAGGCCCAGGTTTCGCAGCCCGCCCGCGCGAAGTGGGAGGCGAAGAGGGAACCCATCGCGCCGGCGCCGACCACAATCACCTTCTTTTCGGCAGGGTTTGCCACCCGCTCGGTCCTGGCATTCGCGTTGTTCACCACGGGATCTCCGTGCCGTCGAAGTTTAGGAAGCGACCACTGTCGTCCGGCCGCACCCCCGCAATGATCTCGCGCAGTCGGGCAACGCTGTCGGTCGTGGTGAACGGAGCCTGGGCGCCGCCCATATCGGTGCGCACCCAGCCCGGATGCATGGCGACGACCGTGAGGCCGCGGGCGGCCATGTCGGCCGCCATGTCCTTAACCACCATGTTCGCGGCGGCCTTGCTGGTGCGGTAGGCGTAGCGCCCGCCGTCGGCTTCGGTGATCGAGCCGACCCGGCTGGTGATGACGACGACCGTGCCGCCTCCTCCCACCGTCAATGCCGGCAGCAATGCGCGGGTGACCAAAAGCGGACCAATCGCGTTGGCGCGAAACGCGCCCAGCCATCCGTCCGTATCGACGGTGTCGAAGTCCTGATCGACCGGTCCCATCACGCCGGCATTGTTGATCAGCACATCGATCGGCGAACTAGCGATCGCTGCCGCGAACGCTGCAATGCTTGCTTCGTCGGTCACGTCGAGCTGCAGAACGCTGACCTGATCAGTATTGGCGTCCACGACGCCTGCCAGCTCGGAAGCCTTGGCCGGATTGCGGCAGCCCGCAAAGACGCGCCATCCCGCATCCGCGTATTGTCGAACGAATTCCAACCCAATGCCGCGGTTTGCACCCGTGATGACGATACTGGCCATCAATCAATCCTTGTCCGCTGCCATGATCCCCGGCCGGCCGGTGGACCGGTCGATCAACACACTGTTTGAAAGCGCTCGATACATGTCGCCACAACCTCTTCTGCCGGTCGACCCCACCAGTCGCGTTCGGACATAACCTCGACATCGCAGTAGCCCTGATAGCCGGCATCCTCAACCATGCGGCGGATGCCGGCGATGTCGATCACGCCGTCACCCATCATCCCGCGGTCGTTGCGAATCGTTGTCGTTGTGCTCAGCCAGTCGCAGATCTGGAATACGAGAATGCGATCGCCCGCGCTCTGGATCTCGGCCTCCAAATCCGGGTCCCACCAGACATGGTAGAGGTCGACCGCGACGCCCGCACCATCGCCCAGCTCATCACACAGGGCGTTGGCCTGGCCAAGCGTGTTGATGCAGCAAAGCTCGCCGGCAAGCATCGGATGGACAGGCTCGATCGCCAGCGGAACGCGGATCGCGCGGGCATGCGGAACCAGGGCTTGCAGGCCCTCGGCAATCCGCCGGCGCGACTCCGCGAGATCCTTGCTTTGCGAATCCAGGGTCGAAACCACCGAGACCATGCAAGCGGCGTCGATTGCCGCGGCTTCGTCGAGAAGTCGACGGCACGTATCGAGCGGCCGCGGCCCGAAGGGCTGATCTGCACCGGCAAAGAGGCCACCGACGCAATAGGACGTTACCGTCATGCCGTAGTCGTTCAGCATTCGCCGTGCATCCGCTATGCCGCACTCGGCAAGCTTCTCCGGCCATACGGAGATGGCGTTGACGCCGGCCGCCGAATAGCCCTCTATCGCCTCGCGCAGGCTCCATTGTGGACGTGTGGTCGCCTGGTTGATCGACAGGCGCGAGAGGCGGGGAGGATCAAGCCTTTCCATTTGGCTCCTCCCAATACGCGATGCCGATCGCGAGGCGGGATATACGCGCGCAAGCGATCAAACTTGGAATGCACGTAGCGGCCATGGTCGTCACATGGTTCCCGGCAGGAAAAGCACGATCGTGGGGAAGGCGATAAGCAGGATCAGGCGCACAACATCGGAAAGCACGAAGGGTGCGACGCCCTTGAAGATCTGAATCAGGCTGGTATCGCGCACCGCGGCGTTAATCACGAAGACGTTCATGCCGAGCGGTGGGGTGATAAGTCCGAGCTCGACGGTCATGACCACGATCACGCCAAACCAGATCGGGTCGAAGCCGAGCTTGATAATGATAGGATAAACGATCGGCACGGTGAGGATCACCATGGCGAGCGCATCCAGAATGCAGCCTAGGAAAAGATAGACGAGCAGAATGATCGCCAGGACCCCGTACTTACCGATGGGAAGGGCGGCGATGAAATTGGCAATGTTCTGGGGAACCTGCGTTACCGCGAGGAAATATCCAAAGAGGATCGCGCCGATCAGAATGGTGAAGATGGAGCCGGTCGTTCGCAGGGTCTGAGTGAGGCAGAACAACAAAACCCGCAACCGCATGCGACCCCTGATCACCGCGATCAGAAACGCCCCGAACGCACCAACACCGGCGGCCTCTGTCGGCGAGAAAATGCCGCCATAGATCCCTCCTAGAACCAACAGGAAAAGCGCCATAGTCGCCCAGATGTGGCGCAACGTAACCATTCGCTCGCGCCAATTCGCAGCGGCGCCCACCGGCAGGCTTTGTGGCCTCATCCAGGCCATCACCTGCAGCGTCGCCAAATACATGACGATTGCGAGAAGCCCCGGAAGGATGCCCGCGATGAACAACTCGGCGATGTCCTTCTCGACAATTATGCCGTAGATCGCCAACACGACCGATGGCGGGATCAGAATGCCCAAAGTGCCGCCGGCGGCAACGACGCCGCATGCGACGCCGCCGGAATAGCCGCTCTCGCGCATCTCGGGGATTGCCACCTTTGCCATGGTTGCCGCAGTCGCAACCGAAGAGCCGCAGATCGCGGCAAAGCCACCGCAAGCGACGATGGTCGCCATAGCCAGCCCGCCTCGGCGATGGCCAACCCAGGCGCGAGCGGCGGCGTAGAGCTCTCCGCTGAGGCCAGACTCTGTAGCGATGTAGCCCATGAGGATGAACAAGGGTACCAGGCCGAAAGCGTAGTTTGTGACGACCCGCATCGTGGAAATGCCCAGCTGGCTCAATGCCGGGTCCAAACCAACGAGAAATGCGAATCCGCCAACACCGACGATTCCCATGCTCACGCCAATCGGAATTCGGACTGCCATCAAGCCGAACAGCGCGACGAAACCTAGGATCGCCACCAGTTCCGTGCTCACGATCAGTCTCCCTCAAGGGGAGCTTGTTCGGCATCGCTGAGCGGCGCGCCGGCGATCAGACGGACCATTCGGGTGACCAGCAATAGCGTCGCGAGGACCGCGCCTAGCCAGGCAAATAGATGGAATGGCCAAAGGGGAATGCTGAGCCCTGAAGTAGTGACATGATCGAGGTAGCTGTCATGGACCTTGATGGCGAGCATCACCGAGAGCAGCGCAATCGATCCCAGCGTCACCAGCGTTGCGCCGAGATCGATGATGCGTTTCCATTTCGGACTTGCGAAGGACCAGAGGGCTTCGAACTGAATATGCTCGCCGTAATAGCTGGCTGCCGCGAGCCCCCACAGGATCACGGCGCCCATCAGAAGCCGCGAGAAATCGAAGGCGTCGGGGATCGGCGCGTTGAACAGATAGCGCATGAACACCGACACGAAGGTTAGCGTGGCTATGACAGCCAAGACGAGGCTGCCCACACGCTCCACGAAGGAAACGATGCGGAGTATCACGAACCGCTCCGGTCGGTGCGTTTGTTCAAGATCAACTGCTACCGGAAGGGCGGGATCTTTGTACGATCCCGCCCGCGCCGCATCAGTCGTAAACGTTCCAAGTCAGTCCGCCAGACTTCGCCTGCAAGGCCTTGAATTCCTTCAGCATCTTGTCCGGATCGAGCTTGGGATAGCGCTTCTTGACGTCTGCTGCCCAGGCGGCAAGAATCGGCTCGGCCGAAGCCTTCCACGCTGCAACCTGTTCTGCGGAGAGCCTGTGGATCGTGTGGCCCGGCATGGCCGCGATCCGGTCGCGCCCGGCGATGTCCCACATCGACCACGGGGTTGCGATGCGCTGGGCCCAGTAGGGCGTGGCGTGCTCATCGATGACCTTCTTCTGCGCGGCGCTAAGGCGATTGTAGGCTCGCTTGTTCATGACCGTAAGCACCGCTCCGGTCGCCATCTTGAGATCGAGGTGATGATTGACCGATTTGGCGACCCCGAAAGCGACCGTGGATCCCCATTGCAGGGTGAGCCCGTCGACGATGCCCTTTTCCATGAGATCGCGCGCTTCGGTGACAGGAACATGCGCCGTTGATGCACCCAAAAGCTTGAAGTACTTGCCCAACGTGCCGTGGGTCGGGCGGAGCTTCATGCCTTTGATATCCGCCGGCATCGTCACCGGCTTGTTGCGGGTGTGGAGCAGCATCGGCTCCATCACGTAGACATTCAGGACCTTCACATTGGGCATCTCGATCGCCGCGTACTTTTTGTACCAGGCCCAGAACGCGGCGCTGCCCTGCCGCGGATCAGAAATCATAAACGGTACTTCTGCGAGCGAGATGATTGGAAAGCGGCCGGGTGTATAGCCGGGTGTCGCCATGGTCAGATCAGCAATTCCGTTTTTGGCCATGTCGAAATGGTCAGCCGCCTTGCCGAGCTGTTGCGCTGGGAAGACCTTGAAATTTATCGAACCATTCGACGCTTTCTTGATGGACTTGATCCATTCATCCATGCCGCCGCCGGTGTTGGGTCGGAACAGGATGAAGCTCGGCGGGACGAAGTGAGCAAATTTCAATGTCGCCGCCTTTTCGGCGGAGCCTGCCGGCTGCGTGATCGACAGCACGGCGACCCCAAGCGCGAAGATCGATAGTAAGAAGCGTGGCGCGCGCATTTGGTGCCTCCTCAGATTTTTTGTTCATTGTGCAATTGCCACCCCGAAACCTTTTTTGGCTACCGCACAAACTGGCTCGAACGGCTGAATATTGGTCGGTTTGCGGAAGCCCCGAGATGGAATGCCCCGAGGCAACCAACGTGCCCACTATCCATACGCATCCAATGTTGGCATGTTGACAAGTGTCATTACGTATGACAACTGAAATTTGCCGCACGCCGTCAGCACAAGTGAGAGTTTGGTTGTAGGACTGAGCAAGTCATGGCGCGTTCCGATCATCCAATGCTGAACGACAACAAGCTGAAGCTTGGAGTTTTTTCCGCCAATTGCTCTGGCGGCATGGCCGTAACGACGGTCCCTGAGCGGTGGGACGCCAGCTGGAGCCACAACCTTGAACTCGCGCGTGCCGCCGAGGATGCCGGGTTTGAGTTTCTTCTCCCGATCGCGCGCTGGAGCGGCTATGGCGGCGAGACCGACTTTCAGGGATGGTCGCTGGAAACGATCACATGGGCGACAGCACTTCTTGCGAATACACGGCAGATTAGCGTCTTCGCGACGGCGCATACTGCATTTTTTCACCCTTTGGTAGCTGCCAAACAATTCGCCACCATGGATCAGATCGGTGCCGGCCGCTTCGGTTTGAACATAGTCTGCGGATGGAATAAGCCCGAGTATGAAATGTTCGGTATCGAGCTGCCCGACAGGCACGACGTTCGATATGGTCTCGCGCAGGAGTGGTACGATATCGTGCGCGCGGTCTGGACCAGGCCGGACCGTTTCGATTGGGAAGGCGATTACTTCAAGCTAAAGCAGGTCTATGGCAATCCGAAGCCGCTTGACGGGCTTCCACCCGTAATGAATGCAGGCTCATCAACCCATGGACGCGAATTCGCCGTTCGGAATGCTGACTTCCTTTTCACCGTGTTGGTGGACATGGAACAAGGTGCTGAGACCGTTCGCTCGGTCAAAAAGCTTGCTACAAAGCAGGGACGCAGCATCGAGGTCTTTACAACCTGTTACGTAGTTTGCCGCCCGACGACTCGGAAAGCTGAGGAATACCACCATCACTATGTCGATGAATGCGCCGATTGGGATGCCGTCGAGCAGCTCATGGGCCTGCAGGTTCACACACACTCGTTCCCACACTCTGAACTTCAGCGGCTCCGGCGACGCTTTGCCGGCGGACACGGGACCTATCCCTTGGTCGGCGATCCGGATCACATAGCCGCGGAACTCAAGCGCATTAGTGAGGCCGGATTCGCCGGCACCACGGTTGCTTTCGTGAACTATCTCGACGAACTCCCATTCTTCGTACAGGAGGTCATGCCCCGTCTCACCCGCATGGGCCTGCGAACAGCCAACGGGACGCAGTATTCTATCGACGAGCCGACGGCTCTACCGATCGATGTTTGGTGGTGACGCCATTCCGCACCAGTGCGGTTGGAAGTGTTTCCGGAAGCGAGGCGATTACTGTGCATGCAGTAACGAATGGGCCAGTCGGTCGTCGCCGGCACAAAAGTCTCGCTGAAATTGCTTGAAGGCCGTTTCGGCAGCAGGTTTGCAGCGCGCATTTAGTGAACAAGGGGACATTCCATGAATGACGCTGACATGAAGATTGGCGAGATTTCTCCCGCACCGCGGCCACTGACGCTTCGCGATTACGTCTATCAGCTACTTTTGGAACGATTGGGGACGGGTCGCTACGGTATTAACAAGCGGATCATCGAAAAGGATCTGGTTGATCAGTTAGACGTGTCGAGGACACCGGTTCGAGACGCTCTTGCCCGCCTCGCGGCTGAGGGGTTCCTTGTATCCACGAAACATGGCTATCGGGTCCCCAACATCACGAAAGATGATATTGAGTTCATGACGGAAATGCGGGCAATCGTTGAGCCCCAGGCGGCTCAGCAGGCGGCCGAAAACGATACCAATACCGGGATCGCGGAGATGCACAGAGCGATAAG
>Ga0307379_10007330_pt1 | contig 15003 bp, 21 predicted proteins | sample UN2MG_FD_202237 | JGI IMG/M metagenome (GOLD analysis project Ga0307379, IMG submission 202237) | Soil microbial communities from Risofladan, Vaasa, Finland - UN-2 | ecosystem: Environmental > Terrestrial > Soil > Coastal area > Acid sulfate soil | place: Finland: Risofladan, Vaasa | collected... | reverse complement strand
CATGTCAAGGGGACTCGCTTCCCCTACGTGTATACGTGCGTATCACGTATCGTGTGGAGCAACAGATCCTAATTTTCGCCCTACATTGCGCGATCAGGGATAGCGCGGGCGTTGTGATAGTGCGAGGAATAGGAACAAAGCAGGGAAGATTAGGGTCATTGTGCGCGCTATGAGAGTTGACCGTAACAGTCACCCACATCGACGATAGCAGATACCTTCGTGACGTTAGGTATGCATTGCGCGATATGAAGGGCGGATTTTACATCGTATGCTGTAATGTGCTTATCGCAAGAGAATACACTGTTCGGCACCTCATCATCGGGTATATATACGGTCACGCGATAGAGCCGACCGTATGTGTAGAATAGTTCTTCGCCACTCCACGGACAGTCAGCGTTGGTGCATTGCTCGATGTGATTGTTGGGTGTGGTTGCTTGACCATTGACGCAAGTGCATTCCGGGCGGGGCATCAATGCACCGTCCTTTCATGCTGGTATCCAATACGGTGGAGCATACGTTCCGTATTGCGAGGGCTTCGATTGCGGACGATGGCGTAGTCACGGCGGGCAATGAGGTATTGCTTGCCGGGTTGGGTTTCGACCACCATGCTGTGCTCTGTTTCGCGGTGGATTGTGACCTCTGCATTGTGCAATGCAGGTGGTGCCATAGCGGGAGTGATTGCGCGGATGGATGCGGTGGGCTTGAAGGTCATGGTCCTCTCCATGTGCGGATGCCTTCATGGTATCCTATTGCGTGGCCTAATGCATAGATCGACATGACCACGATTGCGATGCACATTGCAATCAGGAACCAAGTCATTGTATGTCTCCAGTTTCGGTTTCGGTGAGCATCGGGTCTTGGAGATTCCATGATATGATAGCACCCAATGCAGCTTGTCGTTCGGGGATTCCGTTGTCCATAGCATGGGTGATGAGAGCCTCAATCTCACCTTCAAGGGAGTAGAATCGAGCGCGGGCGATGGCGGCTTGTGCCCATGACTCATTGGGTGTGCAATAGAGCGCGATGTTGTCGGGGAGTTTCATTTGAGATCACCCATAATGAAAGCGGTAAGCTTGGTGTTCAACTCACGGATTTCGATGCGGAGCTTGCGATTGTCCTTAATGAGTGCCTCGTACTGCTTTGTGGTCTTGGGCTTCGGGATACACGCACACCAAGGCTTGTGCCAGTCATCATGCGGTGATCCCAATGGGCAATTGCACTTTGGATCGCGCTGATTGAGGCCCACTGTGCTCTTCCATGCATTGATGACTGCATTCATGCGATGCTGAAGATCACCGGGTATGTCCTTCGGAGAGTAACAATGGTATTCCTCAATGAGTTCGAGCACAGCTTCATTGAGCGTGACATTGGGGAGTGGGTCGGTGCGATAAAGGTCATCGCCTGTCAATGGGGGGAGGCGAAACTTTCCTGCGTTGAGAGCATTGAGTTCACGCACTACCCTATCGGGTGTCTCATTAGGGAAACAGGTGGTCTTGATCTCCTTCCATTGGTCACGGATGGAATCGTATATCTCAACTACGATTGTGTCGGCGTCGATACTCATTGTGTTACCCTCTCATTATGGGTGGGGTGGTGGACAGCTCGGCTCCTACTATAAGACTGTCCACCACCGCAAGAGGACTCACATCGTGTATATGTGTGGATAATGATCTCGTGCAGGGGGGATCGTAAGGGGTGGTGCAGGCTCCATCATGTTAGGGTAGATCGTAGTTTTCGCGCTACATTTAGTGAGGTGCCCGAGTAATAGGCCGAGGTTGAGAATGCAGATGAACATGAGCACCATGACTGATGCACGCTCGCCCCCTATAGGGGTGGTGTTGATCATAGTGATCGCCTGTCACCATGCGCCCTAAGTACCTCGTCGTACATGGTGTTCATGTCCTTTAGGTCTTGCTTGAGTGTGATGATGTCATTACGCAGGCGCAGGATGCGAGCCTCAAGTTCCTCCTTGATACGCTCGTCATCTTCAATGACCTTGTGTAGTATCAGGTTCTCTGCTTCCAGCCTCTCCATTCGTGCCATGTGGTGGCCGTACCTGACGACCTGACCTTGCGGATGCTCGTCGAGCACGAACCCATCACGTACATAGAATCTCTTGATGTCAGTATTCATTGTTCTCCTTGCTTCCTCTCTTTGCCTCATGTCCTCAACTTCTGCTGAAGCACAGCAATAGGCACAATCTGGCGGTGGTTCGTATGCCTTGCAGTATGGACATGGAGTGTCAGTCATGCTGTGCCTTCCTTGCCTTGATGATACGCCTTACTACGAAGTGGAACATACCGATGTATATACCAAGCACGATGAAGTTGATTGCGAGTTGTTGCCATGCTGAGGTAATCATTGTTTCTCTCCATACATGTCATTGAGTAGATGGTCAATGTTCTTGTCTATCTTACGGAACATCATGCGTGCTCTAATGTCAGGGTATACGTAGTATCCAACAAGGAGCCCAATGATACAGGCTTCGACGAGTGACCACCATTGACAGAATGTCATGTTGTTGCCCACTTTCTTTGTAAGTTACTCATTGACGGGGCTCCGCATAAGGTTGCCTGAGCTTGGCTATCATGGTATCCATCTCCATGATAGTGAACTGTCGTGCTGTTGTGATTGAATCGAGCTGTGTTATGCAGGCTGCGTGCTGAGTAAGGAGTTGTGACTCTCGTACTACTCCACGTATTGCTAAGAGGGTTAGTACGAGGATGATTACAATGACAGTGACTCCACTAGGTATACTCATTCCTTATCCCATGCCTTCGGCACCTTGATAGCTCGTACCTGTTTCTGAATGTCGGTTGCTGCCTTGCTTAGATTTGGCTTGTTGAATTTACATTTGGCTGCCACAGCCCACGATTGACACCCGATATCATGGGATGAGAAGTCCCAACGCTTGAAGAAGTTATCGATACGATCAGGATTCCATATCCGCGCCTTTATTTCTGCTGGAGATATTTGGTTCCTTCTAATCCATGGATCGTTCGGCTTATGTACAGACCTACGACTACCATCTACCCCATACTGTAGGATAGCATCACGATGATCGATAGTGTTGATAGCAGCAAGCCATACATATGGAGTAATGCCATCAAGGAAGGAACCAACACGGATTTGTATATCAGTTCCACCACTTGCCTTGTATACTCCATACTCATATGCTTTGATTGCTCTCTTGAATATGTCCTCACACCCTTCAACGTCACCCGCATTGATAGCATCGGCTGTCTCATCAGGCGGGCACATCTCAAGGACATACTTCTGCATATGATTAGCAACAGCAACGAGGCAATCACGACTGAGATAGTGAGCGGCATGGACCAGTAGTGGGTGCATCATGGGCCATGATGAGAGAGTGCGGTACTCGGTGCCATGATTGGGAGTACGAAACTCGGATGCTCTGCCATACCCAATGAGGTTGCGACGCTGGTCTGCTTGGTCACGCATACCTAGGTATGATTCCATCATGATACCGAAGGTGCCGACGAATGTATCAAGCATGAAGATGAGTGGTACTCTATAGATAGGGTCATGGAGAATGAATGATGGAGGTACATAGCTACCCGGCTTGGGTCTTGGTGTAATGGCCTTCTTGTACTCAGGTATGTATCCGTATGCCTCCTGTATTTCGGCTTGTACTCTCTCTCGATTTACCTCTGTCATTGGAGGCTCAGCACCCATGTGGATATGGTACCCAATGGAACGGACTTGTGTTTCTTTAGGTGATACACGAGGGGTAGTAACGTGGGCTTCCCCATAGGGGGACAGGTTGTATGCAGGTGAGCACCCGAATTCCATGCCACCCATTGCTAGCTCTGCCTTTGCTACCTTGAGGGCAGGGGTAAGAGATATACCATGTGCTACCTTTGCTCTCTTGATTTTGTTATGAACCTCATTGACCAATACAGCGGTGTAGTCTTGGACATGAGCGATGCAAGTAGAGGGGTTGGGACGTAACTCGATTGCTATGTTATCGTAGATAATCTGTGCGCCTTTGGTGTCTCGGGTTGCCTTGACGTATCGCTTACCTGCTCTGGGTCTGCCAGTCTTGGATACAATGAACAACTCAGGGTCGGTACCCATATTGGGTGACGCTGATTGCAGTACAGTTGGCATTGTCATGTCTCCTAACGGGGAAGTCGTAATGAGATGGCACGCTTGAGTGCTATGCCATAGTAAGTACGAGTCTTGCCTTTGGTGCCGGATACAATAAACTTGTGATAGTAGACGTTCTGAAGGCGATTGTATGCAGGGTATGTATCATTAGTGGCCTTGAATGACCATGCTTTGCCTCTGTCTGTTGCTATCATGTTTGTTATATCCTCCCACTCAATGATGCCTCGACGTAATGAGATGACATCTTTGATTGCGCCTGATGCATGTAAGAGTTCGCTTGCATAGGGTGAGTGCCAATCGATAGTCCACCCTGCTGCTTGCAGTTGACACCATAAAGCAAGGTTGTTGTTAGAGATACGGGGATACAAGACTCGTGGTTCATATCGTATCATCATGGTGTATCTGCCCTCGGGTACGGTGTATGCTCCCGCCTCCTTTGAACCTGCTCTGCTCGTCGAGCCAGCATATCCAAGTAATCGTCCTGCCTCATACCTTCAGTTTGATTGAGTATATATGTTATGGTCGGTGTGTCGATAGGTTTAGTTGCCTGCATATTGACTTTTGGCTTGAGCTTCTTAGGATAGTTACGCTTAGCCCAGTACCTCATGTCATGCAGGGTATTGTTGTCCATTGCGAATGCTATTTTTGTAGTGTTGATAGCAAGGCACCTGAACACATCATGTAATCGTTGCTTTGGTATACGAGTATGCTCGTCCGGTAATACCCATGTGTATCTAAAGATGCTGCCCTTTACAACATTGTGATACTCACGGACTGTTTCTGTAAAGCCCTCGCTATTGTCATAAGGCATGAACAATAGATGCTGGCCCTTGAAGTGGATAGTTTTCATGGTATCATATGTGCATTGAGATGCGATGACACGTATATGAGGGGCGAACAGAGATACTGTCTGGAATGGTATGTAAAGTGTTGGCTCATTGGTACGTGTATTCATGGTGTATGGAATGAGGAACGATGATTGTTGTGCTATGTGCCGCTTCATGTAGTTACTAGGTTCACGAGCTATGACTGTCTGTTCCTCAAGCGCACGCTCTATTAGTGCGCCTTCTTCATTCATCATCATGATCTTCATCCTCATAGTAGTTTTCCTCGTCATGATCCTCGTCGTAATCAGGCTCCTCGTCGTACTCCAGATATCGGCTTGCTAACAGCTCAGTATTGGGCTCGAAATTATGTGGCTTTTTACAACCACATTCTGTATCTAAGCCATGACAGTCAGGACATGGCTTGTCAAGAGCACGAAAGCGTGAGTGTTGAGAGTCATACGCTGATGGTACCGTAGCATACGGTAATGAAGTCTGCCTGATCTTGGCTGTCTTGATAAGGTCGTGATCAGGATCGGCGCGCACTTCCATTCTAATGTAGCTCTGACCACCCGCTACCATGTATAGTACGGGGTAATCTTGTACTCGTTCAGCAATACGAGCGAGTTCCTTGTGTACTGAGCTTTCATTGTATGCTGCTAGTGTGAGGACAAAGGTAACAGGCATTGAGATAGTGTATAGTTTGGGGTCATCCTCAATAGTCAGGAACATACGACCTCCGTTTTCTTCTCGACGAGTTCAATCGTACCTAATACACTGACATGACCAGTACGAGCAGCGTGTTCAAGCAGGTTCTCATGATTGTTATGTGTATACTGCTTATCACATAACTTGGCCTTACAGACAGGGCATTCTGTAGTAGCGTGATCATAATGACCTACTCCATAAGCATACCTGTTGTCTACATAGTCGTAGTCATCACGGTAATGCTCGGTGTTCTTACCTCCGTTGTATGTGGATCGACCACGATTGACGTCATGGGTGCCAGTTTTGTAGAAATATTTATCCACCATCTTGACAATGGTAGCTTCACATGTTTGCTTCAATGACTCCCGTAATGTAATGATGGTATCGAACACGGAATCAAGGAGCGTGGTTTCACTTGCGTCTGGTTCCAGATGTGTGTGTAATGAAAACATAGTCTCCAAAAGTAGATCATCATTGATGAAGCTGAGGAAGTACATAACCTCATGCACAAGGGACTCAACTTCTTCGGCTGTAATAGTGTTGACGAAGTGAGCTTTGTATATACGACGTGGCATTTCTTTGGTGTCCAAGCAACTCACACCACACCTGTACTGGCGGTCACCGGATTCGATTGCATTAGTGAACCAACTGATACTGATGTTGTCAATGGGCTTCTTACACTTGCTGCACTTGATGTCCTTCATATCCCATAGTCGTGATGGTGTACCCTGTATCCAGATAGGGTTATCGGAGTGTTCTGCTACATAGCTATCGTTGTGATCGAATATAGCTTCAACTAAATCAACAGGATTGGATACTGCGAGATCAGAGTCCTCGTTTATATCGACGAGCTTGGTCTTGATATCAATGATAGTCATTGGGTTCCAACCCCCTTCCACATACAGAGCATACATGAACAGCACCTAGCTCATCATATAGGGTAAGTAAGGACGAGCTTGCCATTGCATGTGTAGGTAGACACCCAATACAGTATGTTCTGCCCTCCCATTGGTACCCATTTGTGATAATGCAGGACTGCTTGAGTGGGTCAACTTTAGGTATAACTATACCTGCCATGTTATATAAAGCGGCAGTTCCTCTTGGCTTTTCCCCATGCGTGATTGCGGAAACTCCGCTCTGCTTCTGCGAGTCGGGCGGGGATAGGGTCATACGACTCGCGCGATGAGGGAGTGCTTTGATTTCTTCCTTCGGTCCCTCTGGTGTTGGTATCAAGTCTCTCCAATAAGTAAGAAGGGAACTGTATGGCATGTACGATAGGTTGGAGAACCACGCACCACCATAGTTGTTATCCCAGTAGCCACGATCCTCACCTATGATGTCAATGCGTCCTTGTGTATCAAGGAACACGAGCTTGGACGTACCAATGTACTTACTGATTGCACCTCTGATGGTGGGTGCATCACGCCACTTGGGGAATGACTTGTTCAGTGGCTTGAGGATGAGCTTACCGAATACAGCTGAGTCTGATGGCGTACCTAATGTCTTGTTACGTGGTGCTCCGGGTACTGTGATGGTACCATTGTGAGCAAACACTAGGTCGTTGGACAGATTATATGGATGACAGTTGCGCTCACATACTTCACCTTGAGTAGCAACACGGAAGTGTAGTATACATGGTGCCTTGAGTTCACGCGCATGATGGTACTTCTTGAGTAGCTTACCGATAGACTTCATGGTTTTGTATATGATGAGCTTACCTTCATGAGCATATGCTATACCCATGCCATCACTGTTCATTCTGGCTGAAGCAACGATAGCCTCATCAGGTACGAGTAGATCGTTGGATGGTTGTGCGATGATGATACAGATACTTATACCCTCACTCTCAGTTGGGGGGTGTCGTCGCCCTCATATTTATCCATCAGCTTGGCTGATCGTTGAGGTTCATACTTCCCATTAGCAAGGAGAAATTCATACAGGTGCTTGTATGGTTTCTTGTGAGCTTCGACATACTTGAGGTAACTTGTTAGGGTAGGTGAATGGAGTGATGCTATCCTGCTCCACTCGAATAGCGACCATGCAAACTCAAGGTTCTTGTATATGTTGTACATATTCAAGGATGCCTTGAAGAAGCGTAACTCTACGGTACGTTCATTGGTTGTATTGACACCCACATAACGGAGGTCACGCATACGATGAGCACGGTTGATCTTGGCAAGTATCTCCTTGTCTGTGTTGCCTTCCTTGATTAGCGATGAGTAACGGTCGAAATGATCTGATGGATCACGTTGAGCCATCATGTGAGTGAATGGTATGTTACGGTGTATGAGTGCGATGAACTTGAATAGCTGAACATCAGTGAATGAGGCTCGTGACAGGTGGACATGAAATCCACAGGTATCGTAAGGCCACGCTTGGGTGTCAACCTTGCGTAGCTTACTGACTACCTCAATCAGGGCAGCACGATGCTCCTGTTTCCAGAACTGTTGAGTGAATGGCATAGAGATCAACTCGAATCCATATGCTGCATACTCACCTGTTGGTGTATCTGTTGGCTCTTGGGTAACTGGTGGTCTGGTGATTGAGCCATCGAATACGTTATAGAAGTTAGGATAGTCTGTTGCTATGTGACTAGCGGCACTATGCTTCCTTTGAGAAGTACACCCTATCTCAATCTCGAAGCCAGTGACTAGGGTTTCACGAGTACGCAGTTCATTATCCGCAGACAGGAAGATGAAGCGTGGCTTGTAATCCCAGCGATGCACGTTGCCTTCACCAGTAGTGCAGGTGCATCTGTGTTCTGGAGGAAAATATTTATGGCACCGCACACATCGTCGCATACTATTGAGACAGTCAGAGCAGTAGAGGGTGCCATTGTCTGGGTCTATGTATGGCTGTTGAGTGTCGTTTGTTAGCATCGCACGATAAAATGTACGATGACAGTTGCCACACTCTTGTACATTCTCATGCTGGTTGGCACACACACGGCATGAGCAGATGGTGTGCTTGTGTGTGAGTGGATCGGTGAACAGGTACCGATCTATTGCTGGTAGCTTCTCATCACAGAAGTAGCAATGGGTGACGTACTTCTCAATCGTCTTACCGATTGCGGCTGTTGATCTTGTGGTTGCATTCTCTGGTAAGTCCAGTGTGTCATTGGTCCATGTCGTGATATCACGCATGGTATGATAGCTGGATTTCTTCCATGCTTTGGTTGGTGGCTTGGTGTATACAGCAGGCCCATCATCACGCTTGCGTAATGACAGGTCAAGGTACTCTATCAATAGATCACGGATGATAGGGTGGTTGTTGAGTAGTATAGTAGGAGCAAACCCATGTCGTGCTCCACGAGCCAGCCATCTCCATATGGTGCAGGTTACGCATCTACATATAAAGAATCCATCAGGTGGCATATCAGTGTGCTTGTATCCCAGCCACGATAGGGTAGAGAGAGTCTCTATGTAGTTGACAGGAGTTTTACATTTGTCTTGGTGATGTTGTGGATTGTGTGGGATCATTTGCTTCCCGCCTGTTGAGCGGCGGCCTCGTCGATGTCTTGCTGATACTCCATTGTATCAGCCATTGCCTTGAACATGATTTTGGCTGTTTCGTCTACAAATTCTTTCAGCGCCTCATTGCAGACAGATATGAACTCGGATGGTGAACGACAGGTGACACTCTTGGCCTTCATTTTTGATTCTATGTCATGGATCAACAGCTTACTCATGGTGTCTGTGCTGAATGAGGTAGGAATATTCAGCTTATATGATTTCATATCAACCCTCCAAGCCGGGCGTTCCTTCAGGCCACTCGACTTCGGCCATACCTGCTGGCGTGATGCCGAGTGTACGGGCCAACGCATCACCGTATGTCGTGAGAGTCGTGGGGATAAGGCCGGGAGCTGTGTTGACTTCAAGCACATAGAAATTACCCCCGTAATCCTCGATGATATCTACTGCTCCGAAGTGTAGATCGAGTGCGGTTACTGCACCAACGGCGGCTACCTTCATGCGAGGAGGGACATCCACGTTAGGTAGCTCGGTGAATATGTACCCATTGTCATGGTTCCAGATGATAGGGTTGCGTCGCTTTAGAGTTGCTTCGTCTGGGCGATACACCTTCTGCTGAACCTTGATGCACCGTCCATTGAGGACATGGATGCGATACTCTGCTGACTTGTCAATGAACTCCACGAAGAAGTCGTTGTCTCCTCGTCGTGTATTGTCTCCTTCCATGAGGAATTTGATACCACGACCACCAGCACCGTGGCGTGATCGCCTGAGCAGGGGGTATTCGAGATCACCTGCTGTGAGTGAGAAGTTAGGGCATGGTACGCCAGCCTCTTGGAACAGGGTCAATGCAGTCAGCTTATCAGATGCGGCTGTGATAGCTGTGCGTAGGTTGACGGCACGTTGGGGACGACGACGGACAGTAGCACCCGATCCCCACCTGATGAGGACATCTTGGGGTTGCTCTGCGTCCAACTCCGTCCCTGAATCTATGCCTAGGTATGTGGCAAGACGACTACCAGTAGGTGCTGACTTGGTGTGATAGAGTAGGAACATTATTGTTTCCTCGATGTTGAAGGACCATAGAGTACAGCCATGATGACGAACAGGATGGTGTATGCTGTGTATATGTTCATATATCCCAACCCCTTATGATACGTCAGAGAAGGGATATATGTTACTCATGTTAGAGGTATATGGTCCTTCCATTGGAAGGAAGTGATCGTCTTCGATTGGGTGTAGATAGGTGCGTGCTAACCCCGGTCCTAAGAGGGTGAAGATTAGAGTTGGTGCATCGGGACGCGCTGGGATAGTGTCGTCTTTGGGGACGTTGGCTGTCCTAGTCAGGCGTGATACTACTACGCCTAAGCACTCGGTATCTAGGATATGCTGTTCGATTGTATCCCATGCATCCAGCTCAGTCTCGGCTGAATCCCAATGAGGATAGATAAACTGCACACCCCGTGGCATCTCAGGTGATAGGATTGCTACTACGCTATCCCATAAGTTGTCCTCCTTTACAAGATCGTGCGCTGTATTGAGGAGTGAATGATACAACGACTCAAGTTCTTCTTGAGTGTCCTGCTTTTGCTTGCGGAATGCCGCAATAAGTTTGTCAGTCACAGTGTCACCTCGCTAATCTATACGTACACAACCTATCCCGACAACGCTGACCCGCTCCGGGTAAGGTACTGCTGTTAGAAGTATGTCCACTGTGTCAAGAGGACTCACCCTATTGTATATTGTACGCGCAGGCGCACAGGTGTGATTGTATATTGTGTTGGAGTTGAGAGATTGTTATTTCGCACGCCCGCTAAAATCCAATAGGGATTGTAATTTCGCGTGCCCACTCTGGTTGAGTCAGGAGTGTGGAGTGGAAGGCATCGGATGATCCAACTTGGGGGTTGGATGTGAGGGTGTTGCCAGTAGGGAAGGGTACCATGAGCATGGTGTCGGGGTCCATTTCGAGAACGATGGGGTTCTTCTCGTGGCGTGGTGCTGTGCGTGCCTTGTGGAACATGAGAATTACGCGTGATGGGTTGTACTGCTTGAGTTCCACGAGTTGCATCGAGGTGTCAGTGCTGTCGATCCAGTCACCTGAGCCACGGAATGCTTCTTCTGGATCGAGGGCTTGCTGATCTACTACTGTCTTCTTGTCATGGTGGACGAAGAAGTGAGTGGAGTTAGGGAATAGAGAGGTGACCTTGGAGTACACTAGCTGAGCTGACTCGGAGGAGTTCTCGTTTTCTCGGTGGATTTTACGAAGAGTATCCCATATGATGATGCTTGGGTTTAGTTCAGTGATAGCTAGGGCAGCACTGGATTCTCGTGACAGGCTCATGATGTTGAGGACACGAGGGAAGTAGTAGTATAGGTTGGAGAGGTTGAGTATCTTGTGTACCTTCTGGACCCTGAGTTGCTGGATCTGTGGGGTCATGTCTACTTGGACCTTGAGGACAGGGCCGGGTAGAGTAGGGAAGCGGTTCAAGAAGAGGCGACCGTTGACTATGGAGTTAGCTAGGGAGAGACAGAACTGGGTCTTACCTATGCCACGCTTGCCATGGAGGAGGACGAGCCCACCAAGAGGGATGATGGGATCGACTAGGAACGTAGGCAAGGGGAACTTATGTTCAGCTAAGTCATGAGCTTCCCATAGTTTCGGGACTTCATCGTTCATTTTCTAGACGCTCCACTACTTGGAGGTGGTTGCGTGCTACTATTAGATTCAGGTCAGCTGCTGTCAGCTGGGCGATAATAGTCTTACTATCAGTACGCCTAAGATCCTGATTGGTTCGCTTGCTTTTGATAGCGTCCCTGAGATACTTGATGGCATTGTATACCTCTGTGTATGTCTCGTTATAAGTAACGTCCGTCTTCTTCTTGCGTGTCATGTTCACACATCCAAGCTACCATACGGAGTACGTGGTTTTCGAGGCGCTCGATCTGAGGGTTAGTCAGTTGAGGGAACTCCTCGGCGATTAAGGGTCGACATAAACCTAGACGTTCACCGGGTATGGTGGCGTATAGGGTGTCGACAAGGTGTTGGTACAGGTCCCAGAACCTGCGCCCTCTGGTGTCATACATGTATGACTCTCTTGTTGTGCCAGTTATCCTCCGCTATGCATACTTCTACTGGTATATGTACCTCCCTACCCCGGACGAAGAAGGGTTGTTCCATCTGGGTCTTGACGATGGAGCCTACTTCTTCGGCTAGGTCACGACGTACTTGGAGTATGATCTCGTCATGGACTTGGAGGTTCAGGTAAGCGAGGCCATCGTAGTCCATGTTGTGCCAGATCCAACGCCATGACTTGTTGATAGCTGAGGCTACAGTGGACTGGCATTTCCAGTTGACTGCTTGCTTCCACCTGTCATAGAAGTTGGGGTTGGTGAACTGTCGGCGCAAGCCGAAGGGATTTTCGAGCCAGTTGTTTTGTTGATGTAGCTCAGCTCGTGTCTCTTCCCACCATTCTTCGAGGGGGTGGAGGTTGAGGTGTGTGCGTAGGATAGCTTCGACTTGGAGCTTGGTTAGCTTGACTCCGGTTTTGTAGTAATCAGAGTTGATGGTCTGCATTACCTTGTTGACTGATGCCATGTAAGCTGAGGCATAGGTTACTGTCTTACCTATGTGTCGCTCGGGTGCGTCGGCCTTGGTAGTCAGCCACTCAGGTCGGTCGAAGTACATAGCAGCATGCCAGCTGTGAATGTCATCGCCTCTCATCATGCGGTCATAGAAGTCCCAGTCTGCTGACATGCAGGCAGCTACGACAGCTTCTGCTTTCTCGTAGTCAGCAAGTAGAAACACCATGCCCGGGTCAGGGACGATGCACTCACGGATAGCATAAAGGGAATCCTCGTATGCTGTAGCCTTTGGAAGATTCTGGAGGTTTGTGCTCTTCTCGACGAAGGACTCGCCGGATGCGGCACGCCCAGTAACTACTCGATACGAGGATAGTTCGGTACGTATGCGCCCGTCACGTCCGGGTGACACACGTTTGTGTACTGTGATCATGGTCTTGTCGCGCTTGCCTTGGAAGTATGGGTCTAGGATCTTGGTACACTCGGCACGACGTTGTCCAAGGACAGTGCGGTTGGTTGGTAGTGTGGCCCACTCTTCTTGTACTTTGCGTAGGGTGTCTTCAGATGCGTAGCTGGTGCCTACTACTAGAGATTCGGGAGCACCCAGTTGGTTGAAGATCAGCTCCTTCATTTGGGTAGCGGAGCCGAAGTTGAAGTCATACCATGTGTCTTGGCCTACTCCGTTGCATGTGGAGCAGGTAGGTAGCATAGCCTTGAGGTCTGATGCTTTAGTAGAGGCTACTGTAGCTTCACCAAGCCATGGGATGTAGTCTGCCTTACGCTTGGGTGAGGTGGGGAGGCCAGCGCAGCCCCAGCAGTGCTCAGCTACCCCGTTGCAGCACTTGCATCGTCGGGTCTGAAGGAAGAAGGGTAGCTTGTGCTTACGGATGTAACGCAGGGCTACCTTATTGACGGCGAGTTCGTTCTTCTTAGCTCGCTTACGTAGTGCTTTCATGCGTGAGGTGAGGAGTTCTTTGTCTATCAGCATGCCACGGTGGAGGCATTCTATGTAGGAGGACTGAAGGTCCATGTTCTCACGGTACTGGTTGATGACGTCAAGCTTCTCTGCTTCTGGGTACATGCGGTCATATAGCATGCGGGTAACCCAGACATCTTGAGAGCACAGCATAGCCATGAGGTGTGGGTTGGAGTGGTCGTAGCTCTTCCACCATGGTACGTTGAGGTAGACAGAAGCAAGGAACAACAGGCCCTTGCGGGTGATGCGGTTCTTCTTCTTCTTCTTCTTGTCCAGCTTCTCTTCACCACCTGTGTCTTCTTGTCCTGCTAGTTCAGGGAACATAGCCCAGTGTAGGGACATGGTGTCATCGTTGAGGCCACCGATGGGGGTGTTGCATTTGTAGGTTAGATAGTGGCGGTCGAATTTACCGTTGTGTGCTACCTTGGGATAGGAGGTAGTGAGGTACTCACGCATAGCGGGGAGATCTGAGCCCCACCCATAGGATGGGATCAGGTCGTCGCCGCAGAAGGCTGTGCAGAGGAGCTTGTTGCCACCCCACTCTGTTTCAATGTCAAAGGCAGTGAGTGTTGAGGTTCTAAATCTATCCAGATCCTTGGGCGCACGGATAATACGAGGCGTCGGCATCTTCTGACGCGGTAGGTCACCGCCATGGAAAAGAACCGCGCGTCTGGTGTCGACGAAGAACTGGAATTGTTGTGAGCCTTGGTATAATACGGACGACGGGTGGAGAGAGCTAAGAACCCATACCTGTAGGTCGGCATTCCAGAAGAAGAAACCTCGTGTATTCGTGACACCTTTAGCTCTACGAATGGAGCGAGATCCGGTAATCTCATTGTACTCAGGTATGAGAGCATAACCTGCCTCGTTCCCAAGTGCCACCACCAGCGACGGTGATAGCTTGCGGATGAGCCGTGTAAGGCCTTGTCGTCCCATTTGTATGTCTTCATCTCGATGCCTCTTGAAGTCGTTGTTCCATGGTTTGGTGGGTACTAGGTTGGCAAAGTTGCAGTCGACACGACGGGTGCCTGCTTGGTTGATGCCAGCCATCAGCATGTCACCAGCTTGACCCACGAATGGGCGCCGCTGAGCTACCTCGTTGGCGCCCGGGTCACGCCCTACCCATAGGATAGCTGGGGTGTTAGGGACGTTGATTTCTGGCGGGACTTCACGATTCATGAACTGTGAACCTTTTCTTTAGTCTCAAGGATTAGCCTGTCGATACAGATGCCGATAAAGATACCGAACGAAAGCGTGATTGTTGTAAGGACTGTCTCGAATACAAAGTCCATCTCACACATCGTCGCCACCTTCC
>Ga0307379_10007329_pt1 | contig 15004 bp, 12 predicted proteins | sample UN2MG_FD_202237 | JGI IMG/M metagenome (GOLD analysis project Ga0307379, IMG submission 202237) | Soil microbial communities from Risofladan, Vaasa, Finland - UN-2 | ecosystem: Environmental > Terrestrial > Soil > Coastal area > Acid sulfate soil | place: Finland: Risofladan, Vaasa | collected... | reverse complement strand
TGAGCCCCCAGGAACGCGCCCGCATCGGCATCGGCGATGGCCTGGTACGCCTATCGGTAGGGATCGAAGCCATCGAGGACATCCTGGGCGACCTGGAACAGGCACTGAACGCCCTGTGAGGAGAAGGAGCGATGGGCCTCACCGATGTACTCATCGGCGTCATCTGGATGACCTACGGGTGTACCCGATGTGCTCATCGGCCTCATCCGCACCATCGGGCAGGAGGCCGCTGCGGAGCGCGACGGCCACGGCCTCGGTGCGGGAGTTCACGCCAAGTTTGTTAAAGATGCTCGACACGTGGGCCTTGACCGTGCGCTCGGTGATGTACAGGCGCGTCGCGATTTCCTTGTTGGCCAACACCTCCCGCTCACGCTCCGACAATCCCTTGACCCCGACCGATTCAGGCTCTGCCAGGTGGGCCACGACCTTCTGGACCCCCGCCGGCGACAACAGCGACTCGCCCCGCGCCGCCGCCCGGATCACCTCGAACAGCGCCTGGCGGCCGGTATCTTTGAGCAGGTACCCGCGCGCCCCGGCGCGCAAGCCCCGCACGATGTACTCGTCGTCGTCGTAGGTAGTCAGAATGACGATTTCCACTGCTGGATAGCGGGCCTTGATCTGCCGGATGGCTTCGATGCCGTCTACGTTGGGCATGCGCAGGTCCATCAACACCACGTCAGGCAAGAGAGCACCTGCCAACTGTACCGCCTCGGCGCCGTCGGCTGCTTCGCCCACCAGCACCATGTCTGGAGCCGCCTCCAGGATGGCACGTAACCCCTCGCGGACTACCAGGTGGTCGTCGGCGATGAGGATGCGGAGGGAGGGAGAGGAAGGAGGGAAGGGAGGGGATGTCACTGGCCCAACCGTTGCTGGCCGAGGCAGGAGTAAGGGCCGCGCTCGTCCAGGCTGACGCCCGGCGTCTCCCTTTCGCCGATGGCACACTGGGATCGGCCAGTTGCTTCCTAGGGCTGCAGGACGTCGAGATTGGGTTCGGTGAACAAGGCGTACGGGAGGTGGTCGCCGAAGCAGTGCGCGTCCTTTCTCCTGATGGAATGCTGACCCTGCTCGACGAATTCCCGGTTGAGCGATTCGATGCCCTGCTCGACGAGTTGCCAGTAGCAGTGACGGATTGCGGCGAGCGCGCCCTGGACGTGCGCTGGAACCGCCAGGTAGCAGAACGGGCAATCGCACTGTATGCTGAAGGTTGGCTGGCTCAGGCGCGCGCCTCCGGCCAGGCAGCGCACGATCAAATCCGTACCGAGGTTCGCAGCCGTATGGCCGTAGAGGTGAAACGGCAGTTGGATACTCAAGGGTACTATGTCCCGTTTGGGCCGGTGCGTATGGTCGTGGCTCGGAAGATTGGCTGACGGGGAGCCCGGCTGTGTGCTGGAACAAAGACCGAATTGGAGGCCGCAACCAATGATCACAGTCCGACTGATGCGCGAAGAAGATGCAGACGCTATCCGCGACATAGATGCGCTCGCTTTCTGGACGTGGGAAAGACAGGTGAAAGGCGAGACCGCCCAAAGGTACCGCCGCACGCGCACCAACGTGCTGGCCAGCCTGGAGAAGGATCCCCCAGGGTGCTTTATTGCCGAAGAGGATGCCCGCAGTCCCTACGGGAACCGCGTGGTGGGGTTCATCTTCTCTCGCACCTGGGGCGGTGTGGGCTGGTTCGGCACCTTCGCCGTGCTGCCCGAATACCAGGGGCATGGGATCGGCCAGCAGTTGATCAGTGCCAGCCTGGAATATCTGCGCCAGGACCCAGGCCGGGTCATGGGGCTGGAGACCATGCCCGAGAGTCCCTACAACCTGGGCCTCTACCTGCGCCGGGGGTTCCAGGCCCGCTTCCCAACCCTTCTGCTGAGCAAGACGCTCGAACCATGTACCATGGAAGAAACGGGCCTGTCGCACTGGTCATCGGCCGACGCCAGGACGCACGAACGGTGGCTGGCCGACCTGCGGGAGGCCACCGGCCGTATCCAGCCCAGGTTAGACTACTCGAAAGAGGTCATCTCCAATGCCCGGCATGGTCTGGGCGAGACGCTCGTGCTGACCGATGGCGCAGGCGCGATCGGCATGAGCGTCGTAGGACTGGTGAGTACGATTGAAGGTTGGAGCAGCGAGCGTGCAAGCGTGCAAGTCCTCGCCCTGCACCCGGACTACACGGAGGACGATACACTCCGCGCCATGCTCAGCGCGACCGAGGCACTGACTCGCCTCCACGACAAGCGAGTGGTGACGCTGCCGGTGAACGCGAGTCACACCTGGGCGCTGGAGCGACTGTTACAGTGGGGCTACCAGATCGAGCGCATGGCGGTACACATGGTGCTGCCGGGAACAGACAATGGGCCAGTCACCGATGGCTACGTCAACCTTGCGCGTTGGGCTGGATAGGTCAACGAATCCGAAGGAGGGACAGGATGGCAGACCCACTGCTCCCTGAATTGACACAACCGCCTCCCGCGATTATAATCCCCCCACTTGTCACATTGCCCGACAGAAAGGAACCGTATGAGAAAAGCAGAGACCTGGCAAATTGTCGTCATCATCGTCATCGCGCTGGTGGCCCTGTATGTGGACCTGAACATCCAACATCCAGACTGGGTCAGGAACCTGGTCTTCTGGCAACCGGCAATTCAGCGGGACATTGCGCTGCGCCTGGGGCTCGACTTACAAGGTGGCCTCCAGGTCCTCCTGGCGGCCGACGCCCCGGCCGGGCAGCAACTCGACGCTGCCTCCATGGAAACCGCCCGCCGCATCGTCGAGAACCGTGTTAACAGCCTGGGGCTGACCGAGCCGGTCGTACAGGCGCAGGGTGAACGCCGGATCATCGTCGAACTCCCCGGCATCGAGAACCCCGAGCAAGCCGTCGAAACGATCAAGGGTACTGCGCTCCTGGAGTTCGTGGATGCCGGGGGTTTCCCGTTGATGCCTGGGACCGTCATCACGACGAGTCTGGGCGGGCCCTCTGTCATGGTACCCACGGCGGGGCTGTCGCCCACCACCTCGCTCAACCCGGCGGCAGAACTGACACTCCCCACCACTGCCGAACTCACACCCACGGCCGAACTCAGCCCCACTGCTGAAAGCCCCATCACGCCCACCCAACCTGCTCCAGCCTCCGCCGGTCCGGTGGTATACGAAACGATCATCACCGGTGCAGGTCTAAAGAACGTGGGCCTCGACACCACAGAGCTGGGCGAATACATCATTCCCTTCGAGTTGAACGACGACGCCGCCAAGGTCTTCGAGGAATACACGACCGCCAACGTGGGTGGCTACCTCTGCATTGTGCTGGATAAGACCGTCATTTCCTGTCCAACGGTCAGAGAGCCCATCCCTGGCGGCCGGGCCTCAATCTCCGGCAAGTTCACGTTCGACACTGCCCGCCAACTGGCGATCCAACTGCGCTACGGCGCGCTCCCCATCCCACTGCGCGTCGAGAGTTTCAACCGCATCGGCGCCACGCTGGGGCATGAGTCCGTACAGAAATCGGTCCGCGCCGGGGTGATCGGACTGGCCATCGTGTTTCTCTTCATGTTGATCTACTACCGGCTACCGGGCGGCCTGGCCGACCTGGCGCTCTTCATCTACGTGCTGCTCAACTTCGCCCTCTACAAACTGGCCCCGATCACACTCACGTTACCCGGTATCGCGGGCTTCCTCCTTTCAGCGGGGATGGCAGTGGATGCCAATATCTTGATCTTTGAGCGCATGAAAGAGGAACTGCGGCGTGGACGGGGCCTGACGACCGCGATCGAGATCGGCTTTAGCCGTGCCTGGACCTCCATCCGCGATTCGCAGCTTTCGACGTTGATCATCTGCGCCATCCTGTTCTTCTTCGGCACCAACTTTGGGGCGAGTATCGTCAAGGGGTTTGCCATCACCCTGGCCATTGGTACGGTCGTCAACGTCATCACAGCCGTATTCGTCACGCGCATCTTCCTGCGCCAGGTCGCTGCCTCGGCCGGTGAATGGCTCGCCGGGCGCAAGTGGTTGTTGGGGGTATAGTCATGTTCAACATCGTCGAGAAACGACGCTGGTACTTTATCTTTTCCGCTGTCCTGATCACACTCAGCATCGCCGCGATGGTCATCTCGACCATCCAGTTCCGCCAGCCCATGCGGCTCGGCATTGACTTCACCGGCGGGTCCATCTTCGTCCTCAGGTTCGAACAGCCCGTCACGGAAGCCGACCTCCGCACCGTCTTCTCCGACTACGGCGGCGCCATCCTGCAGCCCCTGGGAACGCCGGAACAGCATACCTGGCAAGTACGCATGCGCCAGGTCACCGCCAGCGAGGTCGGCAGTCTCTTGACCGCGGTGGAAACGAACCTCGGCAAGATAGACCGGGATGCCCTGACGTTCGACGCGGTGGAGCCGGCGGTCGGCGGCGAGGTGGCCCGCGCAGCGGGGTTGGCGATTCTCGTCGCCGCGCTCATCATCGTGGCATTCATGTGGTTTTCCTTCCGGCGCGTACCCAATGCCTTTCGCTACGGCGTATGCACGATCGTGGGGATGGCCCACAACCTGCTCGTCGCCTTCGGCTTCTACGCGCTGATGGGCCTCATCGCTGGCTGGGAGGTAGACGCGCTTTTCCTCACCGCCATTCTCACCGTGATCGGCTTCTCCGTGCAGGACGTGATCGTCGTCTTCGACCGTATCCGTGAGAATATCCCCAGGCACAAGACCGAGCCCTACGAGAAAGTCGTCAACCGTTCCATCCTGGAGACCCTCCATCGCTCGTTGGCGACACAACTCAACGCCATGTTTGTCATGATCGCCATCATCCTCTTCGGCGGTATGACGATCAAGCCGTTCATCGCCACCATGCTCGTCGGCATGCTCAGCGAGACCTACTCCTCCATCTTCGTCGCCGTACCGCTATTGGTCGTCTGGGAGAAAGCCGCCGCGCGCCGCGCCGTGGCACGCGCAACTGCATAAAATCGTGGGGCAGGTGCTCCTGTCCACCCCACTTGCCTCCCCGCTGAATGTAGGACAAGATGCACCTTGTCCTACATTCTTTTTGCCTGCTGTGCGCATTTGGCATATAATAGACTGTACACAACTCACACCACACATTGCTCCTCACACTTTACACCGGAAGGACAAGTCTATGGCTGGAGAGAAAATCCTAATCATCGAAGATGACCGGGACGTCGCCAGGCTCATGGCCATCCTGATGCAGCAGAGTGGATACCAGACCGTCATCGCCGAGGATGGCGTCAAAGGCCTCAACCTGGCCCTGGGGGAGCGACCCGATTTGATCATCTTGGACCTCCTCTTGCCCCGTCTGAGCGGCATGGAACTCTTGTACAAACTGCACGAGCACCAGATGAATGCCCCCGTGGTGATCGTTACCGCCTGGGGCTCGGAACAACTCGCCATCCAGGCGTTGCGGATGGGAGTCAAGGATTATATTAACAAACCATTTGACCCGCAAGATCTGTTAGAGGTGGCCGAACGCGCCCTGGCCGAAAACCGGCTGCGCCGCGAACGGGACATCCTGACCAAGGAGTTGCTGACCTCCAACCAGGAACTCGAACGGCGGGTACACCAACTGGCCACTCTGTACGAAGTGGGACAGGCCCTGGCCGCCACCCCCGATGCGGACGAACTCCTCTTCCTGGTCCTCCAGGCCGCAGGCAGTGCCCTGGAAGTGGACATGGTCTCCTTCTTTCGGGTGGACGAACAGAGCGGCGAACTGGTCTTCCGCGCCGGCACAAGTGAGAGCGCTCCTCTGTTGTTCGGCGTGCGACTCGCACCCGGCCAGGGCATCGCCGGCTGGGTGGCCCAACACGGTGAGCCCCTCCTGGTCCGCCACGCCCGCTCCGATCCGCGCTTCAGCCCCACCTTTGACGAAATCACCAGCCTGGTCACCGAAGCGATCCTCTGCGTACCCCTGGTAGTCAAGGGGCGCGTGATCGGCGTGGTGGAGGCCCTGAACAAGCCACAACCTGGCTTTACCGAGGACGACCTGGCGATGCTGCGTTCACTGGCCGCATCGGCTGCGATCTCGATCGAGAACATGCAGTTACTCGAGGAGGCCAACCGCCTCCACGATCAGACAGAGATGCAACTGGTCCAGAGCACCCGCGCCCACAACGAGATCCGGGCCTTACAGGAGACCACCGGCGCTCTGCTCTCCTCACTGGACCTGCAAGAAGTGCTGAACCAGATCGTCAACAGCGTGGTATCGGTGTTGGGGTTCAATTCCGCCATGCTGGCCGAGTACGACGAGCAGAACCACGTCCTGCCAGTGCGGGCCATTGCTGCGGATCCGGCTCTGGTCGAGGCCTTTGAAAGACGGGTCGGGCTGCGCGTCCTGGAGACGTACGTCACCATGGACCAGACAGAGAACCTGGCCGTGCGCGCGGCCCTGGCTGGCAAGATCGAGGTCACCCACGACCTATTCGACCTGTTTCGTCCCTGGATAGCGCCAGAGATGGCTGAGATCATCCAGACAGCGGCTGGCATCCGCACGCTGGCGACCATCCCCCTGCTGGCCAGGGGCCGCCTGGTGGGCAACCTGTTCGCTGGCAGCCTCAAAGACCGGCTCTCAGACGCCGATCTGGATTCGCTACAGGCCCTGGCCAACCAGGCCGCCATTGCCATTGAGCACGCCCGCCTCTATCAGAATCCACTGGAGTCGCGGGACTGGGTCGCAGAACGTAGCGAGGCACTGGAAAAGCGTCTCAGCGCCTTGTCTCGTCTGCAGCAAATGGCGATGGAACTCGGCAAGGTGACAATCGGCGCTGACCTGCGAGATGTCTACAGACGGCTGACCGAGCAGGCGACCGAACTGCTGGAAGCGACCAGCGCTGCGATCCTGCTCTTCGACTCTGATCAGAAGGAGTTGATCTGTCAGGAACCCGCCTGCGGCGTGCCTGCTGACATCATCCGCGATTATCGCATCCCCCTCTCCCAAGATAGCCTTGCCTGGGCGGCCTGGATCAGCGGTGGGCCGTTGATCCTGAACAACGTGGCCAATGCTCCCATGGTGGAAGCGCTGGGCCTGAAGGACCTGGCGGAGCGCATGGGGTTGCGCTCCACCATATTCTCCATGCTACGCGTCGGCGGACGGTCCATCGGCGTGCTACAGGTGTCGGACAAACGGGATGGCAGCGACTTTACGCCGGACGACGAGCGCGTGTTAGAGATCTTTGCCTCCCAAAGTGCAATTGCCATCCAGAACACACGCTATTCGCAGACGATACGCGTCTACCAGGAACAGCAGGCGGACGCAGAACGAATGGCCGCCATGGCCGACATCGCTGGCAACATGGTCCACCGGATCAACAACACCGTGGGCGCAATCCGGCCTCTCATTCAACAGATCGAGATGAGGCTGGAGCGGAACACATTGGACAACGACTACCTGCAAGAAAAACTCCAGGAGATTCGAGGGAGCGCTGACCGCACACTAGAAGTCGCACGGCAAATCGGGCGACCTTTCGAATCAGCCCCCTTACAGCTCATAGACGTGAACGAATCTATCGCCGCGGCCTGGGCCGAACTGGCCGCCCCCGTCGGCGTCACGGTAGAAATCGAGCATGGCCAGAACATGCCCCCGGTTACCGCGACCCGCCAACTGGACGAAGTCTTCCGCAACCTGATGACAAACGCGCTGGATGCGATGGCAGATGAAGGTGGCTCTCTGCAAGTTCGCAGCCGCTGTGTAGGCAACCGCTCGGTCATCGTGACGGTCAAGGATACCGGCCCTGGTATCCCACCACAGATCCGCGACAAGGTTTTTCACATCGGCACCACGACCAAACGAGGCGGTATGGGGTATGGGCTATGGTGGTCCCGCACATTCTTGCGCCGCTTGGGTGGAGACATGGTCGTGGAAAGCAAACAGGGGAAAGGCTGTACGTTCACGGTCACGCTGCCGGTAACACAAGGCGTAAAGAAATAGGATGCGCTCGGAGGGGAACTTGCCTCCGCGTATATCGGGCAGAGGAGGAGCCATGGCCAGACAACACCATATTCTGATAGTCGAGGACGAAGAACGATGGCGCGAACACATCTTCCGTGAAACCCTGGAGGATAGTGGGTACCAGGTCAAGACGAGCAGCAGCTATGGCGAAGCGGTCGCCGCCCTGGGCCAACAAGCCTTCGACCTGGCAGTGATTGACGTCAATCTGACTGGTCTCTCCGGCAACCGGGACGGCGTGCGGGTGCTCGAATACGTGGCCTCCATGGAGCCCAGGCCACTGGCCGTCGTCGTCAGTGGCTCCAAGACCTGGGCCGCTGCTGAGAAAAGTGTCAGAAAGTTCCAGCCCATCGCTTTTCTCGACAAGACGACGTTCGACGTCGCCGAATTCATCGCCCTGGTGAGAGGCGCCCTCGCTACACCGCAAGGGTAGAGGCCAGCCTGGCAGGAGAGCCGCGTATGACCGATAGACAGGCGATCTTGATCGTAGAGGACGACGTCGAGTGGCAAGGAGTTCTGAAAGAACCCCTGGCAGACGAAGGATATGAAGTCACCGTCGTCGCTGGCTACCAGGACGGCCGCCAGGCCCTGGAAGCGCGCTCGTTCAGCCTGGTAATCCTGGACCTGCAATTGGATGAGACGGCCCCCATGCTAGATGGAGAGCGGCTGCTGGCCCACATTTCACGGCTCTATCCAGGTACGCCGTGTATCGTCGTCAGCGGGCGAGGGGACATCCGGGTCGTGCGGGATGCCTTTAAACAGTACCACGTCGTGGACTATATCGCCAAGAACCGGTTTGACATCCCCACCTTCGTGGATGCAGCCGGGACAGCCCTGGCAGCCGCCCTCAATCCTGTGGCCCTGCGTCGCACGTTGGACGACCGATTCGATCTCGAGGAGATCAGGAACCTCTGCTTTGACCTGAACATTGACTTCGACGACCTGCGCGGCGAGGGCAAAAAGACCCGCGAGGTGGTGGCCTACTGCCAGAGACGTGGCCGCCTGCAAGACCTCGCCATCAGGATCGCTGCACTGCGTCCCGCATCTCTTTGAAAGCATCGGCCAGCCAGCCACATCCAGCCAATCCACCAGCACGCTTGACACTTCCTGATCCTGGCATATAATTGCGCAGGTTACTTTCGGAGAGGAGAATGCATGTGACGGAGGAATACACGCAAACACAACCCAGGACCGTCGCCGAATTACAGCCCAAGATGTGCCTGCAGGGCCGCGTCAAAGAAACCCAGTTGTACGGTGCGGTGGTGGACCTCGGCCTCGAATACGACGGCGTAGTCCATATCTCGCAACTTGCCCCCCAGCGGGTCAACCGCGTCTCTGACATCGTTCACCCTGGAGACGTGGTGACCGTGTGGGTCACCAAGGTGAACCCAGAGAAAGGCCGCATCGGCCTGACGATGGTCGAGCCTCCCCAGGTGGATTGGCACGAGTTGGCAGAAGGGCAGGTTCACACCGGTACCGTGACACGGCTCGAACGCTATGGTGCCTTCGTTGACATCGGCGCAGAGCGCGCTGGCCTGCTGCACGTGCGGGAGATGTCCAGTGGCTATGTTCGCGACCCATCTGAACTGGTGAAGGTCGGCGAACAGGTCGAGGTGCGCGTACTGAGACTCGACCGGGACAAGCGACGCATTGACCTGACCATGATGGGCATTGGCGACGAAATGGAAGACGAGCCCGAAGACGAAGAACCCGCCAAGACAGCGATGGAAGTCGCGCTCCACCGGGCTCGGGCTCAACAGCGGGAGCGCGGACATCGCCACGGGAAACGCCGGCCTGACCTGTCCGAGCAGGAAGACATCCTGAATCGCACGCTCAAGCAGCACCCCAGACGCTAGAGTGCTGCATTGTACAGCGCCTCCATAATCCCATAGGCTTCATCGGCCCCCAGTACTGGGGGCCGCTCCACCTCAATGATGGGCAGAGGGTAGCACGCAGCACCGGGCGAACGCTGACTCACTCCACCGCTTCACGTACCGCACGGATGTTTGAGGCGGGAGCCACGATTGGCGTGACGCAGCCCGTGCCGAGGATGAAATGCCGTCCTCCGGTTTGTGCGATCGCATCAGCGGCCTGCTTCCGCACCTCATCCGGGGTGCCCTGCACCATCACCTCCCACTGCCCCAATCCTCCGCACGCGGCCCCGCCGAATCGTTGCTGGGCCTCGGCCAACGTCGGCCACGTCTCCCGATCGTGCCAGTTGATCACCTGGACCGGGTAATCCGCCAGAAGGTCGAACATCACCTCGGTCCCGTGCAAATGCAGCACATTCAGCCATAGCCCCTGCGCCGCCTCCAATACCCGCAGGTCGTAGGGACGGCCGAAAACCTGATACTCTTCTTGGCTCAGCAGCCCATACTGCGCGTGCTGCACCGCGTAGAACACACCAGCGATGCCCGTCTCACGGGCAGCCCTCACGAAACGGATCGTTGTCTCGGTGATCGTCTCCAGCCCGGCGCGAACTATGTCCGGGTCACGGCGCAAATGCACCAGCAACTGATCCCTGCCCACCAGGTTCTTGGCCTGGGCCAAGGGGCTGAATATCGTCTGGATGAACGGGGCCTCGCCCATCAGCCCGCTCCCAATGAGACGCAGGCAATGCAACTGCGCGCCCAACGCCCCCTGGGTAGGGTCGAGCACGCGCAGCCTGCGCCAGTCCTCGAGAGCCTGAACAGGATATGCCGTGTACTCCCGGGTCCCTTCCATGTTGCCCATCCAGCGATCCGCGGCTCCCCAGTCCTGCACACAGAAACTGCTGGCCGGCGTGACTTTGACGAAGTCAAAGTCGTACTGCCTCTGAAAGGCCACTGTCGCCGCCGCCAGGTCCTCCGCTCGCAGGTCATCGCCTGGAAAGTGCCGCCACAGCGCCACCGGCGGGCGGTCCACCACCTCGCCGCCAATTGCAGCCCTCAACCGCGCTTCCTTCGTCATTGCATTCATTGCCATCCCTCCTCACTCGTTCTCCTTCACTCGGAACTTCACTTCGCCAAGAGGCACAAACACACCCAATTGAGAAACCAGGTTTTTCTCAAAAACCTGGTTTCTTGGTTCAGGGTACAGGGGCGTGTCCCCACGTACCACTACGCCAAAACGGTACTTGCCGGTCATCAAACTGACCGGGGTTGCCGCGGCGAACAGGATAGGGTCGCGCACGACCTCACCCGCCTGCCACACTTCGAATGGATAGTCCGCCGGGACTCCTGAGAATCGCCACACCTCGTTCCCTGCGGGATCCAGCAGCACCAGGTCACGCGCACGCGCAGCAGGATGGTCGCCATCAGCACGCCAGAAGAGAGTGATGGGCCACACGCCTGGCAGTTTCACCTTCGGGTAGGGCTGGACATACCCCAACAGGGTAATGCCCCCCTCGGGGAAGGTCACTGTCATCTCCTGCGTCAAACCCAGTTCGGCCGGCCGGGGCTGGCGGCGAGGCCGTTCCACCTGGACCGATGCCAACGGCAGGCTGTCGCCGGCCGGCTGTCCTCGCTCGTCGTAACGCTGCAAACGGTAGCCCTCAGCCATTGAGTACAGTCCCACGTTCAGCACGTACTCCCCCGGCGGCGTTCCGGGCAGAATGCGGATCTCGTACTCATCCCACACATACTTGTCGAGTGGCCAGCGCGTCGTCGGCAAGTCGCCTGGGTTCAGATGGTCCTCTTGCCCCCACAGGACGTGCAAGGGACGCGCCAGGTGTACGAAAGACTGGTAATTCGTATCCACAGGCCTCAGGGCGCGCCAATAGAGCAACACTGAGAACATATCCCCGGACCGCACGCGTTGGCGGGGTAGATCGTACCCCAGCAACTCGATATGCCCTTCCCCAACCCCTCCTCCGATAGGAGCGAACGTAGCCCGCTGCTCATATTGAGCAACCCAGGCCTGGCCCGGCGGCGAGGTGTAGCGCATCCAACTGTCGTGAGGATCTATTACTCCGCTCTTGAGAATCACGAACAGGAGGAGCCCCCCCCCCAACCACAGAAACCAGGTTCTGTCGCTTCGGGCGAAGTCAAAGTACCTTCGCTTACAGAAAACCCTGGTTTCTTGTTCTGCGACGTGGGGAGTACGCATGAAACCCAACGCCACAACCAACCCCGCCAGGCCGACCACTGAGACGATCCATCCCGCCGTCCTGGGCGGTGTATCCTCGAAACGCACCAACACCTCGTGCTGGCCTGCGGGCACCCACAGCGTGATGAATCCTTCGGGCTGGGCCACCTCAATCTCGACCTCCTGGCCATCCACGGTTGCCCGCCAACCAGGAAAGTAGAACGTGTACAGGCGCAACACCAACTTCACAGACGACGAGATGGCGAAGCGGTCGTGCAGTGGCCCATGTTCGACGACCTGGACGCTGGTACCATCCCGTAGAGTAGCGCGGTTGACCTTGTCCACCGGTCCAGGACCCGCGTACGATGCGACCAGCGTCGGTTCAGGATGGATCGGCCCTCGCGCTGCTCCTACCGGAAGAAAGTCGCCGGTCGAGGTCGTGCCGAGGGCCAGGCTATGCTGCTCCCACTCGATAATGTCCTGTGGCCCAGTACCGCCGAACTCGGGTGGCCACGCTGGCGGGTAGAGCACCGGCAACGCCAGCACCAGGATCGCGCCCAACGTGGCAGCCAGCACAGGGTTGCGCCAGCGCCAGGTGGAAAGCAGGGTCACGCTGCCCGCCGCACACACCGCCAGCATCAGGTTGGCTGCCCCCAATAGCCGCCATGGGAACTGCAGGTACGCCATCCACGGCACATGTTCCCACACGGATGTAGAGGCCGGCAACATCAGGAAGCCCAACCCCAGCCCAGCCAGGATAAAGTAAGGGAGCACCCGCCACCCTCCCCCAACCCCTCCCTCAGAGGGAGGGGAGACTGCCCCCTCTCCCTCCCAGGGAGAGGGCCGGGGTGAGGGTAAGGTCCGCCCTCCCTCAACCCCTCCCTGGGAGGAGGGGGGAAATCTTCTGCGGAAAAGGGCGACGGCACCCACCGCCGGCAGGGCCAGCAGCCACTGTGCCAACCCCAGGTTGAACCGATAACGAGGGGCCGTCGCTCCCAGATCGGATATACGCGACGGAGCCAGCAACTCACCCAGTGAAAGGAAGTGTTCGTGAAAGTCAAAATGGCCTGGGCCGACGACGTTCAGCTCGACGGCACCGCGCTCCAACAGCGCCGGAAGCCAGAAGAAGGCGATGATCGCCGCGGCCAGGACAAAAACCAGCGCGCCCCACGCGGCACGCGGACGCCCTGTCCCGACCACCACCTCCCAGGCCCAGTAGCCCAACAACAGGCCGCTGGCCACCAGGCCGAGCAGGTTGTGGCTGAACACGAGCGCTGCCAGCGCCAACGCGCTCCCCGCCAGCGCCCCTCGCCCCCCTTTCCCACTCATCAAGCGCCGGAAGGCATAGAAGGCCAGGGGGAGCAAACAGATGGCCAGGTGCTCTGGCAGGTCACCACGGGCGTGCGGGTCAATGAACACGACGTAGGGAGCAAACGTGAACGAAGCGGCCGCCACCACGCCGGCCGCCGGTCCAAACAGCTCGCGTCCCAGCAGGCAGGCCCCCAGCGCAGCGGCGCACAGCCCCAACACAAACACCGCCTTGACCCCACCCACGATGTCCACACCCGGCAACAGGCCAAACAAATTGGACAGATAGTACGTCAGCGGAGCGTAATAGTTAAAGATCGGATACCCGTAACCGAAATAGAGATCGGGTGCCCAGCGTGGGTACAAGGCGCCAGCCCGCACGGATTGCCCCAACTGGGCGGCGCGATAGACGTGCAGTTCGGCATCCGTCCCGCGTGGCAGGCCAGGCCGGGTGAGGAAAGAGGCAGCCGCGACCACAGCCAGCGCTAACGCGAGCAGGATAGCCCAGTCAAGTTGACGAATCCACTGGCGCATGTGATCAGCGTCGCGCGCTGGCTACCAGGTCCGGGATTTGCTCCGGATGTTCGGCCACCCGCACCCCGACCGCCTCATAAGCGGCGATCTTCTCCGCCGCTGTGCCAGTGCCGCCCTCGATGATGGCTCCGGCGTGGCCCATGCGCTTGCCTGGCGGTGCAGTACGCCCTGCGATGAAGGCCGTGACCGGCTTGGTCATCCGCTCGGCGATGAAACGCGCCGATCGCTCTTCGTCGCTCCCGCCAATCTCGCCGATGAGCACCACCTGTTCGGTACGCGGATCGTTCTCGAACATCTCCAGCACGTGGATAAAGGTCGTACCAATGATGGGATCGCCACCGATACCGATACAGGTGGTCTGGCCCAAACCTCGCATCGTCAGCGCATAGACCACTTCATACGTCAGCGTACCGGAGCGAGAAACCACGCCGATGGGGCCAGGGGTGGCAATGTGGCCTGGCATGATGCCCACCTTTGCCTGGCCAGGAGAGAGCAGCCCGGGACAGTTGGGGCCTACCAGCCGCACCCCCTTCTGATCGAGATAGGCGCACACCCGGATCAGGTCCTGGGTAGGGATACCTTCGGTAATGCAGACGATGAGCCGGATACCGGCGTCGGCCGCCTCCTGAATGGACTCGGGAGCAAAACGGGCTGGCACGTAGATGACCGACGCATTGGGCTCGGTCGCCGCCACTGCCTCCGCAGCGGTATCGAACACCGGCACCCTGCCATTACAGGCCCATTGCCCCCCCTTACCGGGAGTCACGCCCGCCACGACCTGCGTGCCGTATTCGAGCATCTGCTGGCTGTGAAACTCGCCCTCGTGCCCGGTAATGCCATGCACGAGCAGACGGGTATTCTTGTCCACCAAAATCGCCATCGTCTTCCCCCTATTGCGGATTGCGCCCGTGAGTACACGGGGTTGCGGATTCGCCCCTGGCCGCAGCCGGACGGGAACCTGCCTCCGCAACCGCCTTCTGGGCCGCCTCAGCCAACGTCGTCGCCGTGATCAACCGGTATCCTGAACCTTCTAGAATCGCCCGCCCTTCCGCCTCGTTCGTCCCCACCAGCCGGGCCACCAGGGGGACGGTAGGTTTCACCTCTTCGAAGGCCGCGAGGATGCCCCTGGCCACCTCATCGCAACGGGTGATGCCGCCGA
>Ga0307379_10007328_pt1 | contig 15007 bp, 13 predicted proteins | sample UN2MG_FD_202237 | JGI IMG/M metagenome (GOLD analysis project Ga0307379, IMG submission 202237) | Soil microbial communities from Risofladan, Vaasa, Finland - UN-2 | ecosystem: Environmental > Terrestrial > Soil > Coastal area > Acid sulfate soil | place: Finland: Risofladan, Vaasa | collected... | reverse complement strand
TTCCCGAGGGTCAGGACTGATAAACTTAGCGAAAGCGTCATCGGGCACATGGAAGGTCCGTTGTGCGGACCTTTGCGGACTTTGGCCATCAATGCGCAAAGGAGGGCCGCGCCCTTGATTTCGGGCCAGGTGCGTGGAGGCGCAGGTCAGCTAAGGGCTCGAAGCGGCCATCTGACTCTTTCGCTAAGTTTGTGAGTCGTGACCTTAGTGGCACCGGCCTGCGCGCGCATGATTCTGATGGACAGGCAAACCGGGTCGGCGGTAACGCTTAACCGGGCTTGCCTGATTATGGCGATCGGGGCCAAGGGCTGACAGGGGTTCCAGTCAGAACATGCGGGTGAAGGACGATGATGCAGCAGGCTAAGAGAGCTCCATTGGGCGGGGCGGCGGCCTGGACCGGGGCCGATCTGGAGCGGGATCAAAGCTGGATCAGGCGTCTGCAGGGGCCGGACATCGCGGCGCTGAATGCAGCGCTGGCCCATGTCAGGTCGCGTGGCCTGAATTGGCACCAGATCACTCGCGCCGACTTCCCGCTGGGCGATCTTGGCGCCCATCTCGCGCGGATGGCCGACGAACTGGAGACCGGCCCCGGCATCGCCCTGCTGCGCGGCCTGCCGGTCGAGCGCTATGACCCGGAGGCCTTGAAATCCATCCATTTCGGGTTGGCGAGCTATCTCGGGACGCCGGTCTACCAGTCGGCAAAGGGCGAGATGATTGGCGAGATCACCGACGAGGGCGCTGCCGCCCTGTCGCGCGGCACGCTGACGGTTGCCGGCGAGCAGCAGCCCTTCCTGTCGTCGCGGGCCCGGGTGCAGACCACCGGCGCCCTGCGCTTTCACACCGACCGCACCGATGTGGTCTCGCTGATGTGCGTCGATCAGTCGATGGCGGGCGGAGTGTCGCAGATCGCCAGCGCCATCGCCATCCACGACACCATGCTGGCCCGGCGGCCCGACCTGGTCGAGGCGCTGTACGGCGACATCCCGCGCAGCCGTCTGGGCGAGGAGGTCGGCGGCGAGGCGGCCTACTACATGCTGCCGGTCTTCGCGCTGCATCAGGGCCATTTCACCACCCACTACTCGCGCACCTATGTCGAGGCGGGCCAAAAGGTGCCCGGCGTGCCGCGCATGTCGGATGCCCAATGGGAGGCGCTGGACCTGCTGCACGAGTTGGGGCACGAGCTGTGCCTGACCCACCGTTTCCAGCCGGGCGACATCCAATACCTGAACAACCACATCCTATATCACGGCCGCACCGCCTACGAGGACGCCCCGGCAGGCGCGCCCGGCGGCAGGCGGCTGCTGTACCGGATATGGGTTTCAATGGCCAACTCGCGGCCGTTACCAGAGAGCCACGCGGTGTTGTTTGGCGATGTTGCGGCGGGCCGGGTGCGCGGCGGGATCAGGCAGCCGGATGGAAGCAACGTGGCGGGGTGAGGGGGTATTGAATATAGGGCGGGGCGTTTCGACTCGCGATACGATCTAAAGTAACCGGAATGGAGATTAAAATGACCACGCGACCGGACGTTTTCATTATTGAGAGCTTGGACCCCGATGACGAAGGAAATGGTCGTTTTGAGGGCGCTTCCATATCACATATTTTAAGATTGCATGGAAAGGAGCCAAGATACAGTTATGTGCGGACACGCGCGCAATTCGAGGAAGCAGTTGGCAAATTTGCTGAGTCGAAATACCGCTACTTGCACATTTCAGCACATGCGGATGCCAACGGAATGTGCACAACAAACCAAGAAGACATCGACTATGATGAACTGGCTGGGTTGCTCAAACCATGTATGAATGGGAGGCGGTTATTTTTGTCGGCGTGCTCAATGGTTCATGATGATGTGGCGAAGGCTATAATTCCAAAAACAGGTTGCATTTCTATTGTTGGTCCAAGGGATGACATAACGTTCTCCGATGCGGCTGTATTTTGGCCATCTATTTATCATTTAATGTTCTCAAACAACAATGCTGCGATGAGCCACAATCAGCTCAGAGATAATTTGAAGAAAGTGGTATTTATATTTGGTATAGAAATCGGGTATTATTCTAAGTCTAAAAAATTAAAACGCGGGTACACAAAAGATATACTTGAAAAAGGACGTACGATGTTGAAAAAAATATGATTTTATCCAATTGGGGCGCGGTGATAATCGATGGTGAGCCGCGAATTTTGGCCAAAGCCCAAATTTTTAACGCCGAGATTACCCCCCCCTCAAACCTGCTCCGCTGCTAAATGATCGCTCATCTCGAACGGCACACCCGGCTCGTCCTTGGCCGCCCCTATCACCAGCGAAGTCTTCACGCTGGCGACGTTGGGGGCCGAGGTCAGGTTGCCGGTCAGGAAGGTAAGCAGGTCCGACACCCTGCATTTCACCAAATGGCCAATCGCCGTTAAGAACGCGCTTTACCAGCCCACACACCCCCCCGCAATCACCCTATCGGCGCTCCCACCCCCTTGCGCTCGACGATCAGGCCGTAGCATTCCGGCCGCCGGTACATCTCGAAATTGAAGAACCTTTTATAGGCCTCGGTCATCTCCAGATCGATCCGGTAGGGCACCAGCTCGTCGTCCAGGGTCGAGCTGGTAGCCACCACCTCGCCCGACGGCGCGATGATGCAGGAGCCGCCCATCATATCGCATCCCTCCTCGTGCCCGGCCTTGGCGGAGGCGACGATCCAGGTGCCGTTCTGGTAGGCCGCCGCCTGCATCGGCACCAGGTGGTGGAAGGTCCGAAGCGCGTTCTGCTCCGGCGCATCCGGCAATTGGGCGGGTGAATTGTAGCCGAGGCAGATCAGCTCGACCCCTTGCAGGCCCATCACGCGGTACGGCTCGGGCCAGCGCCGGTCGTTGCAGATCAGCATGCCGGTCAGCGCCCCGAAGGCCGGGAACACCGGGAAGCCCAGATCACCGTCCTCGAAGTACCATGGCTCCAGATGTTGCAACTTCAGTTCCGGATCATAGACCGGATTGCCCGGCAGGTGCACCTTGCGGTAGCGACCAACGATCGCGCCACCCTCGACCAGGATCGAGGTGTTGTGGCGGGCGCCCTCGGCGGTCTCCTCGCAGTAGCCGAGGTAGAAGCCGACCCCGAGCTGCCGTGAGGCGTCGAACAGGGCTTGCGTTTCGGGCCCCGGCATCTGGCGGTCGAAGAACCCGGCAACCTCCGACAAGTCGTCGATATGCCAGCGCGGGAAGAAGGTGGTCAGCGCCATTTCCGGGAACACCACCAGGCGGCAACCCATCGCGGCGGCATCCTCGATCAACACCAGCATTCGCGCAACTACCGAGGCGCGCGGCTCGTCCCGGTCGATCGGGCCGAGTTGTGCGGCGGCAAGCATCAATGGTCTCGACATGCAGCCCTCTTTCGAGTTGGTTGAGGTATCGCAACGATACCCCCGGAGCAGTCATCATGGCCACGGAATCGCGGATCGAACAAGCCTATCGTGCGCGCACCCGTCGTTCGGCGGAATTGGCTCGCGCGGCGCTCGAGGTGCTGCCGAGCGGTATCACCCATGACAGCCGCCACCTGCCGCCTTACGGCCCCTATGTCGAGCGGGCCGAGGGTGCGCGCAAATACGATGTCGATGGCAATTCCTACATCGACTATTTCGGCGGTCACGGTGCGCTGCTGCTGGGTCACAACCATCCGGCGGTGCTGAAGGCGACCCAGGCGGCGCTGGCGCGAGGCACCCATTTCGCCGCCAACCACGCCGACGAGATCGCCTGGGCGCAGCAGGTGATCGACATGGTTCCCTCGGCCCAAAAGGTCCGTTTCGTCGCCTCCGGTACCGAGGCGACCTCGATGTGCCTGCGGCTTGCACGGGCCGTCACCGGGCGGCGCAAGGTGCTGCGCTTCAAGGGCCACTACCATGGCTGGCAGGACGACATGACCACCGGCTACGCCTCGCATTTCGACGGCACCCCAGTGCGCGGCGTGCCTGCAGGCGTCGCCGCCAACACGGTGCTGGTCGAGGGAGGCAACATCCCAGGCCTGCGCGCGGCGATCGCCGCCAACCCCGATATCGCCGCCGCAATTCTCGAGCCGTTGGGCGCCGCGACCGGCATGCTGCCGGTTGGCACCCAGTTCCTTGAGGCCCTGCGCGAGGAAACCGCGCGGGCCGGGATAATTCTGATCTTCGACGAGGTGATCACCGGCTTCCGGGTGTCGCCCGGCGGTGCCGCCGGACCTGACATCGATGGCCAAGATCGTCGCTGGCGGGCTGCCAGGCGGTGCGGTGGCCGGGCGGACCGACATCCTTGAGCAGCTCGACTTCGATGCCACCCGGCGCGCCGGGACCGAGAAAGTCTACCACCCCGGAACCTTCAACGCGAACCCACTGTCGGCAGCTGCGGGCATCGCCACGCTCCGGATCATCGCCGGGTCCGATGCCTGCATCCAGGCGGAGGCAACAGCGGTGGCATTGCGAGCCGGGCTGAACGCTGCGCTGGCCGGGGCAGGGGTGCCATGGGCGGTTTATGGGCGCAGTACTGCATTTCATGTTTTCATGAGCCCGGCGGGCAAGACAATCGACCCGGAGCGGTTTGACGCAGCCACGCAAGCGCCAGACGACCTCAAGCAGAAACCGGCCGAAACCGTCCGCTTGCTGCGGCTCGCCATGCTGGTGAACGGCGTCGATCTGTCCGGCTGGCCCGGCGGGCTGGTCTCGGCGGTGCATGGGGCGGGCGAGGTGTCGGAGACGGTTGAAGCCTGGGCCGAGAGCCTGGCGATGCTGCAGGGGGTCAGCGGCGGCGCCGTTCCCGCGCATCTATCGCGCCAGCGCTTCTCCGATGTCGTCGGCATAGTGGCGGTGAAAGAAACGCACGCATTCCTCGGCCAAGTTCTCGTCTTCTGGATCGATGATGTAATGGCCCTGGCTGTACCCTCGGTGCCGCTGTTGCAACCCTGGCCCGCGGATTCACGGCTCTTCTTTCGCTTTCCTACCGAGCAGCTTTTTCAGAAGCGACTTCGTGCCGCTATCTTCATCGTCAACCTCGCCAGCTTCCCGACTGTTGCGCGCGGCGATGGATTTCGCCACGCTGTTCACCAGGGTCTTCCAGAAATCGGCGGCGTCGAGGGAAGCCGAGTTCCTGAAATCTTCCTCGTCAAGTACGATGGTGAAATCAAATGTCACGTCATCAGCCCGCCCGTTGACAACCTTGGCCAAGGCCGCGGCGGTGAGCCTTTCCACCGCCCCGGCATCCGACGGAACTTTCACATTCACACCGCGCATGGTGACGCGCCAGTCCGTCTCGATTTTAGTATCCTCGCCGCCCAATGCCCATTCGTCGCTGACCTCGGCTGAGATCGAGCCGCCGTCGAACCAATCGATCGGCGCTCTCGGGACCAGACCAGCGACGCTCGAAACCGGTAATTCCTTGATATCCCAATTGGTGCGCCGCCCGGTCCCGACAGCTTCGGTTGTGATATTGACCGGGTGCCCATCGACGTGCGCGTCCACGGTCGAGCGGAAGAAGAAATCGAAGACCGCCAGATCGCTCCGGAATGGTTGGCTTAGGGCAGTTACGATTGCTACCTCGGCGTTCGTGCCGTCCGCGCCACGGATTTTCACGCGGGTATCCTGAATTTGCATCCTCTCAACCACGAAGCGCCGCTTTGGTTTAATTTTGTCAGGGCCATCTTCGGAACCAGTCGATTTCGCCGGTTTTGTGATCTGCCCGCGCACCGATGCGAAATCGAGGCTTTCGAGGCTGATCGGCCCATAGATCAGGCTCCAGAGATCAACATCGAACGCCGCTCGTGCGATCTGCAGATCGAACCCGGTTCGCTCCGACGGCTCGCGCAGTACTGTCAGGTTCTGAAAATTGAAACGGCCGGAATAAATATTGCCCTCGACCTGTTCAAAATTGACCGCGAATCCTGCCTTGCTGGCAAATCTTTCCACCGCCCAGCGTGTCGTAACCTCGAAGAAGACGAAATTGACGACCACCGAAATCGCCGCCAGGGCCGCGAGCGGGGCCAGCAGCCAATGCCGTCGGCGGCTTCCAGTTTGTTTGGCTGCTTGCGTTGATACGCCATGATCGGCGTTGCTCTCGGGCTGCTCGCCACGGCGCAATAACCGTCTCGACGAAAATGTAATCCCGAACAGGAGTTCGAGAAGAACCACGATCAGATCTACAGCCGCCATCGCCAGAGCAGGGATGATCGCGGCCAACCCGCCTAGGGCCAGAGATAATATTTCGGCGACAATTAAGACGAGTGCTTCCAATTTGAAGGCCCTTCGAATTGATCAACTTGGTTGTATCGAGCACAGACAATATCACGACACCGGCATCTCAAAGCGAGGGAAACGTTCGTTGGGCGCTGCTCTCACATCCCATTTTTAGCCATCAGCGCCTTCAAATCCACCTCCGGCCGGGCGCCGATGTGGCTGATGATCTCGGCCGCTGCCACGCAGCCCATCCGGGCACAAATTTTCGGCGCGCGGCCCCGCGCCAGCCCGTGCAGGAACCCGGCGGCGAACAGATCGCCCGCCCCGGTCGCATCCACGACCTGCACCGGAGGGGTCGGCACCAGCGCCCGTTTGCCGTCCTCGATCACCCAGGCCCCCTTCGGCCCGACGGTAACCGCGGCGAGGCGCACATCCTTCGCGCAGGCGTCAAGCGCCGCCTCCAGCGAACTCGTTTGATACAGCGACATCACCTCGTGCTCGTTGGCAAACAACAGGTCCAGATCGTCGCGGATCATGCGCCGGAAGGCATCCCGGTGCCGGTCGACACAAAACGGGTCGCTGAGCGTCACCGAAGCCCGCCCACCGCCTCGCTTGCAGGCAGCGACGGCCCGCGCGAAGGCGCCAACGCTGTCAGGCCCGTCGAAGCGGTAGCCCTCGAGGTACAGCCAGTCAGCCCGCTCCATCATGCTCTCGTCGATATCCGATGGCGACAGATGCTCAGAGACGCCAAGATAGGTGTTCATCGACCGCTCGCCATCGGGCGAGACCAGCACCATGCAGCGCCCAGTATCGAAGTCGTGGTCACCGGTGGCCATCGGCGTCTCGAATGTAGCTCCCAATGCGCGGATGTCATGGGCGAAGATCGCGCCGAGCTGGTCGTCCTTGACCTTGCCCACATAAGCCGCCCGGCTGCCCAGCATCGCCAACCCGGCAATGGTGTTGGCGCCGGAGCCACCGGAGATTTCAATCGCCGGTCCCATCCGGCCATATAATTCGGTGGCGCGGGCGGTATCGATCAGGGTCATGATGCCCTTTTCGATGCCGTTCTCGGCCAGGAACTCGTCCTCGACCCGGGCCAGAACATCGACAAGGGCATTGCCGATGCCAACCACGTCGTAACGGTCATTCATGCAGTCTCTTCCTCATACAAACAGATGTCGCTGATCGGGCAATCGTCGCATTTCGGTTTTCGGGCAACGCAGGTATAGCGTCCATGCAGGATCATCCAGTGATGGGCGTGCAGCGCGAATTCGGCAGGCACATTGTCCTCGATGGCGCGCTCGACCGCGACCACGTCCTTGCCGGGTGCAATACCAGTGCGGTTGCCAACCCGGAATATGTGGGTGTCGACGGCTTGCGCGGGATGGCGCCACCACATGTTGAGGACCACATTGGCGGTTTTGCGCCCGACCCCCGGCAGTGACGCCAATGCCGCCCGGCTAGAGGGCACCTCGCCGCCAAAATCGTCGATCAGGATTTGCGACAGCCGCATCACGTTCTTCGCCTTGTTGCGAAACAGGCCGATGGTGCGAATGTGCTCGATCACGGCGTCCTCGCCCAGCGCCAGCATCTTGGCCGGCGTGTCGGCAACCTCGAACAGTGCCCGCGTTGCCTTATTGACGCCCTTGTCGGTGGCCTGGGCGCTCAGCGCCACGGCGACCAACAGGGTATAGGCGTTCACATGATCCAGCTCGCCCTTCGGCTCAGGCTGGATCTCGCCCAAGCGGCGGAAGCATTCCTTGATGGCAGAGTAGGGTAGCTGTTGGGTCATGGTGGCGGACCATGCCCGGCGACGCATCGAAAGGCAAGTCGGGTCGGCATCCGGTGGCGAGAGAATTCACAGTCGATCAGACCCGCCACTCCACTATCGATTGCCTGACGTCCAACCCTGCGCTTATCGTCATGCCAGCTTTGCAGTCCCGACCGGAGCCGCCGCCATGCGCAACCTAGATCCCGACCTATACACAGACCCCGCCACTTATGCCCGTGAGTGCGAGGAAATCTTCTGGTCGCATTGGCAGATGCTCGGCCCGGCAGCGCGCCTTGACGCACCCGGCGCCTACCTCGCCACCGAGATGGCCGGGGCCAAAGTCTTTGCGATCCGCGGCGGCGACGGCGTGCTCCGTGCCTTCCGCAATGTCTGCCGTCACCGTGGCGCCCGTCTGTTGGACGAGGGCGAGGGCGAGTGTGCCATGATCCGCTGCCCGTACCACAACTGGGTCTACGGCCTCGACGGCAGCTTACTTCGCACGCCGTGGTTCGGCAAGGAGCCGGGGTTCGATATGACCGACTGGCCATTGACGCCGATCAGCGTCGAGACCTGGCGCGGCCTGGTGTTCGTCGCCATAAATCCCATCGAGCCGCTGGCGGCGCAACTTGGCGCCACCATCCCCCAACTCGCGGGCGAGCCGATCGAGACCTTCCATATGGTCGCCGAGCGGCGCCTGGTATTCGATGCCAACTGGAAGACCTACACCGACAATTTCGTCGAGGGCTACCACATCCCCGGCATCCACCCGGCGTTCTTCCAGGCCATCGACTTCGAGCATTTCGAGACCACCGCTCACGACAATCTGGTGCGCATGACAGCACCACCGCGTGAGGGGCTGTTCTATCGCGGCAAATGGCTGTGGATGTGGCCGAACTGGACCCTGTCGCTTTTCGATGGTGGCATGAACGCCTCGCGGATCAATCCGCTGGGGCCGGACCGGACCGAGCTGATCTACCACTTCTACTTCGCCGACACCTCCGAGGCAGCGCGCCCGGCCCGGGAAGACACCATTGCCCGCAACATCGCCGTGCTCGAGGAAGACTTCGAGATCTGTGTCGAAACTCAGAAAAACTACGCCTCCGGCGGCTATGCACCCGGCCCGCTCAGCCCGCGCCACGAGCAGGGCGTGGCGTGGTTCCAGAACCGGGTTCGGGCGGCGTTGGGCGGGGCGACGGATTGATTGATGAGCAACGCTTCGCTCAACCTGCGGGCTGCGGAATTCGCACCTGGGCCAGCCGTTGGCGTGCCCTTTTTTGCGAGTCAGGCTACCGCTTCGGCATGCACCCTCCCGGACTGGATTGCGCCCATGCTCACCGCGACCGGCAACAACAGCAGATAGGCGGCGGCGCCTGACCACAGTGTCGCATCGACCGAAACGAAGGTACCGATCCCGACGCTGAGGCCTGAGGCGAATACGCCCGCGGCCCCGTTGACGGCCCAGAACCACGGCGTTGGGCGGACGTCAATGGCCGAAGCCAAGCGCATTCCTGTGGGAAAGCCGAAGCCCATCGCCAACCCGGCTGGCAGGATCACTAACAGCGAAACCGCCCCGCGGACATAGAGGTCGGTGCCAGCCAGTGCGTCGACCAGTGTCGGAAACACGAACGGAAGGGCGCCGATATATCCGGCGGTCACAACGCTCCAGACTGCCAGCCGGGAGCCGGTCGACAGGACCACCCGCTCCGACAGTGCGCTGCCCAGACCGGTTGAGAGGATGATCCCTGCCAGCGCGATCGCCAAGCCATAAACCGGATGGCCCAGGAAAATCGACAGCCGTTGCATCAGCCCAATCTCGACAAACATGAAGCCCGTGCCGATCAGGAAGAAATAGCCGCTGCCGAGCAGTGCCAGCCCAGCCGGAACCGTCGCCAGCACCGGCAGGGTGGGCACCACAATTGTCGCCATGACCACCACGAAGGACACCACGATGATGATCGCCAGCACCAAGGTCGAGATGAGATTCCCTCTGGCGACCCCGGTCGAGAATTGATACTCGCCCCGCAGATAGTTTGGCAGATCGGAAAGCCGGAGCTGGTTGAAAAAAAACGGCCGACTGTCGGTTGGCGGGCTGTAGTCCAGAACATCGGCGTCCGACAAATCGAACAATGCATCAATTGACCCGGCGTCCTGAATCCGCCGGATAACGGGGTTCTCGGACGCAACACCGGGCACCAGCAGCGGCCGATACTGCATCTCACGACTGGTTTCCGTCAGCCCTGCTATCTCGGCGTTCGTTAGTGGCGCGCGCGACACCACCAGGGTCGCCAGAGACGCGGATGCGGCCAGATAGAGATGCTGGTTCGGATTCTCGACCCCCAGGCTGAAAAGCGCTGCCTTTGCCAGCGAGATCAGCCGCCCCGTCTCGCCCGGATTCTCCGGCGCGTACCATCGCGAAACCGTGTAGACCCCGGTATCCGTCAACCTGCCGAGAAAAACCTTCCAGGCCTCGATGGTGTAGAGGCCATTCTCGGTCAGCGAGTAGGCGCCTTCGCCGGTTGCCGCCCAGGTATCGATCAGGCTCATCTGGATCAGGTCGAAACGCTCCGGCGTCCGGGTGAACCAGCTCCGCGCTTCGTCCACATGAAGCTTCACCCCAGGCAGCGCGGCGACCCGGTTATAGTCAGCATAGCGCCGTTCCAGATTGTCGATGAAGATCGGGTTGATATCGATGCCGGTGATATCGTCGAAACCGAAGTGATAGGCTGACAGGGCATCGCGCCCTCCACCAATGCCGATCACCGCCGCCTTGCCCGCATTCCGGATGCTGTAGGCCAGTGTCGTTACGTCGAATCTCAGGAAGGCAAGCTCGTCGCGGCTGCCTTCGAAACGGTAAAGTGCCGTGCTGGCATCGCCGTCGATCTGCAGGTGGCGTTGGTTGATCAGCGTCGTCCACTCGTTATGGAATCGCGGGGAAGGGCCCGAGACGGAGGGTATGCTATCCTTGGCCGCACCGATATCGATCCGTGAAAACGAGTTCCAGAAGATACCGTCGATTGCTTGCAAACGCTGAATCTGACCTTTTACGGTCGTGATGCGCACCCCGTATGGATAGAGAGAGGCATTTAGATCGGCGGCAAACAGAACCGCGGCGGTCAGCACAATCGGCCAGACATATACAGCGACCGAGATGCGCGCGCCCGGGCTTCGCCGCAGTGTCTCGGTGACGTCCGCGATCTTGAAGAAAAATGCGCCGACGGTGCCCAGGGCGGCGATCGCCAAGAGTGCACTCACTCCATCATAGACCCCCATCAACCCGAGAACGAGAAAACATCCCGACGCCGCGCCGATCAGATCAACGGCATAGGTCGTGCCGACCGGAAACGGGCTGCGGGTCAATGCCAACGACACGATCAGCCCGCCGACGATATAGGGAGGAATCAGTGCGATAATCAGTTTTAACAAAACGACTATGGTCAGGAATGGCAATTCCGGCTCAAAATTCGCCGCCGTGGTGATCAGCATGATCCAACTCAGGATCAGGGCCAGCGCATAGATGCCCGAGAGAAGCGATAACCGCTCGTAGAAACGTTCGCGCGGGAAATGCCGGTCCAGAAAATACAGGATCAGCGCCCCGGCGGTCATTCCGAACATCGCCATGCTGATCGTGAAGAACGCCAAAAAATAATACGACATCACTGAGAGGATGCGGGTTTGTAGAATCTGGGCGCTAAGAATAGACGCAGCGATAATAAATAAACCAATGAAAAACGCGACTCTCTGCGTTGCGACTCCGGATTGTTCTTTGTGCATGTTTCCCGCGCTCGATATGGTCTCCTTGATTTAGGAATCCTATCGAGACGGGAGTCGCAGTGTCAATCCGCAACAATTTGTGGCCCGCAACAATTTGCGGCCGAGGCGCACCCTTCCGCCAATTGGCTATGTTTGGCGCGTGTCGGATCGCCAGCACAGCCCTCATGGTCTGCGCGTCGGCGGATTGACCAGACGCCATACGCAGAGTTTATGGCACGCCCCGCGCTCCAGCTACATCTATGCGAGAATGCTCCGATCGATAGCTCAGCCTTTCGGGCGGGGCGCTCGCGTTGCCGTCGCGCTAGTTGGCGCCGAAAGTACCTCGGAACAGTGACACCGCACCGATTGTCCTGAGGGACGAATTGGCCTCGCTCGGCGTGGCTGCGTCTCCGTTGACTGAGGAGCGTGACAGCATTTCAACCGGTTGCCCGGAGGACATTGAATGGCTGGTCGCATCTGACAGGATCGAGATCGAGCGGCGCTCAGAGTTGCTCTCGTTCATCAATGTCTCGGCGAATCTGAAGAACTCATCTACCTTGACAATCTCGGCTTTCAGTTGGTCGCGATAATTTTGAGCGAATTGCATAACATCAGACATTTGGGGCTCCATAGTTTGAACGCTACGATACAGATATTTTGGGGTTACGATCTTACGACTGGCTTGCTTACGACTGGCTCGGCTTTCACCCTCTGCGACAAGACGGCGGTGGCAAGTAAATCCGGATTGAGCGCTTCCCGAGGGTTGGCGCGTTCGGACTTCTGCCGGACTAGATCGGGCGCGGTGGCGGTTGTCAGAGTGATGCTGGCGAACGGAACAATAGTGACGGGAGACAGCGCTCCAGTTCGGTTCCTAAGAAGGTTATAGTAGCAACACGAATTCATCACACATACTCACACATGGTCGACATCGACCCTTGAATTAAGCATTACTCATTTTGGTGTCGGAGTCTAGTGCGGTTGAGTAGTGGTAAAAAGCTACTTTTCACAGGTACTAGTGATAAATCAATGCGTTATCCGGTTGTAGCCGTATGGTTTTATTCAACTACCGATTGAAAAATGGATCAATATTTGAACTATTATGACGATCATACACGCTATGCGTGCATATTTCTGGACCGTTCCGGTTCTCTTCTAGGTTGTACCGATTCCCTTGAGCACAATTCAGTGATTCGCCCCTGGACCAGCGCCAGCAATTCTGCGCGTTAGCCCCGGCACCAGGAGCGCACGACCCAGCGCCCGGTCAGATGCAGATCACATCCAGTGGCGGGAAGCCATTGAAGCCGATGCTGGCATAGGTAGTGGTATAGGCGCCGCAGGCGAGAATACGCACCCGATCGCCGGCCTTCAGCGCAAGCGGCAATTGGACCGGGCGCTTCTCATACAACACATCAGCTGAATCGCAGCTTGGCCCCGCCAGGATGCACGGCCCGGTTTCACAGCGGCCGGCGTCGTCGCCATCGGCGGTGGTTTCGAATTGATAGCGGATCGCCTCGCCCTCGGTCTCGGCCAGCCCAGAGAACCGTCCGATATCCAGATAAACCCATCGGGCGATGTCTGTTGCGCGCTTTCGACTGACCAGCAGTACCTCCGCGGCGATCACCCCGGCTTCGGCGACCAGGCCACGGCCAGGTTCGGCCATTATATAGGTGGGCTCGTCGCCAAATCGGGCCCGGATCTCGGCCATGACCTCGGCGCCATAGTTTTTGGCTTCCTGCACTGGCTCGCCGTAGAAAGCCGGAAAACCACCGCCGATATTGAGAACATCCAGCGCGAACCCGGCTGCGCGGGCCTCGCGCCAGACCTCAGCCACCCGGTCCAGCACCGGACGCCACATGGCGGCTTGGCGGGTTTGGCTGCCGACATGGAATGACAGGCCCACCGGACGCAGTCCCAGGCAGGAAGCGAGGCCGATCAGGCGCGTCGCCTCCTCCGGTCCGCAACCGAACTTGCGGCTCAACGGCCAATCGGCCTCCGAATACTCGACCAGCACCCGGATATAGACCCGCGCGCCGGGAGCGAAGCTGGCGAGTTTGGCCAGTTCCTCCTCGGAATCGGCTGCGAACAGATCGATGCCCTGGGCATGGGCCCAGGCGATATCAGTCGGGCGCTTGACCGTGTTGCCGAAGGAAACGTCTGCTGGTCCAGCACCGTGCGCCAGACAAAGCAAAATCTCGGCCCGGCTGGCGGCATCGAAGCGTGAACCCAGGCTCACCAGCCGCGAGATCACCGCAGGTTCCGGGTTGGCCTTGACCGCATAATGGATCCGCGCGCCCTTCAGGCCCCTCGACAGGGCGCCATAGCGCTCGGCCACACGGTCGATATCCAGCACCAGGGTTGGCCGTTCGAAGTGGTTCTGGTCCAGAAAGGACGCGATCTTTTCACCGGCCCGCGAGGGTAGGCGAAACGCGGAGTCGGTCGAGTTTTGGAAAAGCGCCGAAACAGCGCCCCCATGCGAAGTAGCAATCATCGTCGTTCCCCATAAGGACCCGGCTCTTAACCGGAATTGCCGAACAGAGACGCGACCCGTCGCTACTTAAACACATGCTTTCAAGGGCATGGCCAGAGGCGCGTGCGTTGGCGTCACATCGCCCATATGTGGCCGAATCTGATTGAAATCAAGTGAATATTCGGGGTCAATAAAAAATGAAAGCTGCTGTTGCAAAGACGCTTCGGTGCAAAGCAGGAAGTGGGTGGCCGTGGGTTCTCGTCAAGGTAGAATGTGGTGCACAGACAGGGAGAGACTCAATGAACGTCGCACCAGATTCCGGACAGTTCCACTATGATCTGATGGCCGCAGCGCTGCGCTATATCGAGACGCGACGCGACCAGCAACCTTCGCTTGAGGAGGTCGCGGCGGCGATCGGTCTCAGCCCGGCGCATTTCCAGCGGGTCTTCAGCCAATGGGTCGGTCTCAGCCCGAAGCGCTATCTGCAGCACTTGACGCTCGACCACGCCAAGCGGCTGCTCGACGACCGCTTCACTGTGCTCGACGCAACCTACGACAGCGGCCTCTCGGCGCCGTCGCGGCTGCACGACCTGTTCTTGCGCTGGGAGGCGATGACGCCCGGCGAGTATGCTCGCAAGGGTAAGGGCCTGACAATCTCGTGGGGCTGGTTCGACAGCCCGTTCGGCGAGGTTCTGGCGATGGGCAGCGACCGTGGGTTATGTGGCATGGCCTTCTCGGCCGAGCTGGGCCGCGACCGGACACTGGCCGACATGCGGGGCCGCTGGCCGGGGGCGGTGTTTCGCGATGTTGGTCTTCACGATGACGGTGGCGGCCTCGCCAATT
>Ga0307379_10007326_pt1 | contig 15007 bp, 16 predicted proteins | sample UN2MG_FD_202237 | JGI IMG/M metagenome (GOLD analysis project Ga0307379, IMG submission 202237) | Soil microbial communities from Risofladan, Vaasa, Finland - UN-2 | ecosystem: Environmental > Terrestrial > Soil > Coastal area > Acid sulfate soil | place: Finland: Risofladan, Vaasa | collected... | reverse complement strand
CGCGCGAAGCGGTCGAGGATTGGACTTTCGGCTCTGGTCCGAGAACACCGCCGGCTCGCACAATCGCCCCGTGGCTGTCGTGTCACGGCGCGCTCGGATGCGCCTCGACCGGCTCGTGCACGAAGCCACCGCAGCCCGACCCACCTGACCTGGGAAATGGTCGATGACCTTCGGCTCTGTGCTTCTGCGTCCGAATGCAGCCAGAATGAACGGACCAGCCCAGATCCACGGGAGTGTCCATGCCTGACAACTACGTGGTCGGAGTCGACGGTTCCGATCATTCGAAGGATGCGCTGCAGTGGGCCGTGAACGAGGCAGCGAGCTGCGGCGCCTCGGTGACGGCGGTCCTGACGTGGCAGATGCCCTTCGACGGGAGCGGATTCGCCCCCTCGGGCGACATCATCGACGGCTTCGCCGGCCACCAGCAGGGCCTCCTCGACGAGGTCGTCGACCGCGTGGACACCAAGGGCCTCGCCGAGCAGATCGAGCGCGTGGTGGTCGCGTCCGGGAACCCGGGACACGTCCTCGCCGAACGGGGTCACGATGCCGATCTGTTGGTCGTCGGCACCCGCGGAAGGGGCGGGTTTCTCGGACTCCTTCTGGGATCAGTCGCCGAGTACTGCCTCCACAACGCCACGTGCCCGATCGCCCTCGTCCCGGCCGGCCCGCTCCCGATCTCGGACGAAACCGTGGTCGGCGTCGACGGCTCACCGACGTCGGTGGACGCGTTGCGGTGGGCGGTCGAGCGGGCACGCCACACCGGAGGCCGTGTGACCGCGGTCTACTCGTGGAATTGGCTCGACCAACCCGAGGGGTCGGAGTTCGACGCCAACTTCGGCGAGCGCGAAGCCCTCGCCCATCTCGAAGCTGTGGTCACCGACGCGGGCCTGAGCGACGACAGGGTGGGTGTCGAAGCCATCAACGACCTCCCGGCGCGGGCACTGATCGAGCGCGCAGCGAAAGCGAAGTCGGTGGTCGTCGGCTCGCAGCGCCAGAGCGCGATCAAGATGGTGCTCGTCGGCTCGGTGGCGCGACAGTTGGCGCACCACACGCCGATCCCGCTCGTGGTCCACCGCTGAGACGCAGCGCTGTCAGCGGCGCGGCACCCGCCACACGAGCATGGTTCCGACCGGTGGCCCGTGCCCGAGTTCGAGTCGGCCGCCGTGCTCGCCTGCCCGCGCCGCCATGTTGGGAAGCCCGTTGCCCTCGTCGCGATCGAGCGTGTCCAGACCGAGGCCGTTGTCAGTGATCGTGAGCACGACCTCGTCGTCATCGGCCTCGACTTCGACCCGTACCTCGGTCGCCTTCGCATGGCGTGCCACGTTGCTGAGCGCTTCGCGCATCGTCGCCAACAGATCGGGGACGACCTCATCGGGCACTGCGGCGTCGACCGCGCCGACGAAGGACACCTGCGGTTGAAAGCCGAGCGGCCCTGCGGCTTCTCGGCACAACGTGAGGACCCGGTCGCGAACACCTTCGCCGGTCTTGCGTGCACCGTCGAGGGCGAAGATCGTCGTCCTGATCTGCTTCACCGTCTGGTCGAGATCATCAACGGCGGCATTCACTCTCGAAACCGCTGCACCAGGGTCGCGGGAAATGAGTGACACGATGCCCTGGAGTGACATTCCGATCGCGAACAGCCGCTGGATGACCGAATCATGGAGGTCGCGAGCGATGCGATCGCGGTCCTCGGCGACGAGGAGGTCGGCGACCTTCTCGTGCAGTCGCGCGTTGTCGATCGCGACCCCGGCGGCCGCAGCGAGTCCGACCACGAGTTCCTGATCGACGTCGCTGAAGGCCTCTTCACCGATCTTCTCGGTCAGGTAGAGGTTGCCGAACACCTCGCCGCGCACGCGGACAGGAACGCCGAGGAAGGAACGCATCGGTGGATGGCCGGGCGGGAACCCGAAGCTGTCGGGGTGCTCGCTGAGGTCGGCCAGCCTGAGCGGCCTCGAGTCGTCGATCAACACACCGAGGATGCCGTTGCCCTTCGGCAGCCCGCCGATCGCCGCGCGCTCCTCTGCATCGATGCCCACGGTGATGAACTCGACGAGCTCGGTCCTGGTGTCGTCGAGCACACCCAACGCTGCGTAGCGGGCACCGGCCAACTCCGCAGCCAGTTCGGTGATGCGTTGGAGCGTGCCCGTCAGCTCGAGTTCCCTCCCCACGGACACGACGGCATCGAGGAGTTCATGCAGTCGTCTCGGACCGGCCATTTCCATGCAATCGACAGTAGATGACCCTCGCCAGGTCTGTTCAGACCAGAATGGGTCATGGCGATCCGAGTCTTTCTCCTCGATGACCACGAAGTCGTGCGCCGTGGCGTCCGCGAACTCCTCGAAGCCGAGGACGACATGGAGGTCGTCGGCGAAGCCGACACCGCCGAGATCGCCTATGGGCGGATTCCGGCGACGAATCCCGACGTGGCGGTGCTCGACGTGCGACTGCCCGACGGTGACGGGATCGAGGTGTGCCGCGACGTCCGGTCGAATCACCCCGAGATCGCCTGTCTCATGCTCACCTCGTTCTCCGACGACGAAGCGCTCTTCGCCGCGATCATGGCCGGGGCAGCCGGCTTCGTGCTCAAGCAGGTGCGGGGCAACGATCTCGTCGATGCGATCCGACGGGTCGCAGCCGGGGAGTCGCTGCTGGATCCGACGCTGACCGAGAAGGTCCTCGACCGCCTGCGGAGCGGCCCCGAGGACGAGCTGGCAGCGCTCACACCACAGGAGCGAAGGATCCTCGACCTGATCGGTGAGGGTCTCACCAACCGCCAGATCGGCGAGCAGATGTACCTCGCCGAGAAGACCGTCAAGAACTACGTCTCGAACCTCCTCGCGAAGCTCGGCATGAGCCGACGCACCGAGGCTGCCGCCTACTCAGCCCGCCTCGACGAGCGCCGCAAGCGTCGTCACGACGGCTGACGTCGAGATCGTCGAACCCACCTTCACCGAAGTTGTGACCAAGGACCCTTTCGGCGGGTCTGCCCGGTCCCAAGGATGACGTCATGACCGGTCTCGACGTCCTGATCCTCGAGAGTCGCAATGGTGCGGCCAGGCACCACGCCGAGGCGCTCCGTGATGCCGGACACCGGGTGCACCTGTGTCACGACGACGGCAGCTTCGACTTCCCGTGTCGGGCCATCACCGACGGTGAGACGTGCCCGATCGATCAGGGCATCGATGTGGCACTGGTCGTCCGGCGTGGCGTCAACCCGAAGCCGACGCCCGGCGAGCAGGGCGTGAGCTGCGCGATCCGCGCCGGCATCCCGGTGGTCGAGGACGGGCCGACGGTGCTCGACCCCTACGAGCCGTTCCTCACGCTGCGGGTCACCGGAGACGTGGCCGGGTCCGTCGAGCGAGCGGTGACACTCAGCGACGACGAGATTCGGGAGCACCTCCGCACCGGGGTCGAGCCGACGCTGAGCCGAGTCGGTGTCGACCCCGCCGACCTCGGCTGCTCGTTCGAACGCACCGGCACCCACCTGCGGATCGAGTTGGACGTCCCCGTCGAGGCCGCCGAGGTGGAGCAAGCGCTTGCGGTCAGGGTGATCGACCTGCTGCGAGACGAACGGCAGAGCTACGACCAGATCGACGTCGTCTTCCGACCGTCCTGAACGACCGCGGCCACCAGGGTCGCCCGCGGGCGTGCCGGTCGTGCGCCAAACCGGCGCCCACCGGGAACCGAAGGAGGCCGAGGCTCAGCCGGCCGTGGTGTCCTGGGTGCCTCGGTGAGTGATGATCCGGCGGCCGGTCACTTCCTCCGCCACGACCGCCACCCAGTCGTCACGCTCGATCGAATCGGCCCACGGGACCAGGTGGACGGGTTCCTCTTCGAGGTCTGGGGCCGTGGTCGCCATCCCGCGCACCAGGACACTCCAGCCCGTGAGCGACCCGGTGTCGAACGCATCGACCTCGAACGCGATCGGACGATCGTGCAAAGCCTGCTGGAGTGCTGCGCCCCGAGCCGTTCGAAACACGACCCGGCGGCCGACGACGGTGTGGTTGACGGGAAAGACCGTCGGTTCGCCGGCCTCGATGAACGCGATTCGGCCAACCGGCGACTCGGCGATCAGGCGCCAGCACTCATCGAGGTCGATCACCTCGAGTCCCTGGTGATCGGTGATCGGGCCGGCTGCGTCTTCCATGGGCACTCTCTACTCCACATCATCGAGGGCGTGCAGCACTCGCAGGCCGCCGGCTCAGGGTCGCGCGGTGCGGCTGGGCTCAGTAGGGCCGAACGTCACCGATCGCCGGTGATCAGCCCACACGCTCGCTCGAGCACGATCTCGGGTGAATCGGTGGTGTCGAGCGGGATTGCGTTGGGCCACGGGTCACGACGCCCGGCCAGGTGGTCGACCACCTCGGCCGTCGCGTCCGACACGCTCGACGGATCTGATCGACGCCGTTCGATCCGGGCCTTCGCGAGCCCCGGCTCGACCCGACACTCGATCTCGACGAGACCGGCGTGCGCTGCAGCTGCCACCTGACGGGCCCGCTCGCGATGCGCTTCGTGGGTCCACGATGCATCGAGGACCACGCTCTCTCCTTGCCCGAGCAGGGCAGCGGCCTCACGGAGCTGCTCGGCGTAGATGGCATCTCGAGTCTCGTCGTCGTAGATGCCTTCGCCGGGTGCTGCGGGTCGACGCTCGCCACGGCCGATGCCGACGACGTCCTTGCGGAGCTCATCGGTGCTGAGTGATGCGCAGCCGAGGCGGCCTGCAAGACCTTCGGACAGGACCGTCTTTCCTGCCCCAGGCACGCCGCCGACCATGACCAGCCGCACCCGCCCGTGTTCGAGGTGGTGGAGCGCGAGATCGTGATACACCATCGCCAGGTCGGCGCTCGCCTCGTCGCCCTGCTGCCAGCGAAGGCACGCGACCTTGGCCCGGACGTGGGCGCGATACGCGACGTAGTGATGCGACAGCGATGCCGGATGGTGCTCGCCCGAGAACTCCTGATACCACCCAAGGAGGCGCTGAGCCGGTTCGCGACCGGCAAGTCGATGCACGTCCATCACGAGGAAGCCGATGTCGAGAAGTACGTCCCCGATCCGCCAGTCATCGTCGAAGGCGAGGCAGTCGATGATGCGGGGCCCGTCGTCGAGGCAGAACACGTCGTCGGCGATCAGGTCGCCGTGTCCATCACGCACGAACCCTTCGGCGATCCTGCGGTCGAAGAGTCGCTCCCGCCCGGCGAGGTAGTCGACGGCGAGCTCGCGGACCCGATCCAGGTCTCGGCGCGACGCTCCGGCCCCCTCGAGCGCATTGGTCACGTCCATGTTGTCGTGCCAGTTCCGAAGGTGGGCCGCAGCCGATGCCATGGGAGCAACGGCCACCGGCGGTTGCCGTGCGTGGAACACCGCCACCGCGCGGGCCACGTCTCGGAGGCACCCGCTGATGTCTCCTTCGGCGGCCAGGCGCGAAAGCCGCCGGTCCGACGGCAGTCGTCGCATCACGATCATCCGGTCGACGAGTCGGCTCCCCTCGTGCACGTCGGCGAGTCCGAGGTAGACATCCGGTGCGGTCCGACGGTTCAGCTCGAACTCGGCGGTCGCTGCGGCGATGCGGGCCTCGTCGGTGGTGTGGTCGAGGAACGGCAACGTCACCGGCTTGAGGACCTTGTACGCGCGATCACCTGCCTGGAACACCCACGACAGGTGCGTCTCGTCGACTCGCGGCGGGTCGACCTCGCTCATCCGCCGCGGTCGATGCGTCGACCCGTCACCTCACGCGGGTCGATGCGGAACCAGTGGCTCTTCGCACCGACCGACCACAGCTCGAGCTCCAGAGCCCGGGCCCGGTCGACATCGGCGGGGTCGACCAGTTCGGATGCCCTGCCCTTCAGCAGGACACTCCACCCGGTCCTCAGGTCGGCCTGCATCTCGTCGACCTCGAAGCAGACCGATGGGCTGCGCTCGAGGCCCCTGAGCTTGCTGCCCTCGTCGGTGCGAAAGAACACCGCCCGGTCCGACACCGCGTAGTTCATCGGGTAGATCTCCGGTGCGCTGTCGACCAGGACGCCGATGCGCCCCACGCGCCCCGATGACAAGAGGTCCCAGCACTCGCTCTCGGCGAGATGCTCGACGAACAACCCGCCGCCGGCGGGACTCACCGGACGATGACGATCGGGGCAACTGCGTGGTGGGCGAGTTGCCGGCTGACCGACCCTGCGAGGACGCCGCGTGCGGTGGAAGCGCCGTTCGCTCCGACGACCACGAGATCACCGGTTGCGCTTCGCTCGATGAGCGATCGCGCTGGTGGGCCGTTGACGACCTCACGTTCCATCGACTCACACTCGGCACGAGCGAGCGTGGTGTCGAGGAACGCGGCGGCTTTGGACTCGTCCCACCCGGCGACTGGTTGGATCTCGCGAAGCGGTGGACCCAGCCAGTTCCACGTCATCAGGGCAACGACGGCAACACCGTGCCGCCTGCCCTCATCGGCCGCCCACTGCACTGCGGCGATGGACTGGTCGGACCCATCGACTCCCACGGTGATTCGCTTGGGCGGCCCCAGTTCGGCCGATTCTTCGGGGACGATGACGACGGTGGTGGGCGCATGGTGCAGACAGCCCTCGCTCACCGATCCGAGCCGGAGGCCCAGGAATCCGCCGCTCCCTCGTTGACCGACGACGAGCATCGATGCATCCTTCGCCTCGTCACACAACTCGGCGGCAGGTCGCGGACCGAACCGGACGACGGCTTCGGGGTCGTGAGTCCAGCCACCGGTCTTCATGACGTCTTCGATGACCCCGTCGACTCGTGCTCGGGCCTCGACACCGAGTTCATCGATGCTGGTGGGGCCGGGCATGTATCCGACGGGAGCGGGCGCCCACGGGTAGTGGTACGAGTGCACGGCCACCAGAGAGGCCGACCGCAGCTCTGCTTCGTCCATCGCCCAAGCGAGCGTGTGCCTTGCGACGGCAGAGTCATCCACTCCGACAACGATCTTCTCGGTGGCCATGGTCTGATCGTGCGGGATCAGGGGCCTGGTCTCAAGGGCCGAAGGTCATGACTGGGCCGAGCGGGCGGATCAGCAGATCGGGCCCGTCGCGGTCGCGGAGACCGACAACAGGTCGCCCAGCACATCGAAGTCGAGCTGCTCGGGGGAGCCGTAGCGGATGCAGCCCTTACCGACGTGGTTCGTGCTGAGCTGGCCGCGGAAGCGGTCGAGCACCTCGGTGCGCATCACGTAGACCGAGACGTGGCGGGCCTGGCTCGCGAACGCCACCTCGATCTTCTCGCCCGGCCGCCGGTAGCTGGGCATCCCGTAGTCCATCGACTCCTCGTAGCCGTCGAGCACGTCGATGCAGAGGTCTCGTAGTGCCGTCAGCGCCGCACGGCGGTCGGCGGGCACCTCGTCGAGGTAGGCGTCGACATCAGCGGCCTCGCTCTGCACGTCGGCCCCTACAGCTCTCGTTGGGGCTCGATGAGCGACGGCGTCATGACGACCTCGAGTGCGGCGAGGAATCCCTTGAAGACCTCGCCGTCACCGGCGGTGATCTCGAGGTCACCGGCTTCGAGGTGGTCGGCGTGGTTCTCGGCATTGAACCCGAGATCGACGAGCGCGGCCTTGGTCAGGCGCACCGCCACGTCGGCCGCATCGACCAGTCCGAATTCGGGGTCAGCGACGTGATGGATCGCACAGTTGCTCACTCCGAGCAGATGGGTCTCACCGAGGTCGGAGAACTCGATGATGATCTGTGCGGTCGGTCGGAACCGGTCGGGGTCGAACCTCACCCCCAGCATCTCGATGACCTGCTCGGCGTTCATCGAGCTCGACGTCCGGTGCGGCATCAGGCGGCCGAGGTTCACCGAGCCGTGACGGAGCTCGGATGCTCCGGACAGGTAGGCGTTGCGCCACGTGGCCGATTCGGTCTGGTAGCCCAGCTGCTCCATGGCGTCGGCCGAGAGCCGGCGGGCCTCGATGTTGTCGGGGTCCGAGAACACCACGTGATTCAAGACCTCGGCCACCCAGCGATAGTCGCCGGCGTCGAAGTACTCGCGAGCCCTGCGTACGACCTCGTCCGCGCCGCCCATCATCTCGACGTATCGCGAACCCGCCGCTGCCGGAGGGTGCGGGTGCAGGTGGGACGGGTTGCCGTCGTACCACCCGAGGTAGCGGTTGTAGACCGACCGCACGTTGTGCGACACGGTGCCGTAGTAGCCCTGCACGTGCGACTGCGACGAGAAACAGTCCGGCAGCTGCAGCCGGTCGGCGATGTCGTCAGGGGTGAGGCCCCGATTCGCGAGCCGGAGCGTCTGGTCGTGCATCCACCGATACACGTCGCGCTGCAGCGTCAGGAAGGCCCGGACGTCGTCGCCCCCGAAGCGCGGCCAGTGATGGCTGGCGAACATGGTGTCGGTGTCGTCGCCCCACATCGTCAACGCTTCCTGGATGTACTTGCTCCAGGCGATGGCGTCACGGACCTGCGCACCGCGGATCGGGTAGAGGTTGTGCAACGTGTGGGTGCAGTTCTCGGCCATGCACAGCAGGCGCTTGTCGGGGAAGAAGAAGTTCATCTCCGACGGCGCCTCGGCTTCGGGGGTGTTCTGGAAGACGATGCGGAGTCCGTCGACGGTGAGCTCCTCGCCGGTCTCGGTGATGGTCTCGGTCGGAGGAATCAACCCGCCGGTTCCGATCGGCATCGCCATCCCGAGCCCGCAGTCGACGTGCCCTCGCGGACCGGGCGGCAGCAACGGACCGAACTGGTAGAGCGCCCGCCGCTGCATGATCGGTCCGGCAGTCACGTTCTCCGAGATCGCCTCCTCCATGAACCCGTCGGGAGCGATGATCCGTACGTCACCTGCCGCGACGGCCTCTGCCGTCGTCACCCCGCCGACGCCGGCGTAGTGGTCGACGTGGCTGTGGGTGTAGATGACGGCGTGCACCGGACGCTCGCCGAGCGTCGTGTTGGCCAGGTCGAGGCACGCAGCCGCCGTCGCTTCGGTGGTCAGCGGGTCGATGACGAGCCACCCCGAGTCGGTGGCCATGAAGGTCACGTTGCTGATGTCGTAGCCGCGCGCCTGCCACACCCCGTCGGCCACCTCGAACAGGCCGTGCACCGCGTTCAGGCGCGCCTGGCGCCACAGCCCAGGGTGGACCGTGTCGGGTGCCTGCTGTTGTTCGCGGATGAAGTCGCTCTCGGCGACGTCCCACACCTTGCGGCCGCCCTCTTCGATGCGACCGGTGGCGTGTTCGGTCACCAAGCCGCGTCGTGCTCCCTCGAAGTCTGTCGGGTCGTCGAAGCTCACCATCACCGACGACAACTGCGAGAGCGTGGCGTCGGTCGCAGCCTTGGGCGCGAGTTGATCCTGGTCGGTCATGGCACTCCGATCACGTGGGCCACGAAGTCTGTCACCCGATGTCGCAACCCGCTTTCAGTCGAGGCTGGGGAACTCGGCGGGGCCGAGTTCGTCGACCTCGAGGTGGTCTCCGGGCGTGGTTCGGTGCACGGCCCGGAACAGGAGGTGGACCCCCACCGGAAGGGTGAGCACGAGCGACGCGGATGCCACGGCCAGCAGTGCCGCTCCGGCCCACCCGAGCTCGATCGACGCGCCGATTGCGGCGAGCACGAACGCGATCGGGCTGGCCTTGCCGGCAGAGTGGAAGCGCGCATAGGGAGTTCGGAATCGAAGCATGCCGAGGCCGGCAAGCAGCGCGACGGCGGCGCCGGCGAGCACGAAGACCGAGGCGAGGACGCTCATGTCGGCGGCCCCTCGTGCTCGATGAATCGGCTGGCGGCGACCGTGGCCGTGAAGCCGACGATGGCGATGACCACCAGCAGGCTCAGATTGGTGACCTCGCCGGACGCCGCGGCATCGACCGCGATGCCGCCCATCAGCGAGATGAGGACGACGTCGAGGGCGGCGACCCGGTCGGCGAGCGTGGGCCCCCGGAGGAGTCGCACCGCAGCGCAGAGGGCAGCGAGGGCGAACATGGCGATGGCGACGTCGGCGATCATGCGCGCGCCTCGTCGGTCTTGACGGGAAACGCCCGACAGGCCAGATCGGCGAGCCGGCGGACATGGGTTCGGGTCGCCTCGGTTCGGTCTGCATGGAGCAGGTGGAGATACAGCGTTCCGGTGTCCGGATCGGCGTCGACGACTGCTGTCCCGGGCGTGACCGTGACCGACACGATCATCAGCAGCAGGTGGGCCCGGGTCTGCGGAGGGACAGACACGGCGATGATCGCTTCATGGGTCCGGTCGGTGGGCGTCAGGACTTCGCGTGTGACGCTGACGGTCGACGACACGAGGTCGACGGCCACGAGTCCGGCGAAGCGAGCGAGCGGCCGCCAGCGGATCGTTCCTCGACCCGGCGTCCCGAGGCCGCTGGCGACGATACCGATGGCCAGGACGAGACCCGACGCGAGGTTCGCGATCGAGACCTCGCCCCAGAGTGCGCACCACACGAAGACCAGTCCGGCCACCGTCACCAGCCGCCGCAACGTGAGCCAATGTCTCATCCCAGCACCTCGCCGACGTAGTTGGTCGGATCGACGAGATCCTCAGCCGCTCGCTCGCTCATGTCCCAGAGCGGTCCGGCCAGCACCGCGATGGCGAGCGTGACGCCGACCACGATCCCGGTCGCCCCGAACATCAGACGAAGGCCGTGCCCGTCAGGTGCGGTCGGTGGCTCATCGGAACCACCGGCGGTCGCGGCAACAGGCGTTCCCCAGAACACACCGAGCCAGATCTTCGCCATGGACAACAGGGTCAGGGCGCTCCCCACCAGAGCCACCACCACGATCGCAGTCGCTCCCCCGGCCACGCCCGCATCGACGAGGGCCAGCTTGGCGACGAAGCCCGAGAAGGGCGGCAGGCCGGCGAGACTCAGCGCGGGGAGCGCGAACAGCAGCGCGATGATCGGCTTGCGGGCCGCGAGTCCACCGACGCGATCGAGGGCCGAGGTGCCCGACTCCTCCTCGATCAGACCGCCCACGAGGAACAACACGGTCTTGATCGGGATCTGGTGGATGAGGAAGAGGATGGCGCCGGCGATCCCGGCCACCGAGAACAGGCCCAATCCCATCAGCATGTACCCGATCTGGCTCACGATGTGAAACGACAGGATGCGCTTGACGTCGTCCTGGGCGAGCGCGCCGGCCACGCCGACGAGCATCGTCATCCCGGCGACCAACAGGATGAGCGGACCGAGGTCCTCCATGCCGGTCAGCGTCTGGAATCGGATCAGCGCGTAGACCCCGATCTTGGTCAACAAGCCGGCGAAGACAGCGGTGATGGTGGTCGGGGCCGTCGGATAGCTGTCGGGAAGCCACGAGAACAGTGGGAACACCGCCGCCTTGGTGCCGAACACCACCAGGAACCACACGCCGATGCCGAGCTGGACGCCAGAGCCGAGTTCGGGGATCCGCTCGGCGAGGAGCGCCATGTTCACGGTCCCGGTCGCCGCGTAGACGTAGGCGACTCCGAGAAGGAACAGCGTCGACGCCAGCAGGTTCATGACGACGTAGGTCATGCCCGACCGGATCTGTTCGTGGCGCCCCTGATGGGTCAGGAGCACGTAGCTCGACACCAGGATCAGCTCGAAGGCGACGAAGAGCGTGAACAGGTCGCCGGTCAGGATCGCGAGCGACACGCCTGCGGTGAGCACGAGCAGGATCGGTCCGGCCACTCGTGGGTCCGCGCCCCACTTCGTCCGACGCTGACCGATGGCGTAGATCTCGACCATCAGGATCGTGATCAGTGCCACCAGCAGGATGAGTGCAGCGAAGAGGTCGGCCACCAGCACGACGCCGAGCTCGGGATCCCATCCGCCGACGCGCAGGACGACCGGTCCGTTCTGCTCGACCGACGCGAGAAGAAGTGCAGCCAACCCGGTCAGGACCGAAAGCGACCCCACCGTCACGACATCGCGCAGGAACCCGTGGTCGCGAAACCACAGGCTGACCATGGCGGCAACCAGCGGTCCGACGATCAGGAGTGCGACGACCGTCGTCATCGGTGCTCCTCGGCTGCTTCGCCGGCGATGCGACGGTCTTCGAGATCGTCTTCGACGAGGTCGTCACCGGTGAGCACGTGCTGGCGCCGAGCGAGCGCCAGAAGGAAGAGCGTGAGGCCGAACGAGATGACGATGGCCGTGAGCGAGAGCGCCTGTGGCAGCGGGTTGGCCTCGGCCTGGGGAGTGGTCTGGTCGGCGAGCGGCGCATCGCCGGCGGGTCCTCCCGATGCGAGCAGGGCGAGGACCGCCGCGTGGCCGAGCAGCGAGAACCCGAGCAGGATGCGGCTCAGCGACCGGGCGGTGATCAGGTAGGTCCCGATGCCCACCAGCCCGCCGACGGCGAAGACCAGCGCGAGGCTCACGATCTCTCACCTCGGTTCAGGGCGGGCGGTTCGTCGAAGAGCCGGGCTGCGACGAGGCCGTCGAGCACGGCGACGACGAGGCCGACGACGACCAGAGTGACTCCGGCATCGAACACCAGCGAGGTTCCGGCCTTGACCTTGCCGAGCAACGGCAGCGTGCCCTCGACGACGACCTGGTCGAGAAGTGCATCGCCGCCCACGAGCGGGGCGATGGCGACCAGTGCGGTGATGGCCCCGCCCGCAGCCAGCAACTTGATGGCGTCGATCGGTCGCTGCAATCGGGCGATGGTGCGCAGCGACACGATGGCACCCAGCACGAGGCCGGCCGCGAAACCGCCGCCGGGGCGGTTGTGGCCGGCGAAGAACAAGAACGCGGCGACAACGAGCGCGAGCGGGGTCACCGCACGCACACCGGCGCGGACCGCTGGGGAGTTGGCGGCGATCATCCGAGCACCTCGTCGGCCTCGGGCCGGCGCGGACGAGCCAGCGCGAGGATTCCCACGGCCACGACGATCAGCACCACGACTTCGCCGAGGGTGTCGAGCGCCCGGATGTCGGTGAGGATCACGTTCACGAGGTTGTTCCCCCCACCCTCCTCGACCCCCTGATCGGTGAGGGCCTCGAGTGGCGCCGCCCCCTGGGGGTTCGACACGCTCGACGCGAGCGCGATGGCGACCGAGATGCCAACCGTCGCAGCGACGGCGATGCGGATGCCCCGCCACACGTGCCCGACCGGTGGGAACCGTCGGGCCAGATGACCGAGGCCGACCACGAACCCGACGACCACGACCGTCTCGACGAGCAACTGGGTGAGGGCGAGGTCCGGGGCGCCCTGGGCCACGAACAGCCCCGAGACCCCGATGCCGACGGCCCCGAGGCCGAGCGCGGCCCCCAGCCGAGAGCCCACCACGGCGGCCGTGAGCGCCGCGGCGACGACCAGGACCGCCAGCACCGCCTGCGTGGGGTTGTCCCACCGATACAGGACGTCGAGGTCGAGCGCCGTGGCGAACGGGACCGTCGCCAGCGCCGCGGTCAAGGCCATGGTCGCGACGTAGACGGGCAGAGATCCGTGCTGCACTCGGCCGGTCACCCGTCGAGCCACGACGAGGACACCATCGATGAGCGCATCGACGAAGGTGGCACCGACCGGATCGGGCACCGAGCTCACCCGTCGGGCCAGCACCAGGCCCAACACCGCACCGGCACCGACGATGCCCATCGACACGACGAACGCGTCGGTGAGCCCGGGCCAGCGCAACAGTTCGTAGACGTCGGCCTTGGGATCGATCTGCACGGCGGCCGGCCGGACCACGCCGGTCACCCAGCCGAGCGCGACGAACCCAGCGACGCTGCCGACGCCCAACAGGGCCGTCGGGAGCCGCATGGCCGGGCGTGACGGCTGCACTGGCGTGGCCGGACCGGTGCCGGTGAACACGCCGAGTACGAGCCGCAGCGAGTAGGCGACGGTGAGGACCGATCCCCCGATCACGAGGCCGCCCACGACCAGCGCCTCGGCGCCCGAGAGCCCGAGCACCGCCTCGACCGCTGCCTCCTTGGCAGCGAAGCCCAGAAGAGGCGGCACGCCCGCCATCGACGCCGCAGAGACGATCGCGACGGCGAAGGCGACCGGCATCGATCGCCAGAGTCCCGACAGCTCGGAGATGTCGCGCGTTCCGGTCCTGACGTCGACCTCACCGACCACCATGAACAGCGCCGCCTTGAAGACCGCGTGAGCTGCGAGGATCGAGATCGCGGCGAAGGTGGCCTTTGACGATCCCAACGACAGCAACGCGATCATCAACCCGAGCTGCGACACCGTGCCCCACGCCAGGATCAGCTTGGCATCCACGTGGCGCAGGGCACCGACCGCCCCCCACACCACCGAGGCCAGACCGAACGTGAGGCCCAACGGCTTCCAGACACCCACCTCGCTGAACACGGGCGATCCGAGCGCGACCAGGACGACGCCGGCCTTCACCATGGTCGCCGAGTGCAGATAGGCACTCACCGGGGTCGGCGCGGCCATGGCGCCTGGGAGCCACACGTGGAACGGGACCTGGGCCGATTTCGTGGCAGCGGCCACCATCACCAGGACTGAAGCAGCGGTCGCCCCGGCGCCACTGACCGGCGGCATCTGACTGAGCCTCGTGACGCCGGTGGCGTCGACGACCAACACGAAGCCGGCTAGCAGCGCGAGTCCTCCGGACGCGGTGATGAGCAGCGCCCGGCGGGCGGCGGCACGCGCCACCGGATCGGTGTTCTTGTGGCCGACGAGCAGGAACGACGTGATCGACGTCAGTTCCCAGAAGACGAACAGCGTCCAGACCGAGTCAGACCAGACCAGTCCGACCATCGCCGTGCTGAAGGCGAGCAGGGTCGTGGCGAATCGACCGAGACCGGGGGTGCCCGGGCTGAAGTAGCCGTACGAGTAGACGAACACGGCGACGCCGATGCCCGACACCACCACGGTCATGAGTGCCCCCAGCGGTCCCACGCTGAAGGAGAAGCCGAGGTCGAGGCCACGAACCCAGTCGAGTTCGGCCGTGTCCGGAACGGTTTCGCCGAGACGAGCGAGCGCCCAGGCCGTCGTCACGGCCGGTGGCACGGCCGCAAGCCAGAAGGTCCGACGCCCGAGCCGGTCGCCGCTGAGGCCGAGGAGGCCACAGACAGCCACGTGCGCA
>Ga0307379_10007325_pt1 | contig 15007 bp, 13 predicted proteins | sample UN2MG_FD_202237 | JGI IMG/M metagenome (GOLD analysis project Ga0307379, IMG submission 202237) | Soil microbial communities from Risofladan, Vaasa, Finland - UN-2 | ecosystem: Environmental > Terrestrial > Soil > Coastal area > Acid sulfate soil | place: Finland: Risofladan, Vaasa | collected... | reverse complement strand
AAAGACCTCGATATTCTCAAAAGACTATATCCCACTGAGAAGTCGCGGGTCATAGCGGAAAAACTTGGACGGTCTATTGCTGCAGTTCGCGGAAAAGCACATAAGCTCGGCCTTAAAAATCAAAATGCAGTTGTTCCCTGGTCAAAGCAGGAAGAAGCTCTGCTTAGAAAACTGTTCTCAGATAACAAGACGCGGGAAATAGCGAGCCAAATCGGGCGGTCCGCCTTGGCGGTAGCAGGCAAAGCGCACAAACTGGTGCTTAGAAAAGCAGAACCTTACCGTGTTTGGTCGAAGAAAGAACTGAACCTGCTGAAGAAACTATATCCGAGTAAAACGGCACAGGAAATAGCCGACCAGATTGGTAGACCATTAAAGGCTGTGGAACAAAAGATATTTCGATTACGTCTTAAGAAAAGATTCAGATATGAGGAGAGCCACAGGGTCGTTAGTGGTGTAAAACAAAAACGATGCAGCAGGTGCAGAAAATGGAAGGTCGAGAGCGAGTTTCACAAGTATTCCAGCAGAAAGGATGGATTGCATGTGTGGTGCAGGGAATGTTCAAATGAAGCTGTCCGCAAGTCCCATAAGCGGCGGCTGGCTGCTGTAGAGCAACGGCTTGAAAGTCAAGGGGGAAATAAAGAAAATTTTCAGCCAAGTTAGAAAGTGAACAAGGCTTATGCGTCTTACTTCTAACGGGCCAAGGATTTGGTGATGAGATTGGCGCGGTGCCTTATAGGCACGTAGGTATTTGCTCGCAATGACCTGAGGAAATATCCAATCCTTCGACCTGTTCGATCCGTTCGGCTACGCTCCCTTCGACAGGCTCAGGGCAGGCAGGTCAGGCGCGCTTCGCTCCTCGCACTGACACAGAAACGCAATTTATACGCCCTGAACGTTTACTTGCCGGCGTGGTGGAGCGACTGATTATACGTCTTCTTTTCTCCATGTCATGTCGAACTTCTGATGACCTTCCAGACTTGTGTACAAGCCGGCTTTGACAAATCCGCGTTTTTCGAAGAACTCAATACCTACCTGATTCTTCTGGAAGATACCAAGAGCAAGAGATGTCGTTCGTTCCTTTATGAAATTTAGCAGGGCGGTGCCAATCCCATTTTTTTGGTATTGCGAATCAACGACCATATCCCATATATAATGGTCTTTCAAGGTTACGAAGGCCTTGATTAGTCCGTCCTCTTCATAGACATATCCTTCTGCTGTGCGTGTTACCTTTTTCATCTCATCAAGTCTCTTGCGCCAGAACTTCTCGGGCTCGGTAACGAAATTGTATACACGCACTATTTCGTTGAGCCACATATCAGCTACGCGTTCCATATCCTTTTTTGGTTCCAGTGGTCGTATCATATTAAATCACCTCTCTAACAATTGAACTTACCAGCGACATTTATGGAACATCCGAGTTCAGCCGCTGGTTCATTTCGTTTTTCGTCGTTAGTATTTAGCCATTAGTATCTCGTGAATCGTTAATAACACAGCGTTTAGCGGGTAGATATTAGTTATCATCCGACAGTTGTTAGTCGTCAGTATCCCACACCCACCGATGTTATTATGAAGGGTATTATGTGTGAAAGCAAGAAAAAAACGCCTGGAAGCCGGGCAAATCCGAAGCACAAATCCCCGTTTTGACGAGGACAGGTCACGAAATCCGGAATTTCAAGCGTTTAAAAATAAAACGCCCTGTGGGAGGTGTGAATTAGAGAATTGTTGTAGCGTCTCCGTTGCAGGCATGGGTGAACAACATGCCTGCCTGGGCTTTCTTTTTGCCGGCGTGTTCATTCTTGCTTTTTGCTGTGGTATGCGGTAGAATATCCGCTCTCGCTAAACTAAGGAAAGGGTAAGCTATGAAATTGAAACTTTATTTAACCGCCTTGGCTGTGCTGGTATTTGCCGGGCCACAGTTCGTTTTTGCGACGGCGCTGGATGATTACGTAAAAGAGCCGGATGCGAATTACAAATACAGTGTTGTCAACACTATCAGGGGCAAAGGGTACACGGCATACGTTCTGGATATGACGTCGCAGTCGTGGCGGAGCAAGAAAGAGGTCGACCGGACGCTGTGGAAACATTGGCTGACTATCATCAAGCCCGACCAGGTCGGCAGCGATGTTGCCCTGCTCTGGATAAACGGCGGCAGTAACAATAACGCTGCTCCGACGAAAGCCGATGGAATGATAGTCAATATAGCGCTGTCCAGCGGTACGGTGGTGGCGGATTTGCGAATGGTGCCGAACCAGCCTTTGAACTTTCCCGATGGCGGCCGGCCTCGATATGAAGATGCGATTATCGCTTATACGTTTGACAAGTGTTTGGCCACGGGCGACCAGACGTGGCCGCTGCTTCTGCCGATGGTGAAAAGTGCCGTTCGGGCGATGGATACGGTGCAGAAACATATATCGTCCGTCGGCGGCGGTGGGATTGCGGTGAAGAAGTTTGTCGTATCGGGGGCTTCGAAGCGTGGCTGGACGACGTGGCTGACGGCGGCGGTCGATAAGCGTGTCGCGGCCATTGCGCCGGCGGTCATCGACGTGCTGAATATGAAGGAATCGATGAAACACCATTTCAGCGCGTATGGCTTCTATGCCCCGGCGATTCACGATTACCAGGAGATGAAGATTTTTGACAGGCTTGATACGCCGAAGGGTGAGGCGTTGAGGAAGCTTATTGACCCGTATGAGTATCGGGCCCGCTATACGATGCCCAAGTTTCTGGTGAATTCGACGGGGGACCAGTTCTTTCTGCCGGATTCGGCGCAGTTCTATTTTCACGATTTGCCGGGCGCCAAATACATGCGATACATCCCGAATACGGACCACGGCCTCAACGCCGACGCTGCGGTGAGCCTGTTGATGTTCTATAAGTCTATCCTGACCAAATCGCCGCTGCCTAAGTTCTCGTGGAAGGTGAAAGGGCACGCAATAAACGTTACTCCAAAAAGCGGTAAGCTCAAAGAGATGAATCTCTGGCAGGCGAGTAATGAAAAAACGCGGGACTTTCGCGTTGATACAATCGGGCGGATTTGGAACAGCTCACCGCTGAAGATCAGTGAGAATGGCGGTAGTATTGATGTTATGGTTCCTGAGCTGTTAGAAGGGTGGACGGCGTTTTTTGTTGAGATGGTTTATGACAGCGGTGGGCCCGTTCCTTATAAGTTTACGACGCAGGTGCATGTGGTGCCGCAACGACTGCCTTTTGCGGATAAGTTTAAGACCGGCGGCGGGGGGGATGCTGTAAAGAAGAAAGAGAGCGAGAAACCTGAGAAGGTTTTGTATGCCGAACTTACGCCGCAGGAATTTCGGGAGCGGATTGCGGCGGCGCCTATCGCGTATCTGCCGTTGGGGACGCTCGAATGGCATGGTGAGCATTTGCCTATCGGCTCGGATGGGCTGCAATCCTATGGCTTCTTCATCGAGCTTGCGCGTGAAGTCGGCGGGATTGTTCTGCCGATGCTTTTTCTTGGGCCGGACCGGATGCAAAAAGTTGACGGTAAAGAGCTGTATGGAATGGACCTGTGCAGGGGTATGTCGGAGGACAAGCGCTATCCGGACCAGCAGCTTGCCGGCAGTGCGTACTGGGTGCCGGAGGAGACGTTCAGGACGATTATCGAGGCGACGCTGAAGCAGCTTAAGCGGGCGGGCTTTAAGATTGTTGTCGGGCACGGGCATGGGCCTTCGACCGGATTCTTCCGCAAGAACGCCAAACAGTGGAAGGAGAAGTTCGGCTTGGAAACGTTTGTCTGCTGGGGGAGTGAGTACGACGGGCAGGGATTAGGCATAATGGTTGACCACGCGGCGATGAATGAGACATCGCTTGTTATGGCGCTTCGGCCGGAGCTTGTGCAGATGTACCGGCTGCCGAAGGTTGACGAGGGATGGCCCGTCGGTGTCGGCGGCAGGGACCCGCGGGTGCACGCCAGCGCCGACGTTGGAAGAAAGGCCATAAAACTGCAGAAAGAACGAATGGGGAAAATTCTGCGCGAAGCGCTTGAGAATTTAAACTAAAAGACAATCCCCCAAATAAATTTGGGGGCTAAATATTTTTTGCGTCACCGTGCCGGCTTTCCTGATAGATTGAACTGCGTGTTCATATATAGGGGATTTCCCTATATAAAAATAAGGGATTCCCTCGATTTACAGCAAACAGCAAAGCCAATACGATATCGTGTGCGTTTGTACTGCATAGTTTTTTTGAAATTCAGGGAGGTGTAATTATGTGTCAGAAGTGTGGTTGTACGCCGTGCAAACAGTGCGGCAGACCGATAGAGGACGGGGTTTGTACCGGCTGCGATATGAGCTCTTCCGAATGTACATGCGAGCCGGCGAGCGAGAGCGATTAGCTTTCAACGGCTCTGATGTTTCGCAGAATACTTTGGGCCTTGCCCGTGGGTCCCGTAAGCTGATTTTTGCAGTTACGGGGCGGTCCGGAGTTTTTTATGCTCACTCAGACCTGGGGCTGATTGGTATTTATTGCGTTATCGGCATACAAGCAGAGGCCAAACGCAATAGCGCCATTTCAGCCCTTTAGGTTTATTCCCGCCAATTTCAGATTTCACATTTTGGGGGGAGGCGGAGCTTAAGAGGCAAGGCTAATGCCCCAACGTCTTTCGTGCATCACCGAAAGATGACCTTGCGGGCCATGATGCCTTCACAGTGCCAGAGCTGGCCATCTTTGACGATATAGGCGTACGCATTGCTCTTTCCGCCCACCCCGACCGGATATACGCGGATGTTTGGGGCGACCACCGGCGGTACAGGTCCGGGACGCACAATCTCCGAGACATTCATTGTAGCGTTTCGCCCTTCAGCAGGCAGCTTGGCCGACGCCGGCGACGAAGTCAGACTGACAACCAATATCCCACAAACCATCCCGGCCAGCAACAATAGTACCGCATAACCTTTGTTACTCATTGTAATCTCCTTGTCCTGACATTAACTTTTTTAAAACTTAACAAACATAATTTTCTACGTACGACATCAATAATCTTACCATATTTACCTTCAAAAGTTAAGAGCTTTCTGCCAGTCCGAATCCCTGTATGCAGTAGCTTGCCCCAGCAAGTCTTAGGCAGGGGACAACGACCCAAAATAAAATGTCATTCTGAGCGCAGCGAAGAATCTCCAAAAATAATCATTTATCACTCATCATTAATCATTTATATGAAAGGGATCCAGACGTCTTTTTAAACAAATTCTAAATTCTTCATTCTAACTTCCAAATTCCTTCTTCCGTTGTCATTTCGAGCGAAGCGCAGCGAAGTCGAGAAATCTGGCCAATGATTGCAATTATCCTACTCGCTTCCACCCATCCACGCTCCTCCCATTCACTCCTCGGTTTTCCGCTGCCTGTAAGGCAGCGCTACTTACGTGCTTATAAAGCACTTTCACATTTTTATTTTTAATTTTATTTCGCTACCTCTACGTAGTCGACCAATAAGCATCACCTCTTAAACCATCCCCCAAAATGCTACTTATAGTCTCGTAGACTATGCGTATCACTTGATCCATAATTGCCCGCATGAGTAAAAACAACGTACTAAAGGAGTTTGCCCGAAAAGTAAGAACTTTGCGTCTTAAGAGGGGCTGGTCACAGGAGGAACTTGCCCGCCGTGCTGACCTTCACAGAACCTACATAGGAGCCATAGAAAGAAACGAACGAAACGTCAGTTTAATCAACGTCGAAAGGATCGCAAAAGCTTTGGGTGTAAGAGCAAAGGATTTGCTTTGAGTATTGTCGCTGAAAAATCAACTTTTGCAAAGCCCTTCTTAAAGTGGGCAGGGGGGAAAACACAACTACTCAGGGAGATAGGAAGTCGTTTACCTGAAGGTTTGAAAACTGGGGAAATCGACACCTATGTTGAGCCGTTCGTTGGGGGCGGTGCTGTGTTCTTTCATATTGCGCAGAAATATCCGGCTTTAAAACAGTTTTATTTGATTGACATAAACCTATACCTTGTCAACTGCTTCAATGAAATCAAAAATAATGTTGATACGCTTATTGATGAACTACGTTCTCTGGAAACGGCGTTTCTCAGGAAGCGTTCGGGACGGAAGGTTTTTTACAACGAAATCCGCGACCAGTTTAACAGGGACTGCTCGCCCGCCAAGTTGATTTTTCTTAACAAGACCTGCTATAACGGTCTATTCCGTGTTAACAAAGCGGGTTTGTTCAATGTTCCTTCTGGCGATTATAAAAATCCAACTATATGCAATGAGGATAACTTACGAAATGCATCAAGCGTCCTGAAAAAAGCGGAAATAATTTGTTGTGACTTCAAAACAAGCCAAGATTACATCACGGAAACAACATTCGTATATTTGGATCCACCATATAGACCATTAAGCTCAACCGCAAGTTTTACTTCTTACTCCAAAGAGGACTTTGGCAACGAAGAACAAATCCGCCTTGCCAAATTCTGCAGAGAGATAAACAACATGGGCGCAAAGTTTCTTTTAAGCAACTCAGACCCGAAAAACGAAGACCCGGAAGACCACTTCTTCGAGGATAAATACAAGGGATTTGAAATTGATAGAGTCAAGGCAACCAGAGCAATAAATTGCAAAGCTAACGGACGTGGACAGATCAATGAATTAATAATTACTAATTATTGAGAAATCATAATGGAATACATAACCTTTGCCTCCAAACTAAGTTTTTATGAGTTTCTTCAAGATGAATTTAAGAAACCACACTTCGATACAGGTAACTATAAGAAGGAAATAGATATTCTAAAGTCGAACATAAACATCGATTACATAACAAAGTCACTTGAAAGCAATCCAAAGATCATAGATATTTTCGAAGAGTTACTCCAACTAAAAAGGTTTACTAACACTCAATATATAAACTTTTGCTTTGACGTTAATGTCCTAAATAACGCTGAGGAATCTTTGCAACTGAAGTACATGCTAAACAGTGTTTTCAAGTTTGAGAACGGTCAGGCTAATGATAATTTTGCCGATATTTACTGCAACCTCTGCGTGAAGAATTCTCCAACACGTGAAGAACTCATTTTTTTTACGAAGCGTGCTATGGTTAAGTATATTGATAAGGTGATAAAGAAAAGAAATATCTTCTATCATCACATTTCCAACTCGATCAGTTGCAGGTTGAGAATTTCCAAGTATCTCATTGAAAATATGAATGCTGATCAATTATTATCGACTGTGGATTTGGAGAAGTTCCTTAGTGAAAAGAGGCATCCGGTGGATGGAAAATATCTCCATGGCAATTTTGGAAACATAAAAATTTCTGGGATATTAGATGATTATGGTTTCAAAGATATAACTGACAGAATGCCCGTTCGTATTCTATCACTCAAATCTATCTTACAAGAGGAGAATAGTTTCAAAGGGCTATCATATATTCGAGAAAGAGCAATCGAAGGTATAAATAAGCGAAAAGATCGGAAGCCAAAAAAGTTTGATTATATACTATTACAAAACGGCAAACCAAAGATACTTATCGAGACGAATTTCTATTCCACATCAGGCACTAAAATTGGTATCAATCAAGGAGAGTATGTGGATCTTCACGAGGATATAAAAGAATTCAATCGATCCAACAATGCGGCATTAAATTTTATGTGGATCACGGATGGTAACTATTGGTTGTCTAAGGATGGTGAAAACAGATTTACAAACCTCAAGAAAAACTATTTCAAAGGTGACTTTGAACTTTTGAACTACAATCTTTTTAAACACACTTTATCAAAAATAAAAGATACTATTATGTAATTACGTAATGGATTACTCTCCTGAATATACTACTGTATGGTCGTTTCCCGAGCGTGGGAGCTGGGCGACGCATAATCCGAAGTATCGGGGTAATTTCGCTCCGCAGATAGCGCGAAACATCATCGAGATGTATACGGAAAAGGGGGACTCCATACTCGACCCGATGGTTGGGGCGGGGACAACTCTTATAGAAGCGAAACTATTAGCAAGAAACGCGCTGGGGATGGATATCAATCCGGAAGCGGTGAAGCTGGCCGAAGAGGCGTTGAAATTTAAACATCAGCCGTCCAGCAAACAAACGGTAAAGGTCGGCGATGCGCGGGATTTGTCTTTTCTTAAAAGAGATTGCTTCGACCTTGTTTTGACTCATCCGCCATATATGAATATCATCAAATACTCGGAGGGCAAAATTGCGGAAGACCTGTCGAATATCGGGAGTCTGCCGAAGTTTTGTGATGAAATCCAGATTATCGCCAAAGAATTATTTCGGGTATTGAAGCCGGACAAATACTGCGCTATCCTCATCGGCGAGACACGAAAAGGCAAACACATGGTCCCGCTTGCATTTAGCGTAATGCAGCGGTTTCTAAAGGCCGGCTTTATCTTAAAAGAGGACATTATCAAGGTCCAGCACCACTGCAAATTTACCGAGCGATGGAGGTGGAAGGCCAGGAAAGATAAGTTTTACCTGATAATGCATGAGCACCTTTTTGTGTTTCGCAAACCAAAGGCGGGGGAGGACCTTTCACGGCTAAAATACAGCCGGTTCAATGATTAAGGCCGATGAACAAAAAAAGCACTTTTTTGGTCATTTTTGCTAAGAAAGACAGAATTATTATGGTTTTTATCCGTTTAATCTCTAATAAACAGCCAGCTTAATCACAAGTGGACAGCCCAAAGCTGCCCGGTGGACGCAGGCAGGTATTTGCGACAAAGTTCACTTTACAAGCAAATCCTGCCAAGAACACCAAGCTGGCTACAAACCTCTGTGTTCTCTGTGGCTCAATTTATCCGCGTTAATCTGCGAAATCTGCGTCTAATTGCCCTTTGTACCTTAGTGTCGTGTTAAAATAGGCAAAAAGGCGCGACCAAAAGCGGCCATAGTTGGCGCCAAAATCCCGAAAAAATAAAAAAATTTTATCTCCATATCTAACATCGAGTTACGCCAATCCGGCTTCCAAAATCGACCTCTTTTTTCACACCAAACGCGCACATTCGTGCATTTATAGAGGCGCTTCTTTTTTTGCAGAAGGCCGAAAAGAAGGAAATGGTGAATGGTAATTGGTAAATGTTTATTGGTAATTGGCAGCGTAATGCCCTCTCCCCTGAGATGTACGAATTCTTACGTACGAAAGAATCAGCCTTTTTTAACAAACAAAGCCAATTTTCGAAAAAGTCAAATGAACATAACTAAAGAAATGACAAGGGAATATGAAAATGAGACACTTAGCAGAAGCGCCGAAAACAAAGCCAATACAAAGCCAATACAAAGCCAAACAAAGCCAATTTCCCCGCCCCACGCGTCGAAACAAACCCAATTCAAACCCAAAACAAACCCAAACAAACCCAATTTCAGAGGAAAAAAATGCTGCCGCGTTTGACGATTAACCTTTTTTGGCTTTACTTGAGGGAGACAATCTGCATTAATCTGTGGCTTATGGATGAAATGACAATTAAAACGCCGCCTAAGGGGCTTATGGTTCTTGTGTTAGTCGGGCCGGCATTTGTCTGGGCGGCCGAGTATATCGGCTCCGGCGAGGTCATCCTTGCCACACGTACGGGGGCCATCTTGGGAACGGCGGTCCTGTGGGCCATCGTATTAGGCATATTCCTGAAGTTCTGGATAGGTATGAGCGGGGCGCGATATACGGTCTGTACCGGCGAAGGTATGATAGATATGTTCGGGCGGATAGGACCATATAATTTGTTTGTCTGGGTGATTTTGGTAATACAATTTGTCTGTGCGATCTTCTCTATCGGTGGAGTGGCGACAGCGGCGGGTGTGTTTGTCAATAATATGGTGCCGGCCATCGACCCGAAGCTGGGTGTGTGTATAGTCTCGCTGTTCGCAGTGAGTGTGGCTTGGTCGGGGACTTTCAATATATTGAAAATCGTGATGAGCGTTTTCGTTCTGGTCATCGTTTTGGGTGTTATTTACGTCGCCTGTCACGTTTTTCCGAGCATTGGGGAATTGATCAAGAGTTTTAGCTTCGGCGTGCCGGAAGTGCCTAAATGGGCGTCGTCGATGGAGAAGGTCAGTGACAATCCGTGGAAGGAAATCCTGCCGCTTCTGGGCTGGGGAGCAGGGGGCTTTGCCAGCCAGGTGTGGTACACGTACTGGGTGCTCGGAGCCGGCTACGGCGCGGCCGCGGGCAGGGGATATGGCAGGCCGGCGGACGTCTCGGCGCTAAAGAGTATGAGCGTCGCGGTGGCTGAGAAAATCAAGGGCTGGTGCCGAGTGCTCTATGTCGATTCATCTCTGGCGGTGGTTATAGGGATCGCAGTTACGGGGGCGTTCTTCATTGCCGGTGCAGGTGTTTTAGGGTCTCAGCAACTTGTGCCGGAAGGCAATGATGTCGCCTTTACGCTCTCGAAGGTGTTCTCTGACAAATGGGGCCCTGTTGGCGGATTTCTCTTTATCCTGGCCGGGACCGTTGCGCTGGTTTCGACTAACACCGGACAATTGGCAGGATGGCCGAGACTATTGGCCGATTCTTTTCGAATCTGCATACCCGGTATTGCTAAGAAGTTCTCGTGGAAGAGCCAGTTCCGTTTCTTTCTGATTTTCTTTTTGTGTGCGAATATGGTTATCGTGTTTTTCTTCGAGAAAGATCCCGTGGTTCTTGTGAAGATAGCGGCGATATTCGAGGGTCTTTTGCTGACGCCTCTGCAGGCGCTTTTAGTGGCGATAGGGCTGTTTATCGTGATGCCTAAAATGCTTTCCAAAGAGGCGGCCGGTATCTTGAGGCCTAACTGGATATTTGCCGTGGGATTGATTATCGCCTTTTTAGTGTTCGGTTACTTCTGCGTTGTCCAGATGCCGTCGGTCCTGTTCGGGAAATAGCACGCCGGCCTTGGGGCTTATCTGATAATGTCCGCAACGCAATCGAGAATATGGTCCGGTCGGTATGGGTACTGAACGAGGTCTTCCCTGCTTGTAATACCGGTCAGGACCAGTACGGTTTCAATCTCGGACTCAATGCCGGCGATAATGTCGGTATCCATCCTGTCGCCGATAATGAGGGTCTCTTCCCGCCGGCATTTAATTTTCTTTATCGCATGCCTCATAATGAGCGGATTGGGTTTTCCGATGAAATACGCCTTTCTATCCGTGGCCATCTCTATGGGGGATATCAGCGCCCTGCAGGCCGGTACAATACCTGCTTCCGAGGGCCCGGTGACATCGGGATTTGTGCCGATTAGTTTTGCGCCCCTGAGCACGAAGCGAATTGCGTGCTCAATTTGTTCATAGTTATAGGTGCGGGTTTCGCCGACAATAACATAATCCGGATTTACGTGGTCGATGCAGAAACCTTTATCATTGAGGGCACTGATAAGACCAGATTCTCCGATGACATATACTCGCGCATTTGGCTGCTGACCGGCCAGGAAGCTTGCGGTCGCCAGGGCAGATGTCATAAAATGGCGTTCGCCGATTTCTATTCCCATATCGGAAAGATGTTTTCGAAGTTGCTCCGGGGACCTTGCACTGCTATTGGTCAGAAATACAAATTGTTTCTTTTCTGCTTTAAGCCAGTCAACAAATTCCCGCGCGCCCTCGATGAGTTTGTTTCCGTGATAGATGACTCCATCCATGTCGCAGATGTAACCTTTTTTGTCCGTCAGCTTTTTCATAAATCAGAATCCTTTTATATGATATTAAGAATTCTCACATAATCCGCCCAAAGAGGGTGAGGGGTGAGGTTTTTGTGATTTTTACATTTGCGAATTGTCCGGCGAGTGACGGAGGGCCGTTAAAGACCACTATGTAGTCCGTTGCAGTTCGGCCAATAAGTTGAGGTTTATCTCCACCTTCAGTGTCATTTAGATGCGGCTTTTTGCTCAAACCCTCGACGAGGACTGTTACTTGTTTACCCAAGAACTCGGCGCTTAGCTGGTCACTTATCTTTTCCTGAACGGCGAGCAACTCTATGTTGCGGCTTTTCTTTACTTCAAGGGGAATATCATCTTCCAATCTTTTATCAGCAGTCGTTCCCGGGCGGGTCGAGTATTTGAAAACGAAACAATTTTTGTATTGTGCCTTTTTGACAAGATCGATGGTAGCTTCGAAATCGGCCTGGGTTTCGCCGGGGAAGCCCACCATAAAATCACCCGCAATCGCTATGTCGGGCACAATAGCCCGTGCCTTATCCAGAAGCTGCAGATACCGGCCTGCGGTATAATTGCGATTCATCGCCCGAAGGATTTTGTCCGAGCCGCTTTGTGCGGGTATGTGCAAATAATTGCAGACCTTCGGCAAATCAGCCATCGCCTGCAAAATCTCGTCGTAGAACTCTTCAGAAGGGTAACTCGTGAGGAACCTTATCCATTCAATTCCATTGATGTTACTTGCCATTCGGAGTAAATCAGCCAGACAATAAGTTTTGTCGCCGGTCGTGTACTTATACGCATTTACTCTCTGGCCAAGCAGGGTAACCTGTTTTACTCCTGCATCTGCCAATTTTTTTATCTGCTCGATGATTGCTTTGGTTGGGCGGGAAACCTGGGGCCCACGTACGAAAGGGACAATACAATATGTGCAGAAATTATCGCAGCCCCTCATCGCGCGAACATAGGCCTGGCCGGGTATGTATCTATCCTCGATGCCGTAAGCAGATTCGAAATCTTCGAGCGCCTGTGCCTGGTCTTCATCAGTTTTTTGCCTAATCTTGTCAGTTACCATAATGGTCTGTTTTTTCTCTCGCAGTGTTTCCGTCAGCAGTTTTGTTATTTGCGGTATTTGTGCGGGTCCGCAGACGATATCGACGGCGTTGTGTTCGAGCAATTTGGGCCCGAGACGCTGGGCCATACAGCCGATGACGCCAACCACTATATCAGGCCGACTTTCTTTGATGTGCTGCAGATGGCCAAGATGTGAGATAACGCGCTGTTCGGCGTGCTCTCGAACGGAGCATGTATTTATCAAAACGACATCGGCTTCTTTGACTTTGTCGGTCAACCGGAAGCCTGCCTCTTTAAGCGCGGAATTCACCAGGGCCGTGTCCAGCTTGTTCATCTGACATCCGAAACTTTTAATATGTACTGTATTGCCACTCATAGAGACAGTTCAGTATATCAACTGGAAGCGGCAAAATCAAATGCAGGTATATCCTGTATTGAGCCTGCATTCCTTACGGTAATCTTTGACTTTTATAGTACGATACATTACCTTTGTTGTGTGAACCTAATAGATTAGGAGACAAACAATGCGTGCGCCAAGCGAAGCTGATGTGGGCAAGCTGGACAATCCAGCCTGGCCAAAGGTTAACCACCAGGCCAGAACTGAACTTTGCGCATAATGAGGTAACAAGTTATGTGGAGCCAAAGGAAAGGCGGATTATCGGCCATAACGCAAGTGAAGGTATCCAGCCCCGAAATTGTCAACATCGCACTGGGCCAAGGATTTCATTTTCTGGAAGCCAGTACCGCTGCACGCGCCAGTGGTGAGTGTGTAAGCGGCGTGCCGGGGTCTAAGTCCGTGGAAGGTAATTCAACTGTTCACATCGGAACTTGGGAGAGCGGAGCAGCCGACAAGGCCGCAATCCAGCGGGTGAGAGTCCCGCCGTGCCAATTGCCCGATTCAGGCACGTAGCGATGCCACATCTCGGAATGGGTAACCATCTGGGCGATGCGTGGTGTAAACGGCTCGGCCGCCCTGGGCACTTAGAGGTCCAGTGGTGGGTGCAACCAGAGGGTCTAGCAAGTATGGGAGCCTGAACATAATGGAATGACTGCAGCCCCGAAATAAGTTCCGTCGTGGAAGTTGCATTGCGATGATAATTTGGCGTGCCGAACCTCTGCTCTCTAAGGTGAGGCCGTAGTCCTTCGGGAAGTAACGGGTAAGAGCACCGAAGGAACGCTGCGGGGTAGGGGTCCAAGCACCTATACAAGGATTGTGGAGATAATGTCGGGAAGGGCCATTTTCCAGCAGGGACTGGCAACAACCTGCAAAGACCTAACGTACAAGGGAAAACCGAGACGTTGGGAGGGATTTGGTCTGGCGCATGAGCTCGTATGAGCTATGAAGGAAGAGTAACGTCTTCTGAGATGACTTTTTAAAGTCATCCAGATAATGGGTAACACCCATATCTGGCAAAGGGGCTCTGGGTACTCGGCGGTTCTGAGTGAACCATGGGCATCCAGGCACTGAACTGGAATGAATGCCATGGACTCTTGGAACGAGGGTACTGGCAAACTATATGGTGATGGGGTGTATGTGAGCCGACGCTTAAACCTCAGATTGTATAGGAAGGCCAGTATCCAGTAAACGAACGGGGGCCGAGACCAAAACCGGACTCGGGAAATCCGACTGTCCGGGATTGCAGGGAGGCTTGCGGAAACGTGAGCTATGGCAAAGGCTAAACGGGCACGTAACGCGGAAACGCTGAAACAGCCAAGCCTTTGCCTAAGGTTGCGCGCGCCGTATTTCTATCCCGACCATATCGTTCCGAAAGGAAGCTTCCAACAAGCTGAAGAGGCAAGGCGGAAGTATGGCGGTATGGCAGTCGGACTAACTCATAGTAGAGGCGTAGTCGGGGTAATGCCCGGCGAGTCCCGAACGGGACACTCGAAGGGGTTAGCAGTAAAACGCAAAGGGATGAGGAGGTGTTAGCCGTACGCAGATACGGAGAACCTAACGCTGACAAAGCCCTTATATTGAAACGCCCGTTGTGGTCTGTTTCGTGAGTTTTACTGAAGAGCCGGATGTGGGAAATCCACAAGTCCGGTTCTGTGAGGGGCATTGAAGTTTCCTCACATGGTTGAATATTGTGACACTCTTCGTATCGAAAGAGAAGAGAAAACAGGGAATACAAACTAAACCTAAATGAGGAGACCATATTATGTCTACTCGACAAGACTCTCATAACAACTGGTACACAAAAAGGGGGCAGACCATCTATGATAGCACAATATGCGGTTCTATTTCAATGCTTCTGACCGTCAACTCAGCCAACATTCCTGCCAGAATGACCCAAGAACGCATCTATTCGCTGAAAATCAAACATTCCGACACTTTCTCGACGCACCTTGACCCCGGA
>Ga0307379_10007323_pt1 | contig 15014 bp, 7 predicted proteins | sample UN2MG_FD_202237 | JGI IMG/M metagenome (GOLD analysis project Ga0307379, IMG submission 202237) | Soil microbial communities from Risofladan, Vaasa, Finland - UN-2 | ecosystem: Environmental > Terrestrial > Soil > Coastal area > Acid sulfate soil | place: Finland: Risofladan, Vaasa | collected... | reverse complement strand
TGCCAACACATACAAATACTGCAAGATAATCACTAAGGTCGGCTATTGGAAGAGATGTATTGTAATCTCCCGAAAACCCACATACCTGTAATGCCGCATCAATCGCAGGTCCACTGGATGTATTCGGGTCAAAATCCCAGACGAAATAATGCTTTGCTCCGACAACAGTGCTAAATTGCAATGTATCACAGTAAACACCACTTGTCACTTCGAGATAAAAATCAACAGTTTCACCGATTGGCGTTCCTGCATCTGCATGCACCATAAACGGGTCTCCCGAATTATCTCCTGTGCCACCGGAAACTATATCTCCAAATGTACCATCAGGGTCAGGAACCGTTATGTATGACGATGACTCATATAGATAACCGGTTACCGATGTAGCATCCGCTCCACCATTATTCCTCAATGTAACTACTATATCGGTGGTTTCACCCGGATCTAATCTTCCATTTCCAGAACCATCGATAATAAAATCATCCACTGTTAAAACAGGAGCATAAACGGTAATAGCCGGATTAGAAACCCAGATACTGTCATTGATATCATGGGCAGCAAGGTCAAATGTTGCAGTGTGACCATCCGGACAATCATTTGCTATGGAGAATGTATAAGGAATGGAACCCAGTGCAGAATCTCCAGCTGCTATATTGCCATACCAGCTGGAATCAACCGAAATGTTTATGTATGGGTCCGACAGAGATAAAAGTGCATATACACCATTGGCAGTGGCATTTCCGAAATTCTCAACCCAAACTTCCCAATCGATGGTTTCACCAGGATTTGCTATCCCATCACCATTGCCTCCTCCAATATCATCAATAGTTGATTTCAAGTACCCAACATAAGGACCATTGGAAAGCGCAAGTATGACACCATAATATGGTTCCAGGTTATATCCCGTAACGGTAATGAATACAGAATCACCCCCGATTGTGTTTACAGGCAGGGTTGCATTTCCGCCAACAGTATAAGCGGTTACAAGTGAACCCGATGACTTCACAATTGCTGCAACAAGTGCACTATCAACAGGACTACCGCTTACGGTCACATTTACCGGTATACTGTATGGACCAACTGGTATTACAGCAGGATGTGTAACAGTAAGGTGCTGAGGGACTTCAGTCCATATCATCATCGACGGGTCTCCAAAACAATTGTACTCTTCATAATAATACTGTTCCATCGAACCAGCTAAATAGACATGATAAAGTCCTGCATCCTGCATTCCAGCAAGCCAGGTTATATTGTTCACAAAAAATTCATAAAACATACCTCTTTCAAGTGTATCATCCTCAGTCCAATAACTGTATGTCGATGCTCCCCAGAAACTGATTGCTCCTTTTCCTGCAACTCTTACCCATGTTTCTCCAAAACATTCTGTTGAATACCCAAAATCACCTGTAAGACAGGCGTGACTTGAGACCATTGGATACATATCAAGGTTGCTAAGACTCTGCACATCTGCCTGACTAAAGGGAGGTCCATCAGCCCAACTTGTTTCGGAACCATGACCGGAATAGATTGCAAGAGAACGACCATCATTTATTGCATCCTTCGTATCCTGCGTTGTTGCACCATAGTAGGTCCACAAACTGTCGCAGGTATAACCATCAGGCCCGAGGTACGTATGGATAACAAACCTGTGAGTTCCTTCCGAGATATTGTGATTATCACTAGACGCCATAAAAACCGCTTTTTTGAGCCAATCCGTTCCATTCGTCCAGTTTACCTTTTCATAGTCCAGCACCTTACCCACCTCGACATCAACCTGAGTCCCGGTTTCAGCAGAAAACCTCCCAAGCCATAAATCCGGAATATAGTCAGAACCTGAAATAGCTGCATAATAGAGATCGGTTACAGAGCCAGTCTGAGTTCCGGTAAACGCTGGAATCTGAGGCTCATCCCCCACAAGTAAAACAAACTGAGGTGGAATTGCCCAGTTGTTATACGCATCCTGAATATACGATTGAATGTTCGTTGTAGTTGGTCCACCCGGAATATCCGATGTCTTTGTAACTGTTACAAAGTAACCTTTTTGCTTTTTCCAGTTCGCAAAAGGGGTAATATTGCTTTCAAAACCATCATATACTATGATAAGATAACCAATGGGAGTTGGTGGATAGTCAACCATTGATTCAAGAGCACCATAATTCAATATGTTCCCTTTAATAAATTCCTCGAATTGTGGGTTGCTAAATCTTCTTAATCTCTGAAGTGAATACCCAATGTCAGGATGTTTGAAGGAAACTTCAAATTCTACGTGTGTCCTTACTCTTACTTCTCCTGTTTTGGGGTTATAAATTACAGGATTGATTTGCAGGACAAAAAGCCTGTGTTCCCTTGCAATACCAGCCTCTCTCACGGTAACAACCTCTTCCGGAGAGAACTTATCTGTCTCATAAAACGCCTTATCATAATTGAACTTTGCCTGCTCTATTGCTCCGGAAACTTTCAGAATAGGTGCCTGCATGGGATATACAGGCTTCTGCACAAATGCACTTTCCTCGCTTATATCTTTAATCCTAATCACAGGGTCTGCTCCGAACGGAACTTCGATAAATGTCCTATAACATGGAAGCTGTGGATTTCCTATCTTACCAGTAGAGCGAGCGCCAGGAAAACTTAATGATGTGAATTCACCATCTTTTGTATTCCGAATCTTTGATTCAATGTCAGTAATGGATAAACTCATTTCCATTCCACTAACAGTCGAAGAAACTATGCTAATCTTAGGACTTTCTACGTTACCCGTTTTCAAAACACTTTCACCATTCAAGGCACAAAATGCTGAAAAACCAAAGAAAAACATCATTAAGATAACGACGAAAACATTGGAATTTTTCATTCCAACCTCCTTATAAAACGGTTAATGTTATAGTTCTTATATTATTGCAGCGTAAACTGTTATACAATAGGGTAGGTTTTGCATCAATCAGGTCCTCAATATAATGCCCGATTTTCTTTTTGGGTTTTGTGTTTTTTACAATCATAAACACATAGAACTATTATGACCTCAGCCGGCTTTAACTCCGTTGAGGTCATTTGTTTTGCAGCTCGGCTGCAATTCTACGACAAAAATATGCAAACAGCTTTTTCATTTGGCTGGGGAGCAGGGATTCGAACCCCAATAACGAGATCCAGAGCCTCGCGTCTTGCCATTAGACGACTCCCCAATTGCACATCCCAAAATAGCGCTATGGGGATTCGAACCCCAGTCTCCTGGCTGAGAACCAGATGTCCTGACCGGACTAGACGATAGCGCCCTTTCATTTTCTACAGAAGTTTAATATATTTTATTGCTTTTGTCAAGCGTTTTGTTACAATGTTTTTTCCAAGAATTTCAAGTAGTTCAAAAATCCCTGGGCCAACTGTCATACCTGAAACAGCCAATCTAACAGGATGAATAAGTTTTGCCGGTTTGATTTTTAGCTTCTCCGAAAGACTGCGGAAAATGATTTCAAGGTGTTCTTTTGAAAAATCATCATTGTTGACAAGGATATTGAGCAATTCTTCAAGGAAATTTGATGTTTCTTTCTGAAAATGCTTCTTCACGCCTTTCTCCTCATACACATTAACATCTTCGAAGAAGTATGAACCATATTTCACAAAGTCCGTTAACTTGCGCATTCTTTTTTTTAATGTATTGACAAAACAAGCAAGATAACCCATTCTAAGTTCTATCGTGTCCTGTTTCAGCCATTCTTTATCGAGCAAGAACGGTATAACTCTCTCCACCAGCTTGTCATTCTTCATTTCGTTTATGTAAACTCCATTCATCCATTCAAGCTTTTCAATATCAAAGACCGCTGCTGTCTTATTGATTCTCTTCAAACTAAAATGCTGAATAATCTCTTGTCTTGACATTATTTCCCTATCTTCCCCTGGAGACCAACCAAGAAGCGCAAGAAAATTAAATAAAGCTTCTGGAAGAAAACCATCCTCCCTATATTGCGTTACAGAAACAGCCCCATGCCTTTTGGATAATTTGCTTCGGTCTTTGCCAAGAATCAGTGGCAGATGAGCAAATTGCGGATGATTGAGCCCAAGCGCCATATACAACAATATCTGTTTTGCTGTATTTGAAATATGGTCTTCGCCTCTGATAGTATGAGTTATACCCATTTCATAATCATCCACGACTACGGCGAGATTATAAGTAGCTGTACCGTCTGATTTCAATATGACAAAATCTTCTATATCTCTATTATTCTTTTTTATGTTTCCGCGTATTACATCATTGAATGTGGTTTCTCCCTCTGGAACAAGGAATCTCAGAGCCTTCTTCCTACCTTCCTTTTCATATCGTTCCTTTTCTTCACTGCTCAAATTTAAACACGTTCTGTCATATCTTAAGTCTTTCTTTTCATTTCTTGCTTTTTCCCTTCTTACTGCAAGTTCTTCTGGAGTACAGTAGCAAAAGTAAGCCTTCTGCTCGCTAACAAGTTTCTCTGCGTATTTTCTGTAAATCTCCAATCTATTTGACTGAAAAATCGGACCTTCATCCCAATCAATTCCAAGCCAGGATAATCCGTCTATGACGGATTTTACCATTTCTTTGCTCGAGCGAGCAACATCGGTATCTTCAATGCGAAGAATAAACTTGCCCTTTCTGTTGCTTGCAAAGAGCCAATTGTAAAGCGCAGTCCTTGCTGTTCCAAGATGAAGATATCCCGTGGGACTTGGAGCAATCCTTACCCTTATTTCATTGCTTACTCTTTCTAACTTCGTCATTGCGAGTTTTTTATCATAATTTCTGCCGAAGCAATCTCATAGTTCTGCCCGTGGGCATTAAGTATCAGTCCGTCTCATTCGTTTAAACCGTTTACATCGTTTTGTCCGTCTGTAATCAGATTCTTCGTTAGTCAATAGTTGTTGTTTACTCAGAATGACATGTCTTTTGGGACCAGGAGGTTATTACACTTTGTTGCTGATGCATTGTTCTTGTAATTTCCAATTTCTAATTTCGTGTTTCTCTCGTGTGCTATTTTCGTAATTTCCAATTTCGTAGTTTCATATATCATGCAGTTTAGATTTAAGTTTTCACTTTTGACTCTTAATTTTTCTTTCCGCTTTATCCTTGCAGTTTCTCCGATACTCCGTTTCTCCACTTCTCCATTTCGCTCGTCACTCTTCGCTCTTCTCCTTTTCTGGCGGAGGGGTAGGGATTCGAACCCTAGGTGGAGTTTTGTCCCCACAACCGCTTAGCAGGCGGCTGCCTTCAGCCAACTCGGCCACCCCTCCAGTACTGCAGCAATCAGTTAAAACCACTCCTTTTCTTCAGCAATTTGCTGCCTTTTCTGGCGGAGGGCGAGGGATTCGAACCCCCAAGGGCGCGAGCCCGGCGGATTTCAAATCCGCTGCCTTACCTGTTAGGACTAGCCCTCCCAGTTTAACCACTTTATATTAGAAACCCTTTATTGTCAATATATTTCTTATTGCAAACCATTCAGGAAAATTTAAACTTTGCTTCAGTAAAGAGCTTAACGCAAATATCCACAACGTCTGGTTCGTATAAGACAGCCTTATTCATAAGTATTTCACTCAATGCTTTATCAACACCAAGAGCAGGGCGGTAAGGTCTGTTAGATGACATGGCTTCGACAACATCTGCTACACCCAGTATTTTTGCTTCAAGGGAAATTTCATCGCTTTTCAAACCAGAAGGATACCCGGATCCATTCAACCTTTCGTGATGCTGCAACACTACTTCTGAAATTTTCCAGGGAAAATCAATTCCTTGCAGTATTTCATAGCCGATTCTTGGATGATTTTGGATAAGTTCAAACTCAAATCTCCCAAGTTTACCAGGCTTGCTTAAAATCTCAACAGGTATACTTATCTTTCCAATATCGTGCAGTAGTGCAGCAATGCGCATCCCTTCAATTCTGTGAGTTGGAAAATTCATTGCTTTTGAGATAGCACAAGCAAGTTCTGAAACACGTTGTTGATGACCCGATGTATAAGGATCTTTTGCCTCAACAACATTAGCAACTACCTGCACAGTCCCATTAAGTGTTTTTTTCAATCGTACGAAACTATCCTTCAAATCCTCCTCCACCTCTTTGCGTTTTGTAATCTCATCTTTGAGCAGTCTGTTCGTTGTTGAAAGCCAAATGGTTCTTTTTTTTACGGTTTCTTCCAACTCATTATGTGCCTTCTTGAGTTCTTTCTCAAACTTTTTACGTGCGCAAATATCGGTAAATACTGCAACAGTCCCTATATAGCTTCCAGCGTCGTCTTTGAGCAAAGAAGCTGATACCAGAACATCAACTTTTTTTTCATTATTACCCCTAAGTTGACTTTCAAAAGTGCCTTTTATGTTTATCTTTTTTGTTACTGTTTCATCCCGCAGACTTTCAAATTCCGAAGTGCTAATAAAGTGGTCGAGACTCATTGCTAATAATTCATCTTCGAGATAACCTACCATCTTCGAAAATGCCGGATTCACAAACGACAATTTTCCCAGAGTATCAACTATAATGATTCCGACCTGCGCTACATTTGTCACAATCCTGTAACGCTCTCTGCTCTTATACAGAACTTTTTCTGCTTGGTCACGTTCCGTGATGATTCCTGCAAAGGCTTTGTTTGCCATAATACGATATCTTTTCTCAAAATCCTGAAGTTTTTCCTTCAATTTCGCACATGTTTCATCTCTTGATTTTAACTCCAAAAGCAGCTCTTGAATCTTTAAGGAGTTATCAATATCTCTTTTATCGGCATTCATTTTTTATATGCGCTTGTGTATATGAATCATTTTTTCAGTTTACAGAAACAATAAGCTTTTGCCATAACATTAGCCCTTCAAAATGTATTTGTTTATTGTAGCATTTCCTTTAGTTCTTCTTCTTCTATAACCTTCAGTCCAAGGTTTTTTGCTTTTTCTAATTTTGAACCAGGATTTTCTCCACAAATAACATAATCAGTTTTCTTACTTACCGCTGATGTAACATTTCCGCCAAGCGATTCAATCTTCTCTTTTGCTTCCTCTCTTGAAAAGGCTTTCAGTGCTCCAGTAAGAACAAATGTTTTTCCCGCAAGTGTTGTATGCTTCTCCACCCTCAATGCCTGCATACTTATACCTTTATTCTTTAGCTCTTCTATGAGTTTTATGTTTTCTCTGTTTCTGAAGAAATTAACAATACTTTCCGCCATAACGGGACCAATCTCTTCGATTGATTTCAAATCTTCAAAAGATGTCTTAATCAGTCTGTCCATAGAATGAAAATGCTCTGCGAGAATTTTCGCAGCTTTAACACCCGCATATCTTATTCCTATACCAAAGAGTAGTCTTGCAAGCCCTCTTTTTTTGCTCTCCTCTATTGCTCTTAGGAGATTTTCTGAAGATTTCTCTCCCATTCTATCAAGACCAATAAGGTCTTCCATTTTCAGTTTATATATATCAGCGAAATCTTTCACAAGGTCTTTCTCCACTAATTGATTTGCAAGTACCGAACCAAGCCCTTCTATATCCATTGCGTTACGGGATGAAAAATGCTCGATGTTACCCTTTACCTGCGCAGGACAGGAAATATTAACACATCGTATTGCAACTTCCTCCTGATTCTGAACAAGTTTTGAGCCACAAACCGGGCATTTTTCAGGCATCCTAAATTTCTTTTCCTTTCCAGTTCTCTTATCTGCAACAACCTTAACTACTTTTGGAATTACCTCTCCCCCCTTTTCGACAATCACATAATCGCCTATTCTGATATCTTTTCTTCTTATTTCATCCTGATTGTGTAAGGTTGACCTTGATACAGTCGACCCCGAAAGTTCTATTGGTTTTAAAATAGCAACGGGAGTTATCGCTCCTGTCCTTCCAACGCTGAGAATAATATCTTTAACCTGAGTCACTTCTTGTTCGGCAGGGAATTTATATGCAAAAGCCCAGCGCGGACTCTTTATTGTCTCTCCCAGTATCCTGTGCTGCTCGAATTTATTGACCTTGATGACCATTCCATCTATGTCAAAATCAATACTGTCACGTTTCTTCTCCCATATGTTACAGATATCCATTACATCATCTATATTTTTCGCTACTTTCAGAACAGGCATCACCTTGAAACCAATTGTCTTCAGGTTCTCCATTGCCTTCAGGTGAGTATGGAATGAATGCGGTTTAACAACAGTGTGAACAAAAATATCTAATTCCCTTTTTGCTACAACTTTTGGATCCATATTCTTGATGCTGCCAGCGGCTGCGTTTCTTGGATTTGCAAAGAGAGGTTCGCCCTTTTTTTCTCTTTCTATGTTCAATTTCTCAAACACTGAACGAGGCATAAAAATTTCGCCCCTAACCTCAATATTGGTTATTCCTGCTTCACTATTTATCAATTTCACAGGAATGGATTTTATTGTTTTCACGTTTGTCGTAATTTCGTCACCAGTAGTTCCGTTTCCCCTGGTTGAACCTCTAAAGAGGATACCGTCTCTGTATTCAAGACTCACTGCAAACCCGTCTATTTTCAACTCAACAATATATTCATAATCTTCTTCACCCAAGGTTTTCGCAATTCTTTTGTCAAATTCCCTAAGTTCCTCTTCTGAATAAGTATTCTCAAGACTCAGCATAGGAATGTTGTGATTAACAGAAGGAAAACCACCTGTGAGCTCCTCACCAATCCTCTGTGTCGGAGATGTTGGTGTTACCAGTAGAGGGTATTGTCTCTCAACCTTCAACAGTTCCTTCATCAACTTATCATAGTCTGTATCAGAAATGACAGGGTCATTTAGAACATAGTAACGATAATTGTGGTAATCTATCATTTCTCTTAGTTCATTCACCCTTTTCAATATTTTCTTATTTGCTAACATAATCTCGCCAAGTAATTATGTAATTAACTAACTTTGTTTTGTTCACAGCACGAAGTGCATTTCTTTACATCGTAACGTTTGTTTCACAGCGATAGCGTTTTTGTACACCTTTTTCTTCATCCTTTATCCTTGCTTTTCTTCCGTTATTTCAAGATACAACTGCTCCAAACTCTTGTTTCCTGCATTAAGTTGTGTTCTTATGCCGTCCATTCCACCCTCTATTATCAGTTCACCTTTGTTTATGATGCCAATTCTTGTGCATATCTCCTCTGCCACTGAAAGTGTATGTGTTGAAAGAAATACAGTTACACCTTTTTTGACCTTCTCAACAAACACATTCTTAACAATTCTTGCACTTTTAGGGTCGAGACCAACCATTGGTTCATCAATTACAATCAGTGCTGGATTATGTATTAAACAGGATGAGATAACAACCCTTTGTTTCATTCCATGAGAGTATTCGCCTGCAGGGTGGTCCAGCCATTCACTCATTTCGAACATTAATTCATACTCCCTGACTGCTTTTTCCAATTCTACTTTTTCCATTTTAAAAATATGACCTATGAAGTATAGAAATTCTCGACCTGTGAGATACTCGTAAATAAAAGGCGTATCCGGTATGTAACCAATCTTTGACTTAACCTCCAGCGGTTCGTCAAGTACCGATTTGCCATCAACAGTAACTATACCACTGCTTGGTTCAATCAAACCGACAAGCATTTTAATAGTGGTAGTTTTCCCTGCACCATTGGGCCCAAGAAATCCAAAAAGCTCACCTTTCTTTATCCTGAGATTTAAGTCCTTAACAGCTGTCTGGCTGCCAAACTTCTTTGTTACATTCGCAAGACCAATCACTTAATTCGATTCCAGAATCTTTATGTTCAATTGTCCAACAATTTTTACCACTTTTAAAAAATCAAGCAAAGTTCCTTCTCCGAGCTTGATATGTGTTGCATCAGCAAAGTGCTGTCCAAAAACAGGATCGCATGCAATCCATCTGCCCCAGTAAACCTCATTCCATGCGTGATAATAGAACGCACCATCTACATAGACGATTCCAACAACAACTTTGGTGGGGACTCCTATAGACCTTGAAAGTGCAGCAAACAGGACTGCATGTTCGTTGCAATCTCCAACCTTTCTTGATAAAACCTCTTTTGCATAAGGAATACTGAAAGTTGGCGCTTTCCTTATATTCTTATAAACCCAATCAATTATCTTCTCAATATCTTCCCACCTTTTTTTACCGTCTCCTGTTATCTTATTGGAAAGACCCGTGATTTCCTTATCGTCACAGGGCACAAAAGGCGTCGATTTAAGTTGTTCAGCAAACTTTTCCTTACTAACATCTGCGACAGAAAAATCGGCAACTGGGTTCTGGACATTTATTGTTATTATCCCATTTTCATACTGCTGCCTTTTGTCTTCTAGAAAATGGAAATCATTTGATAGCCCTCGAACTTCCACAACAAGATGTTTTAATTCCCTTGGATTTACAATCTTGCCTTGAGGATAAATTGCATAGGTTTCATAAATTTTAAGACCTGTTTCTGACTTTCCCATATCCGCTATCTTGTCAAGAGATTCTCTTTTCATTGTTATTCCCATAGGTGACGATTCAAGCAGCATCCTTCCATCGTTGTCAAAATATAATCTGGATTCAAGACCAAGCATATTAACGATAATCTCATTTGTATTATACTGCTGCCCATCCACTTCTATATTTTTTTCTCCACCCCACCTAATATCTATATCTACCACCTTTTCCGATAGCGGTTCAAAAATCGCGTAGCTTAAAAGAGTATCTTTTTTAATTCTTAAGTTTTGCACTACTCTTTCAACTGAAGCAGGTACAAAAGGCTTATCACCAATCGACAGAATAACATTTTTCTTTTCACCACAATTTTCAATTGTCAGAAAAATAGAGTCATTTTTTATTATACCATTACTTCGCACCCTATGTTCTCCACTAATCACTTCAGAGTAAAAAGACTTGAGATTTAAGTTTTCATCAGCTTCGGAAACAGAATAAGTGGTTACCGTCTGACTTGTTCCGTAGGCTGAAATATTCATAACTGACTTTTCATTAATTCTTATGCCTTTCTCTGTCTTTTGCTGTCTGGAAATGGAATAACCGATTTTCTGATCGTTCACATAAATTCCGTATCCACTTATATCAAGGTCAACGATATTTTCATTTTTTGCCAAATTTACTGTTGACCTTCCCGCGGAATTCCATGGATATTTGACTGCAAAAATAATGGTAAACAACCAAATAACAAAAATCAAAGCAAGAAAAAAGAAAAAAGATTTTCTTATCTTTTTCATTTTTCGCCCTTTCTTGTAGTTTTGAAATGGTCTGCTCTTCCTTTCAGTCTAAAACACTGTATTAGACACATTGAGCAGTCTCAAACCTGCACAATCGGCTAAAACGTTTTAAAACTTCTTGGTAAAAGCTACGCTTGTTCCCATCGTAATTTCACCGTTGTCTATTCTCAGATGAAAACCGCAATCAGGATTTGTGCATACCCAGGCTTTGTATCTTATAGAAGCTCCATCTCTTCCATAATCTGAAAGTGGAATAAGCACACCCTTCTCGCACTTAATGCATTTTGTAAATGATTCAGCCACTCTAACACCTCCCCTTTAAACTTTATGCCGAAGAGGGGATTCGAACCCCTACATCCGGAAGGACACTGGACCCTGAACCCAGCGCGTCTACCAGTTCCGCCACTTCGGCGTTTCATAATCATACCAGAATTAAACAGAATGTCAAGAAAAAATCAAAAAGCGGAGAGAGGGGGAGTCGAACCCCCGATCCCGATCTCTCAGGATGCGCGATTTCGAGTCGCGTGCTTTCGTCCACTCAGCCATCTCTCCGAAAATACAATATTCATTGTATTTGATTACACAGATTATGAAATCAGATTACACAGATTTAATTTTTTGTTTCTGTCCATCTCTTTCCCTCTTAGATTCAAAGAACTTCTTCATAAGGTTCATTGTCTCTTTAGCCAAGAAACTACTTTCCTCAACCACAACTTCATGGTTAAACTTGTTTTTAGCAAAAATGTCTGTTACAGAGCCAAAACTGCCGAATTTTGGCTCTTTTATCCCATACACAATCCTATCAATCCTTGAATGTATGACTGCGCCACCACACATCAAGCAGGGCTCAACAGTAACATAAAGTGTACATCCATTCAATCTCCAGTTTTTCATCGTATTGCAAGCAGCACTGATTGCAATAATCTCTGCGTGTGCTGTCGGGTCATTCAGACTCTCAACCCTGTTGTGACCCCTACCAATAACCACATTATCTCTAATTACGACAGCTCCAATAGGGACCTCCCCTTCTTCAAATGCCTTAAGGCTTTCCTCAAACGCTTCTTTCATCCACTTCTCATCTGTTTCTCTTACCTTTTTCATTAGTACAGATCCGTAATTTGGTAATTGAGTAATTCAGTAATTAGTAATTTCGCCTTTCAGATTTAACTTTTCACTTTTAACTTGTCTTTCTCACCGTCACCCCGTTTCCCTCAGTTCTTTTCTGCTGATGACCAATGACTGTTGACTAATAACTCTTTTCCCTCTTCTCTCATCTGTTCTTAAAGACTTACGCGCCTGGCGCGATTCGAACGCGCAACCTGCGGATTCGTAGTCCGTTACTCTATCCAGTTGAGCTACAGGCGCAAGTGCTTACATATGTTAACTTACTAACTCATCCTTTTTCTTTGTTATGATTGGGGTGTCAGATTGGTGTCTTTCTGCAATCTCAATTCTTCTTTGTAATATCTCAACTGCTGCTGCTTTATGTTTGTGAGATAGATGTGCGTATCGCATTGTCATTTCAATGGTCTTGTGTCCCAATAGTTCTTTGATTGTAAGGAGTGGAATCCCAGCCATTGCTAAATGTGCTGCAAATGTGTGCCGAAGGTCATGAAAACGAAAATTTTCTATGCCCGATTTCCGTAATGCTGTGTGAAAAGCCGTACTAATATCCCTAAATGGTTTACCAAATCTGTTAGAAAATACATACTCACTTTTGTTTTCTGATTTCAATCGAAGTAAGGTTTCTCTGACCTTACTATTCATTGGTGCCTGACGAGTTTCTCCACTTTTTGAATTTTCTATGGTAACTAAACTATTTCTAAAATCAATATCTGTCCATTTTAGTGTAAAAAGCTTCCCCCGACGTATACCCGTATATACTGCTGTTAGGACAAGAGGTTTTATGTACTGATTGCAATTTTCAATAAGAACTGGAATTTCTTCTTCCTCCAGGTACCTGAGTCTGCGGTTGTTTTCCTTGAAGAATTTAACGTCTTTTACAGGATTGTGTTTTGCTTTTTTCCATTTTATTGCCAAATTAAACATGTGCTTTAAGAGGGCGAGATACCTATTTACCGTTGCTGGAGACAACTCGTCAATTAATTGTTCTTTTAGTTTCTCAATGTTATAGGGAGATATATCCTTTAGTTTCCAGTATTCAAAAGATGAAATTAAATTCTTAAGTCTACCCCTGTCTGTTTTCCAGGACTTCTTGTTTTTCTTTGCATAAGTAATGTATTCTTCGGCTAACTTTTTAAAAGTGATGCAGTGAATAGTATCCTGGATATCAAACTTGCCACTTTCAACTTTGCCTTTTATAATATCCATTGCCTTTTGGGCACGCTTTTTGTTTGACCCAACTGCCCTTCGTACTCTTCTTCCTTCGAAAGAATAATCAACATACCAAATCTCTTCCTTCCTTTTGTCTTTTCCACTTCTGCTTTCTCTTTTGAAAATTCTCATAATAGTCCTATTTTGGTAATCATACCACATTCTCACCATAAAGTCAAGTAAAATCCTCTAAAATAAAGGGTTAACATCAATTATCATCCTTTTTTGTGCTGAAGACCAAATTTTTATGCATATTCCCATGCACTAAAAATTACTGCAAGTTTTTATGAAACTTGGAGAAATACTGCAAGAAATTAAGCCTTCTATTTATTGCATATGTTATTTCTAATACAGGTAAAAAAAACCAATCACTGCAAGAAAACATTGCATTACTGCAAAAAAAACACCTAAAAGTTAATATTATCAAAAATAAGGAAACTGCATTGTTCAAGAAATGACAATTAATATATTTCCAGTAATGCGAGAACAATTAATACAATTTTCCGGTGGTTGGTACAACCCTTAAACGTGTCTACTGGAATTTACCCTAATTAGTCCAATCGATGCTGAAACAAGACAAAAATGGAGAATCAGAGTATCGGTGAAACGTAGTGACGGCGTCAATGAAACGGAGAATTGGAGAGGCGCTTTACCCGACAGTCTACTTTAATATTATTAATTTGACGGATTGACTGGTTGTTTGACCCTCTAATTTCAGAAAGTAAATTCCACCCGGGAGTTGTTGTGTCTGCAGCGTGATTTGATTTTTGCCCGGAGATAGTTTGCTGAAATGAAACTTCTTTATTCTTTGTCCAAGAATATTGTAAAGAGATAGGGTTATATCGCTTTTTCCCCATCTTTGAAGTTGCACAATTATATGATTACCTCTAACTGGATTTTGCAAAAGTTTGAATGATGGTGGAGAGTGCGTTCTTTCTTCTGTTTCTTCAACACCAGCTCCATAGAACTGGTAAATCTGCAATCCACAATCTGTAGAAGCATAAGCATTGGTTCCTACTGCATAAACTCCGTGAAAAAAGAAACCATATTCAAATGACTCGTAGTATCCAGCGAATGTTGGATTGTTTGGTTGAGAAACGTCGATGACTCTAAGATCTGCATAAATGCATGATAGATAGGCATATAAACCCGATATTGAAAGCCCCGAGCAATCCGCTTCAAGTATGGAGCCGGAATAATGAGGATTTGTGGGATCTGAAATATCATAATTGTAAAATCCACCTGAATCACAAGGTACTGAATCAATGATAAATGCGTACATACCCGAAACATAAATATCAGTTGGAAATTGAGTTGACCCCATCATACCCACAACATATGGATTTGATGGGTCTGTGATGTCTATTACTTTAAATCGCTGTTCGCTTATTACATAAGCATATAAACCTGAGACTTCAACATCGTATGCAGCAAGAACCGAGCACTGTCCTGCCACATAAGGAAGCAATGGATTGGAAATGTCTACCACCTTTAATCCAAACCAACCATTTGCAACATAACAATAATGACCT
>Ga0307379_10007322_pt1 | contig 15015 bp, 11 predicted proteins | sample UN2MG_FD_202237 | JGI IMG/M metagenome (GOLD analysis project Ga0307379, IMG submission 202237) | Soil microbial communities from Risofladan, Vaasa, Finland - UN-2 | ecosystem: Environmental > Terrestrial > Soil > Coastal area > Acid sulfate soil | place: Finland: Risofladan, Vaasa | collected... | reverse complement strand
CCTTTCCCGGCGTCGATGAGCTGAGAGACCATTTTAAATCGATCCGTTCCTCCACCCTGGCCCAGTTGGACGGCCATCTCAAAACCTTTGAACGCAATGCCCAAGCCACCGGAGCACAAGTCCATTGGGCCGCCGATGCCGGAGAGGCCTGCCAGATAGTGCTCGATGTCGCCCAGAAGCATGGCGTTACCCTGGCCACAAAGACCAAGTCCATGGCCACCGAGGAGATCCATCTCAACCACTCCTTACAGAAAGCCGGCATTACTCCTGTAGAAACTGACCTTGGTGAGTTCATCATCCAACTGGCCAACGAGCCACCATACCACATCCTCGCCCCGGCGATTCATAAGACGAAGGAACAGGTCGCCGGCTTGTTTTCGCAAGAGAAGGGTCAAGATGTCAAAGCCGGCGATATAGCCAGCCTGACGGCCGAGGCGCGAGAGCTCCTCCGGGGACAATTTCTGGCTGCCGGTATGGGCATAACGGGTGCCAACATCGGCATAGCCGATACGGGCACCATCGTTCTGGTCACCAACGAAGGCAATGGGGAGATGGTGACGGCCTTACCGCCTGTGCATGTCGTCGTCATGGGGATCGAGAAAATAGCCCCAACTTGGGATGATGCCGCGGTGTGGCTGTCCCTCCTCGCTCGCAGCGCCACTGGCCAACCTCTGTCCGTCTATACCACCTTCATCTCCGGTCCAGCACATCAGGAAGATGCCGGCGGACCGGGCGAACTCCATATTGTCCTGCTTGACAACGGGCGCAAGGACCTGCTTGGCTCGAAATACGAAGAGGCGCTTCAATGCATCCGCTGCGGAGCCTGTCTAAACGTCTGTCCTGTATACCGGGAAGCCGGCGGGCACGCCTATGGCAGTCCCTATAGCGGACCAATCGGGGCTGTGGTCTCACCCCTCCTTTTTGGTCTGGAAAAGTATGAAGGACTTCCTCAGGCAAGCACCCTCTGCGGCGCCTGTCTCGATGTCTGCCCGGCGCGCATCGACCTGCCTCGCATGCTGCTGGAGCTGCGGGCTGATGAAGTCGAGCGTCGAATCATGCCCTGGCATGAACGGTTGGCTGAAAATATCGCCGCCACGGCCTTTGGTCATGAGAAGCTGCTGCGGTTGACGACAGCGACCCTGCGCATCCTCCAGCGGCCTTTCGTCCGCAATAACCAATTAAAAATTCCCGATCGACTCAATCCTACCCCTGGACGCCAGCTGCCTTCCCTGGCACCCAAACCCTTTCGCGACCTCTGGAAAGAGCTTGGTGGTTCCAGCCATCTTGCAGACAACGCTGGTAGCTCCAATAGGGTTTCTATCAATCACAAAACAATTGACTCGAAGCTCGGGGATGCTCCCTCCTCCTTTCCCCCTTCGCCCAGCCGAGTTCCTCTCGGCCAAGACGAGTATTCTAGTCAAAGCCCCTTTCCCCCTTCGCCCAGCCTCTGGCTATCACGCCGGCAATATACTGATCTGGCAGCCCAGTTTGAGGAAGCCCTGACATCGGCTGGCGGCGAGGTCGTGGTTGCCAACAATCTAGAGGATGCTCTGGCTCGTGTAGGAAACGTACTAGACCAAATCGAGGCTCGCACCGGCATCGTCAACCGTCAGCCACCATTCGAAACCCTGGACATGCCCGCTCAGTGGCCTGCCATCGCCTGGAGAACAGTCGAAATCGAATCCGGAGACTTCCGATCCTTCAGCGCCGTAGCCGATGTCGGACTGAGCGTCGCCGAGGCTGCCCTGGCCGAGACCGGCACCGTAGTCGTCAACAGCGGACCTGGTTTAAGCCGCTTAACCGCCCTCCTCCCTCCAGTTCACCTGGTTCTCGTTCCAACGTCGTGCATAACCACGGATATATTTACTTGGGTGGCAGATCGTCGCGGGCCGCTGCCGGCGGCCATCACCTTGATCAGCGGGCCCAGCAAAACGGCCGACATCGAACAAACCCTAACCACCGGCGTCCACGGCCCAAAGCGGTTCATCGCCATCCTCTACCCCTGACAGTTGGATGAATATCAGGACCGCACCAATGACCTACCTGCAAAAACTAGAAGCCGCCCAAGAAAAAAACAATTCCTGGCTCTGTATCGGGCTTGATCCCCAGCCCGAGCGACTTCCCATCCAGGCCTTGAAGTGGGATGAGCCCCTGCTGCCCTTCAATCGGGCCATCATCGAGGCCACGGCCGACCTGGTCTGCGCCTACAAACCCAATCTGGGCTTTTATCTCCAATGGGGTGCTGCGGGAATCATCGCCCTCGAACGGACCGTTGCCTTCATTCCCGACCATATACCGGTGATCATCGATTGCAAGATTGGCGACATCGGACACACCCAGGCGGCCTGGGCGGCCGGGTTACTCGATCTCTGGGGAGTCGATGCCGTGACAGTCAATCCCTTCGTGGGTCAGGAGGCTGTTTCGCCCATGGTCGGCGATCGATCCGACAAAGCCATTTACCTCCTCGCCAGAACATCCAACCCCAGCGCGACCCAATTTCAAGGCGATCTCGTGAGCCGTCAGGGATTGTCGGCCGATGTCATCCGTCAGAGCCAGGATTGGCCTGTCCAGGGGCATGTCGGCTACGTCGTCGGGGCGACCTTCCCTGAGGAACTATCTGTCGCCCGCAGCATGGCCCCCCAGGCCAATTTCCTCATCCCAGGCATCGGCGCCCAGGGTGGAAATTTGGAGGCCGCCGTTCGCCACGGTCCCGACGCCACAGCCGGACCCGTTATCAGCGCCAGCAGGTCAGTAATCTACGCCTCAGCTGGCGAAGATTTCGCCCTAGCCGCCCGCTCGGCCGCCAGCGATCTCCGGGACCGGATCAACAAACTCAGAAAGGCTACATAGGGGCTGTGTGTAACAACCATGTGTAACAACAATGTGTAGGGACTATGTGGAGGGGCTTCTTCTATGGGCTATTTGTAGGGGCGAGGCTCGAAGACTCGCCTAGCCCGAAATCTTACCCACAATCTATGACCCCAACAAACACAACCCCTAACAAAAAACCATCCAGGCGATCAATCCGTTTAAAGGGCTACGACTATCGTCATCCCGCTGGTTACTTCGTGACGATTTGTGTAAAAGATGCCCTATGCCTTTTCGGCGAAATTCTCGATGGCCAGATGGAACTCAGCAATATCGGCCGAATTATTGACAGCGAGTGGCTGATAGTCGGCGAGAGCTTTCAATACGTCGAGCTCGATGTTTACTGCCTAATGCCGAATCACTTTCACGGAATCTTGTGGCTTACCCATGAACTTCCCGATGGTGAAAATGACTTTGACCGGGCGAAGCTCCCGAGCTCCGATCAGCTCGCTTCGCCCCTACAAAAACGACCTAGGGGTGCCAGGGCAGGATCGTTGGGCGCAGTTCTGGGAAGATTCAAGTCAACCACCACCAGACGAATTAATAAATCAGGGGAATTGAGGTAGTCTCTTTATGGCAGCGGAACTACTGGGAACGAATCATTCGAAACGAGAGGGAATTGGAAGCATTTCGCAAATACATATGGAATAATCCACTCAGTTGGAAGCAGGATAAATTGTATTTTAGGCATGGTATATAAAAGACCAATCCCATTTTCCATTACTCCAACGAATTCTGCATCCAATCTTGACTCGCTTTCTTGCTTCATGCGAACGACATCACCAGGAAAACGCCAGGTAACTTGATTTGAGCATAATCCGCCAGATATATTACTTTCTCCGCCTTGGCCGGCCGCTCTTCCTGTTTGGCGGCATCCTACTGCACGGGCTCGGTGTCCTCATCGCGCTTTCCATAGGCGAACCATTAAACCTTGCCGCATTCATCTGGGGCCAGGTGGCCATCACATCTTTCCAACTAATGACCCATTACAGCAACGACTATTTCGACCTGGCGGCCGACAAGGCAAATCCCACACCCACCCGCTGGTCGGGCGGCAGCCGCATTCTTCCAGATGGCCTTATCAATCCTCGGATTGCCTTAATCACGGCCATTGTCTCCGGTGTGATCGGTCTCTTTGCCGCTTTTTGGCTGGCTCTTGTCATCCAGACAGGTCCCCTCACCCTACCCCTATTACTCATCGCCCTTATCCTGGCCTGGAGCTACAGCTCGCCGCCTTTGCAGCTCAATATGCACGGCCTCGGCGAACTTTCCGGCGCTTTCTTGATCACCGGACTAACGCCGCTGGTCGGCTACTATCTTCACGCCGGGCGACTCGATCTGCTTCCCTTCCTGGCCGTATTCTCGCTTTGCTGCTTTCAGTTCGCCATGCTTCTGGCCATCAATTTTCCAGACGCTGACGGCGACGCTGCTGCCGGAAAACACACCTTGCTCTACTTCCTGGGTGAAACGAAAACCGTCCGCCTGTACCTGGTCGTTCTGCTGGCTGCCTATCTGGCCCTGCCTGTGCTGGTTCTCCTGGGCTTGCCGCCAATCGCTGCCCTGGCTTTGTTTGCACTCTCCCCCTTGGCGGCCTGGCAGGCCTGGCGAATGGCTCACGGCGCCTGGGCAGATCTAGATAGATGGGACAGCCTCGGTTTCTGGAGCGTTGGCCTTCTTATTGCCTCGGTCATCGCCGAGCTCCTGGCCTTCTCGTGGATCTTCTTTCGCGGGGATTCGGGGATGACAGGGTGACCGCGCCAGAAGACTGGCGGGTGACTTGGTGACATCGCCGGAGGACCGACGCCGATTTCCTATCGGCCAAGACGAGCGAAGCTCGTCAGTTGTCCCCTCACCTCGCCGAAGCCAACCCTGTACCCATCTCCCTGGCACCAGCCAGTCATGGTCACACTGTCACCATCCTCCAGGAACGAACGCTGTTCCCCATTGGGCAGTACAACTGGCCGCTCTCCCCTCCAGGCCAGTTCCAGCATTGAGCCATAAGAATCCCTCCTTGGACCGCTGATGGTTCCAGAAGCCAGCAGATCGCCTGGACGCATATTGCAGCCACTGGACGCGTGGTGGACTAACTGCTGGGCCATGTTCCAATAGAGAGTGCGGAAATTCGTATGGGAGATAAGCGCTGCCTCGGCCATGGCCACGCTCTGCAAGCGCACTTCCAACTGGATATCAAAAGCCCAGTCTATATCATCCCGCAGGTAAGCTAACGGTTGGGGATCCTGCTCTGGCCCGGGGCGCCGGAATGGTTCCAGGGCCTCCATCGTCACCACCCAGGGCGAGATCGAAGTAGCCAGGCTTTTGGACAAAAAAGGGCCCAGCGGCCGGTACTCCCACCGCTGAATGTCTCGGGTGCTCCAATCGTTCACCAGTACCATGCCGAAGATATGCTCGGCCGCCTCGCCCATCGCGATGGGTTCTCCCAGCCGGTTCCCCGGTCCGATGAAGGTTCCCATCTCCAATTCGAAGTCCATCTCCCTGCTTGGCCGGTAAACAGGTTTTCCTGTCTGTTGGTCAAGGATCTGGCCAAACGGCCGGCGAATTTCCGTCCCGCTCACTACAACAGAACTGGCCCGACCATGGTAGGCAACCGGCAGGTGCATCCAGTTGGGCTGCAAGGCATTCTTCTCGCCCCGAAACATGGATCCTACGTTGGTCGCATGCTCCCTCGAAGAGTAAAAGTCGGTGTAATCGCCGATCTGTACCGGCAGGTGCATCTCCACCTCAGCCATGGCGAACATTGCCCGGCGGCGAAGCTCCAAATCGTCTCGCAGCCTGGGATTATCCGCCAGCAGAAGCTCCTGGATCGTCGCCCGCGCTTCTTGCCAGGCCAGCCGGCCTAAAGCCATGAAATCGTTCAGCTTTGGCCTTGAGAAGACCTTCTCCCGACCGGCTTCCGTCCCATCGAAGAGACCAGCCTCTTCCAGCACCAGTAGATCCAACACCCAGTCGCCGATGGCTGCACCGACACGAGGCCGGCCGCCATCCTTGGGGCTAAACACGCCGTATGGCAGGTTCTGGATCGGAAAGTGGGATTCCTGGGCAACGTCTATGAAACTTTTCATCATCCTATCTCTAGAAAGTACCCATTTCTTGCAGCTTTGTAAAGAAATCAACCAAGTACGCCCGCGTCCGGCCGATCGAGTAATGAAATGTGACCTAGCATTCTAGAAACAACAAGCCCAGTAAATATCCATTCCATCTTGACAAATGATCATATGACTATATAATTACTTAGATTGCTATCTAATTAATTATATAGACGATGCAGTTAGTCTCGTCGATAGGAGAATACCCAGACATGTCTAAGCAAGCTGATGAGCTCTTAACTTTCTTCAAAGCCCTTTCTGACGCCAACCGGCTGAAGATCGTCGGTCTGCTCGCCCAGCGCGACTACAGCGTGGAGGAATTGGCAGCCTTGCTCGAGCTTCGCCCTCCGACGATTTCACACCATCTTTCTAAATTGTCTGAGGTTGGCATGGTCAGCGCTAGAGCCGAGAGCTATTACAATATTTACCACTTCGAAACCGACGCCCTTCACGCCATGGCCCAGCGCCTGCTGGCCGCGGATACGCTGCCGGCCGTGGCCGCCGACGTGGATCTTGACGCCTATGACCGCCAGGTCATCACCAACTACGGCTCGCTGGACGGCAGTCTGCGGCAGATCCCAACCAAACGCCGGAAGTTTGAGGCTGTCTTGCGCTACGTGGTCCAGGCCTTCGAGCCCGGTACCAGATACTCCGAGAAAGAGGTTAACGAGATCTTGCTCCAATACAACGTAGACACGGCCGTACTGCGCCGGGGTCTGGTCGACATGCAAATGATGACCCGCGAAGCAGACGGAAGCGTCTACTGGCTAACCCCATAGTGACTGTCACCTCCGGGGTGACCGTCACTTAATCTGCCACTTCCATAGTGACCGTCACTTAATCTGCCACTTCCATAGTGACCGTCACTTAATCTGCCACTTCCATAGTGACCGTCACCTAATCTAGCACTTCCGTAGTGACCGTCACTTAATCTAGTACTTCCGTAGTGACCGTCACTTAATCTAGTACTTCCATAGTGACGGTCACTTAATCTGTCACCTCCTAGATGACCATCAACCCTCAAGTGACAGTCACCTGGGAGGTGACGGGCACTTGAGCCATAATCCAAGCAGCTCGACTAAAACCCGATGGGTGACCACTAACCCTTCACCACCTTCCCCATAAGTTCCGCATTAACCATGCCCGCCGGTCAAATCGTGACAATCAGCACCCAAAGTCCTGACCTTTATCACTTCACCTTGGACCGTGGATCATCCTTAATGATGAGCAGGGAGAGTGGTATCATCACTCCTCTAGCACCCATGAGATGATCCACTTCGCCCCCAGATACGGCGGGCCTGACAGCTCATGGAGTGGAATCACCATGAAAACTGAGAATATACTGGGACTGGTGCTGGTTTTTCTGGCGTTATGCCTATCGTCCTGGAGCTTGGTCTCCGAGTAGCCCGAGTGGACAAGGCTATCGAAAGATCCCTCCAGGAGCGTCCAGTTCTATACTCTTGGGTTGAAGGCGATGAACATGGTCATGCAAACTTCTTAGGATCTTACCTGTCGGCGGCCGTTTTCTACGCTATGATATTCGGGGAAAGTCCCGAAGGGCTGTCATTTGTCTACAGCCCGGAAGAGACTTCCCATTATTTACAATCGATTGCCGCCGAGACGGTATTAGGCAGCTCTTCTGGACAGGAATAAGAGAAACACTCATATGACAGCACCTGAAACGACAGCTCTTGAGCTGACAGCGCTTAAGCTGACAGCATTTAAGCTGACTACTCTTGAACCATTTTTCGACCCCAAGGGCATCGCCGTGATCGGCGCATCCGCCAACCCCCACAAGTTGGGACATGGCGTGGTTCGCAATCTGATCGATTACCACTATGGCGGTCCCATCTATCCCGTAAATCCTCGGGGCGGCTTGATCTTGGGCCAACCAGTCATACCATCTGTCAGCGACCTCCCCGACCCAGTCGATCTGGCTGTGATCGTCGTGCCTGCCGGCTACGTAGTCGATGTCCTTGAGCAATGCGGTCGTCGCGGCATTCGCAACGCCATCATCGTCAGCGGTGGGTTTGGCGAGACGGGAGAAGAGGGCCGGACTCTTGAAAAGGAACTGATCGCCGTCGCAGAAAAGCATCAAATGCGTCTGATAGGTCCAAACTGCATTGGCACCATCGATACCCATACGCCCATTAATACCACCTTTGTGGTGGGTATGCCCCAGGCCGGTGGCATCGGCTTCGTCTCCCAATCAGGCGCTATGTGCGCAGTGGTCATCGATTGGGCCAGGGGAGCTGGTGTGGGATTTTCCCGGATCGTCAGCCTGGGCAACCAGGTCGATGTCAGTGAGGCAGAGATGCTGGCTTCCATGGCTGCCGATCCTAAGACCAGGGTCATCACCTCCTATATCGAGGGGGTGTCCGATGGCAAGGCCTTCATGGAAGCGGCCAAGATGGCCGCCAGGCTTAAACCGGTGGTCGTCGTCAAGGGAGGTATTGGCGAGAGCGGCGCCAAAGCAGTGGCTTCCCATACAGGAGCGCTAGCGGGCTCGGCCGAGGCCTATGACGCTGCCTTCCAACACAGCGGCGTGCTTCGAGCAGACACGATGGAGGAGCTTTTTGATTGGGCCAGAGCCTTGGCCTGGCAGCCCCTGCCCGAGGGAAACAGGGTGGCCGTTTTGACCAATGCCGGAGGACCGGCGATCTTAGCCGTAGACGCCCTTGAGGTGGCTGGCTTGAAATTAGCCCCGATCACCGAGGAGACTCGGGCCTACCTGCGTACCCGCCTGCCGGCCGCCGGCAGTGTCGGGAATCCAGTCGATATCCTGGCCGGATCGGGTCCCGGCACCTACGCCGTAGCCTTGGACGCTCTCCTGTCCGATCCCACCGTCGATATAGCCCTAGTCATCCAAGCGCCCCAGGATTGGTTCTTGCCCGCCAGCCTGGCAGAAGTGGTGGCCGAGGTGTCGGCCGTACATCACAAGCCGGTCATGGCTTCCATCATGGGCCTGGCCTCGGTAGACCAGGCGCTAGCCATACTGCACCGGAGAAGAGTGCCCAATTTCGCATTTCCCGAGAGGGCTGCCTCAGCCATGGCGGCCATGCTCGCCCGCAGGAATTGGCTTGAATCGCCCCATGAGCCGCCTGCCGCTCTGGACGGCGTGGAGTTAGACAGGGCACGAAAAGCCCTCGAACAGGATGACTTCGCGGAGGCTCTGGCTGCCTATGGTATCGCCCTTCCCCCCAGCCGGTTGGCGGTCGACTCGGACGAAGCGGTTCAGGTGGCCGAGGAGATAGGCTATCCCGTAGCGTTGAAACTTGATTCGGCCGATATCACCCATAAATCAGATGTTGGTGGTGTGAAGTTGGACTTGATGGACCCGGCTGCCGTTCGAATGGCTTTTGATCAGATCGTCACCGGTGCCAGGAATTCCAACCCCAAAGCTACCATCGCCGGCGTCCTTGTTCAAAAAATGCTTTCCGGGGGACAGGAGCTCATCGTCGGCGTGCGGCGCGATCCCCAATTCGGTCCGCTGGCCCTAGTTGGCAGCGGCGGGATCGAGGTGGAGCTTCTTCGAGATGTGGCCACCGGTATCGCCCCCTTGAGCCATGATCGAGCTGAGCTGCTGCTTGCCAGCACCCGGGCCGGTATCCGCATGAAAGGATGGCGCGGGATTCCAGAAGCCGATCGCGCCGCGGTTATCTCCGCCATGCGCCGGGTAGCCCAGATCGCCTGCGATTTCCCCGAGATCGAGGAGCTGGAGATCAATCCCCTCTATGTCCTGCCAAAGGGGCACGGGGCATATGCCGTGGACATCCGCGGTCGGCGGGCATAACAACTACTCGATACCACCCCAGAAACAAACCTCTTCACACACCTACTTCACACACCTACTTAAAACCCTTCCCAAAAGGTCCATCAAATATTCTTATACTTTGACACATACACATGTGTAGATGTATACTGCTATCGAGGTGATTATGGGTACTCTATACCGGGCGCAGATCTTGCTTGAGCCAGACCAGCATAAAGGGCTAGGCGAGCTGGCAAAACGAGATGGGCGCAGCATATCCGAAATCGTGAGGGAGGTTGTGCGGGTTTATCTCTCGGATCAGGACCAGGAAGCACAGTTGGCGCGGGAGCTTAAAGCTCTTGAAAAACTAGACGAATTCCGGTCCATGATCAAGCAGCAGCGCGGTTCCCTTGATGATGCAATCCTCGAGGATGCAAGAGAGAAACGCGACCAGCAGCTCTCGTTTCTTTGGAAAGACATCCGATGAACGTGGTCACCGATGCCAGCTTGATCGCCTCGCTCTTCCTTCCTCTCCCCCATTCCGAACAATCCGCCCGCAGGATCGCCTCATGGAAACGGGAAGGATTGAGTCTGTGTGCCCCAACCTTATTGCTATACGAAATTTCGCTGATATTTTATGGAGCTAAAGCTGCTGGTTATATTGATAGCGGACAGCTGCACACTTTGCCCGATCTGCTGCGTCAGATAGGCCTCGAAATGATCACACCTTCCCGGACAATGCAGGAAGATGCACTGCGCTATGCGGAACTCCTTGGCCAGTCTAAGACCTACGACGCCCACTACCTCGCCGTGGCCAAACATAAGAGCGCCCAACTGTGGACGGCTAATAATCAGCTGGCGGCCGCGGCAAAAATGGCCGGCATCGACTGGGTGCGCTTCATCGGTGACAAATAGCTCGACAGAACGATGCACCTCTCCGGTGCGTTGCTCTTGTCCTTTTTGAACTGCTTAACCAAAGGGATCGGCCCCGCGGTGTGTCTCAGTTGTTTGCGCTTCAGAACCAGCCTCTGTTAATAATTGCATCGCACCTGAAGGTGCAACCCAATAGCTGGGTGAGCTTCCCATACAGGCGAGTATTTTGGCTGCGGCCGCTTCAAATGTTGTTGAGATGCAATATGGACCTTCGCGAGGGAATAACCGACAGTGCGATGCACCTCCTGGTGCGTTGCACTTGATAATTTGGCCAAACGCCAGAAAACTCAACCAAACAAACCGCGTTTCCGCATGGCGAGCCCCTCGTCAAGAATCCATGAGAACTGCTCAGTCCAGGAAAATGACCTTTGGGCATGCAGAGAGGGATTCCGCCCTTCGCGACCTCAGGGTATTCCGCTGCGCTCCAGTACCAATGACAGTTTCGAGCGTGTCGACCCGCATTCCACCTTTCGCTGCCTCAAGGTATTCCGCGACTCACCCCAGCTAACGCGCCCCCATCAGGAACCAGGTCTCCATTTCCCCCTTGCCCTTAACGTCAATGGCGCCCCGAGGATTAAAGTCGAACTTATCCCCGATAAGGTCATGGGTGGCGGCCGTCACCTGGATCCGGTCAGGCACGCCTTGCGATTCCATGCGGCTGGCCACATTCACGGCATCTCCCCAGACGTCATATTGAAACTTCCTCCGGCCGACAACCCCCGCTACCAGCGGACCCGAATTGATGCCAATTCGAAAATGCACTTGCTTTCCACTTCCATCCTTGAATTGACCTAAAAACGCCCACATCTCTAGAGCCATATTGGCCATCGCTTCAGCATGGTCCGCTCTAGGTCTAGGTACGCCCGACGCGACCATGTAATTATCACCAATGGTCCTGATCTTCTCCACACCGTACTTCTCCACCAGGTCATCGAAATGAGAGTAGATCTCATTGAGCAATTCCACCATCTTTCGCGGTTCCATCTCGGCCGTCATGGGCGTAAAACCAACCAGATCGGCGAACAAGACGCTTGCGCTCTCGTACGCATCGGCGATGACCCGATTCTCAACCTTCAAGATTTCAGCGATTTCTCTAGGCAAAATGTTCAGCAGCAGCCGCTCGGATCTGTCCTGCTCAATACCAAGCATCCTTAGAAACTCGTTCTTCTGGTACACAAAGTAATAGAGCAGAACAAAGGCGATGGTTGAGATGACCGCGATGTTCATCACAAAAAACAATGTTATGACCTCGACTGGGAGATTATTTGACAGCCGCGCAAAGGGCTGCAAAAAGCCGCTGAGTACGACCAGTAAAGCGTAGGCAAGGAACCACCATGGCGCGCGTCGAGGTTCAGAGAAGAGTATCGCTCCGAGAGGACAAAGGAACGCCCAGAGGATGACAGCGCTCGAGTTCACAAAACCACCCAGGGCGATCATGAGCAGAAAAGGAAGCAGGAGGATAAGCAGGAGTTGGCTGAAACGAAAGAACTGGTATCGACGAGTCAGGGCATGGAAGATGATACTCATCGATGAGATGATGGTGTAACTGAATGGAATCGCCCCGGCAACGTACTCCCCAAAGTAAAAATAGATAAGCGACCATAGAAAGGCGGCGATGGCGATCATCGCGGATCCGCTAACCATCAGGGTCTTCTGCAGCTTGAGCTCATCGCTGTCTGCCGGGTCTGCGGCGATTCGCATGGCTGTTGAGATCGCTTTATCAATTACCGGCCGCTATCGAATCGCCTGGATCATTTCAATCACCTCCATCTGTGGCGGACTGTGAGACAATGGGATTCCACAGCTGCCGGATCTGTTCCTGATTTGCCCTTATCAGGCAGCAAGCCACCAAGAATAAGCATGCCAATCCTGAAAACGTCAAGGGTATGGTTATTTTAGGCTCTCACCCGGCATCTACCAAGTCCTGTCTTCTGGAAGCACTTTCTCTCGACTGTTGAATTTGCTTCCTGGAACAGTACCCGGCAGGTGCGGGAATTGCCCATAATCCCACAGGAGTATTTACCGTCTACCCGTTGGATATATGATCAATAGCGCCCAATTCGCTGACAGTAGTCACTTGTCACTGGACTGCATACTTTGATATCGTGCCAATTAGCTTGATTAGGCTATCAGATCCTTGCTGGTTCCTGTAAAATTGGAAAAGATCCTTATATCATTTCTTGATCGTTCTTATTGTGCCTATCAAGAAGACAGTGCTTGCCATTTTGGGACTGTATGAGTGACAAATGTCGATAATTTTTCTAGCTAATTGGCTGATCGCGAGACGCTTTTACAAGGATTAACCGCCAGGCCTTACGACAAAGGAACGACATGGTATGAAAGATGATCCAACGCTGGTCCGGAAGTTGGCCCCATTCCTCGAGGATAATGATGAAGGGTTGGAGTTGGAGGATGGCTCGCGGGTGGCGGTCATCGGCGGCGGCCCGGCCGGTTCCTATTTCACCTATTTCCTGCTCGATATGGCCTCCATGATGGGCCTCGACATAGAGGTAGATGTCTATGAACCGAGGAGCTTCGACAAGACCGGGCCGGGCGGGTGCAATCATTGCGGGGGCATCATTTCCGAATCCCTCGTCCAATTGTTAGCTACCGAAGGCATTAACCTCCCCCCTGATGTCGTCCAGCGTGCGATCGGCTCCTATGTTCTACATATGGATGTAGGCAGCGTTCGCATCGAAACCCCGCTTCAAGAAATGCGCATTGGCGCAGTTCATCGGGGAGCCGGTCCAAAAGGCGATTTAGGTAATAAATGGCAAAGTTTTGACGGATTTCTGCAAAATCTTACCGTCGAAAAAGGGGCCAACATCATCAACGATCGAGTTACTGAACTCGACTGGCGGTTGGAGCGGCCTACGGTCAACACTCGGGGTGGCATGCCAAAGATCTATGACCTTCTTGTTGTTGCTACCGGCGTGAACTCCGCCGCTCAGAGACTCTTCAAGGACATGGAGTTGGATTACCAGCCGCCGAGAGTGACTAAAACCATCATTCGCGAATACAAACTTGGCGAGGATGTAATTGAGACATACCTCGGTAACGCCATGCATGTTTTCTTGTTAGATCTACCGGGTCTCGAATTTGCAGCGATGATTCCCAAGGGAGATTACGTCACTATTTGCATGCTAGGCGAGGATATTGACAAGGATCTCTTTGAAACTTTTCTCGACTCCCCTGAGGTGAAACAGGTCATGCCTCCCGATTGGCTGCTGACCTACTATGCCTGCCAGTGCCTTCCCCGGATGAATGTTGGCGCTGCCGTACACCCTTACGGCGATAGGCTTGTCTTCATCGGCGACAGCGGCGTAACTCGTCTCTATAAAGATGGCATCGGCGGGGCCTACCGGACGGCCAAAGCAGCCGCCTCCACAGCTATCTTCCATGGCATTTCCTCGGAGGCCTTTGAAAAGCACTTTTTACCAGCCTGCGACGCCCTGGACCGGGATAATTCCATTGGACGATTTATCTTCGGCGTGACCCATCAGATCCAGCACCGGCGTTTCGCCCGCAGGGCTGTGCTTCGCATGACCGCCCAGGAGCAGCATAAGAAAGGTCCGACCCGCCGGATGAGTATGATCCTCTGGGATATGTTTACAGGCAGCGCTCCATATCGTGACATCTTCATGCGCACCTTGAATCCCTTTTATCTGGTAAAGCTGGGGTGGACGCTGGCTACCTCCATCGTCCCGATCGGCAACGGACTCCCTCCAAACTGGGTTCCTGTAGAACGAGCGGCTCAGGCTCCTGATGGCGAGTAGCGATTATCCTGGCTGCTGGCCCTTATTACAGATGACCCGTTAGGTCCCGGTTGGGTCTTAAACCCTGGCTGCCGGCTGCCGGCTGGCAATCCTTTCCGCCTCTTCGGATAGCTCCCGTATCATACCCGAGAAGATAACCCCGTGGATGGGATATAGAACGTACCAGTAAGCCAGGCCTCCCAGGCCCTTGGATGCAAAATAGGCCGTTTGTGTGAGGCGGGTTTTCGAATCAGCAAGGGGCGTTGCTTCAAATTGGAGCCAAGCATCCCCGGGAACTTTCATCTCCGCTCGCAGCCTGATCAAATGGTCCTGTTCGACGGCTTCAACGCGCCAAAAATCGAGGGCATCGCCCACTCGGAGCGTGTCGGGATCCCGCCGTCCGCGCCTCATTCCAACCCCACCAATCAAGCGGTCGAACGCCCCCCTCACATTCCACGTCCAGTTCATGTACGCCCAGCCGCGATCGCCGCCCAGCCGGGAAAAAGTATTGAAGACTGCAGACAGTGGAGCATCCACCACCCGCTGCCGCTGCTCTATCAACATGCCTTCCTGGGAGGTAAGCACAACGGGCTGAATATCACCC
>Ga0307379_10007320_pt1 | contig 15018 bp, 9 predicted proteins | sample UN2MG_FD_202237 | JGI IMG/M metagenome (GOLD analysis project Ga0307379, IMG submission 202237) | Soil microbial communities from Risofladan, Vaasa, Finland - UN-2 | ecosystem: Environmental > Terrestrial > Soil > Coastal area > Acid sulfate soil | place: Finland: Risofladan, Vaasa | collected... | reverse complement strand
GACGAGTCAGACGGGTCGGACAAGTAGGACACGGCAAGATGCCGGATGGTGCCACTAGATGCCAGATCAGAGAGTTTGGCGGTGATCTCCGGGGCGATGACGACTACCTCAGCCTCGAACTCCAGAAGAGTCTCGACCTTGCGCTCGGCAACCGACCCGCCGCCGACTACCAAACATCGGCGATGGGCCAGATTGACGTTGATCGGGTAATGAGGCATCAGTGCGCCTTGGCGAATGTGTGCTGGCCCATCGGCATGTGACAGGTGGCGCAGGTCGCTCCCGCTGCCGCATTCGGGGCATGGGTCGCCAGATCCTTGATGGTCGCAGCATGGCAGCCGAGACACAGGTCGGTCACAGGCTTCTTGAGCTGCTGCGGCCCGGTCGTGCCGACTCCATGGGGATCATGGCAGGTCGTGCATCCCACACCTACGGTGGCATGCTTGCTGGTGATCCACTCGGAATACTGCTGATTTCGGCCGGGGGCGGTAGGTTTGGCATCTACGAAGAACTTGGTAAGATCATCGCCGGGCCGGAAGTTGACAGGGAATGCGTACTTGCCGCTGGTATCCTTGCCCACGGAATGGCACTGGCCGCAGACCATGTTCTTCTGAGCAAATTCAAGGTTCTTTGGGTTCACGATAGCTTTCTTGTCACCCGCCGTATGCTCGCTTCCCGGGCCATGGCACGCCTCGCAGCCGACACCGAATTCGGATTGGGTCTTCTTGATCGGATCATAGGCGGTCACATGGCATCCGACGCACTGGGTGGATCCATCCGCCGCCGCCTGGGGCTTCCATGACTTGCTTTTCACGTCCCACAGGGCGGGGAGAACCTGGAAATCCGCATCCATGTATGCCTGCTGGTTAACTCCCTTGCCGAGGACATAGGCTACCTTGTCCTTGGTGAAAGCCGGATTGGATGAGAAATCGGCGACTATCGCGCCTTCGACGTCAGCCTTCTGGAGGGCCTTTGGATGAGCCGATGCCTCATATGCGGGAATGATGTCTTTGCTGATAGGCAGGGCCTTATGGCACATCTTGCACAAGGCCGAGCCTTTGTAGGTGGCGGTGTGCACGTCGCCCATGACGAGGCTGGTAATCAGCCCGATGGCCGCCAAAGTCCCGATAATAACCGCGTACTTCCTCATCCGTTGCTCCTTGCCGAGTGTTCAGCGGTAATATAACGTCAGAGACCCACCGGTGTCAAGGGCTCGAACGGCCTGCTCAGGGAGAATACCTGAAGCCTGCGAGCCCCCGCCTCCAGGACATAGATGCGCCCGAAGGTGTCCATCTTGGCGTCGGCGGGTTGGAAGAGCATGCCTTCGCCCAGCCCATAGACGCCGAACTTGCGAAGGAACGTCCCCGAGCGGTCGAACACCTTCAATGCGTGCCTGCCTCTGTCCACGATCCAGACCTGGTTATTATCGTCCACGAAAAGCCCAGCCGCGAACGAGATGTCCTCATCGCCCTCGCCCCGATATCCGAAGCGATAAATATACTTACCCTTCTTGTCGAAGACCTGAACCGGAACGCCCTCCGAATCGAGGCCGTATATCCGGCCCTGGCGATCAACCGCGACGTCTTCGAGCTTCTTGAACTGCCCTCGCTTGTCGCCCGTCCCCCCGAGCTTCAGTTTGAGTTGGCGGTCTTTGTCGAAGACAAGGATCTGGTTGTTATCGCGATCCACGACGTACAGATTGCCGTCACGATCGAAGGTCATTCGTCCGGGCTTTGGGGTCTGGGGATCGAAGGTAGTAACCTCGTCCTTGGGGCTGATGATCTTGATGGGGCCGCCGTCATTTTCGGCGACATAGAGGTTGCCTTGCTTGTCCACCGCCAGCGCCAATGGATTCTTCAGCTCTTCGTGAATACCATACTGGTTTTTCGGGACTCCCTGGGTGCTGAAGACGCTTATGGCGCCGTCCTTCGTGTCGGCGATGTACATTTTGCCGGAGCGGTTGTCCAGGGCGATGCTGCTCGGCGTGACGAAATTGGTTTCGTCATCATAGCCGTTGACCCGCAGGAAGAAGGCGAAATCGTTGTCCGGGGGATCGAATATGCCGGCCCAGGCGGCCGTTGCCAGAAGCACAAGAATAATCAGGCTAATAGGTTTCATCGTTTGACACATGATACGGCGAGTGTTCATCATATGCAAATACGTGCCTCGTTTCCATGGGGTTTCAACGGGGTAGACAGGAAGCGGAGGAATGCACATGGTTGACGATGGTGGGGAGAACATTTTCCGCAGGACGATTGTAAAGCCTGACTCGGGGCTGGTACCCACGGGCGAGGATTCGGCTTCTGAGGGTGAGTCGGTGCGGACGGAGGAAGACATTGCCTCGGGGTATGTCCCGGATACGGACGAGATCCTTCGGATGGCGGAAGAGCATCGGAGGGGACTTCATCCGGACGAGGAGCTGCCGCCCGAGCCGGTATCGGAGGAAGCCCCCAAGGAAGAGATGGAAGAGATCGAGTAATCCACTAGCCCTTCTTGTGGTATGGCGCGATTCGGCCGATGACCAGGAATAAGAACGTTATACCGATGATCGGCATTGCTCCCATGAGCATGATCGGGCCGGTGAATGAGCCGAACTTCTGCGAGAGAAAGCCGGTCGCATAGGTCACCGCGATCCCTCCGAACCCTGCTCCCATGTGCGAAAGCCCCGCCGCCGAGCCGACGATATTCGTCGGGAGGACGTCGGTCGGGATGGTGAGCATGTTCACCGACCAGCTTTGGTAGCAGAACATGACCACGGCGATGATTGCCACCGCCAGGTTGGTGCTCGAGAACGGAACTGCCAGCCCCAGCATCATCAGAACTGCGCACGGGACCATGACGGTCTTGCGGGCGCGATTCACCGAATAGCCTCGCTTCACCAGGCCGCTCGATGCCCACCCCCCGAACAAGTTGCCCAGATCGGATGCGAGGAAGGATAGGGTCATGAAGACCGCCATTTTCTTGAGGTCGAGGCCGCGGTCGTCTACGAAGTACTTCGGCAGCCAGAAGGTGTAGAACCACCAGATCGGGTCCATGAAGAACCGGGTGAAGACGACGCCGCGGACTTGTTTGATCTTCAGGACATCGGCCCATTTCAGGCGAGCATTCTCTTCAGACGAGTGCTCCTTCTCCGCCGAAGTTAGGATGTACTGGCGCTCTTTCTCGCTCACCAGGGGATGCTCGGAAAGGGGGCGATAGAGAAGCAGCCAGCCGAGTATCCAGACGAACCCGATGACGCCAATGACGACAAAGGGCATGCGCCAGCCATGCTTCAGAAGCAGGTAGGTCACGAGGCCCGGCGCGACGACCGCTCCAACCGACGAGCCGCTGTTGAACCATCCTACGGCGAAGGAGCGCTCGCGGGTGGGGAACCACTCGGAGATCGTCTTGATGGCGACCGGCCAGTTCGCTGATTCGCCAAGCCCGAGGACGAATCGGCATGCGATGAACCCCAGGACGATGGAGGCCATGGTGATGGGGATGATCTTGTGCAGGGCATCGCCAATTGGGATTGCGAGGGCGGTTAGTATCCCCGCTGCCGACCACAGGCCCATCGAGAGCACATAGCCCTTGCGCGCCCCGATCTTGTCCATCAGCCAGCCGGTAATGCTCGGGCCGATGGTGTAGGCCCACAGAAAGGCGGAGAAGATGAGGGCGATGGTCTCGTTATCGAGCTTGTAGAGCTTACCGATCACCGGGGCGGAGATGTTGATGGTCATGCGGTCGAGATAGTTGATGATCGTCGCCAGGAAGATCAGGGCGAGAATGTACCATCGGAGATGGGGCACCTTTCTCATGTTCGTCTCCTTCGTAATCCGTAATCCGTAATCCGTAATGCGTAAGGGCTATGGCCAGGATTTCACTGCTTCCACCAGGGCGTCTATGTTCTCGGCGGGAGTACGGGGGGACGTGCCTCCGCCGGCGGAAAGGATCACCCGGCCGCCGGTTGCGCTGAGGCAGTACTCCGCGCAGGCAGTGACTTCGTCGGGAGTCCCTCTGGCCAGAATGTCGAGCGGGGCGACGTTGCCCATCAAGGTAACCTTATCGCCGATTCGTCGGAAGGCATCGGCCATGTCGAACGTATGGCTGAAGTTGAGGATCTCGAAGCCCACCTCGGTGAACTTCTCGGCGAACGGCTGGACATTGGCGTCATTGTGGTGCATCTTGAGCATGCCGGGAAAGGCATCGAAAATGCGCCTGAGATAGGGGTGGGCGAACTCCTCATAGTCCGTGGGCGAGAGGAGGCCGGGGATGTCATCGTTCACCAGTATGCCCTCCACGTCCGGGAGGTTCTCCGCCTGAGCCTTGAGCCACATGATAACGGTATCGGTGCACAGATCGAGCAGGCGGTGGGAGTCATCGGGCTCGATCTTGATATCGGTGAGGAACTCGGTGACGCCTCTCAGATGAGTCGCCAACGCAAGCGGCCCTCGTGCGGCGACGATGCGGATCGAGTAACCCAGCGGCTGGATCTCGGCCTGAGCCCGTTTCTGAAGGTGAAGCACTAAGGGCATCAGGCCGTGGGTCTGAGGCTGAGGAACGGAGAGCTCGCGTGCCTGGCTGATGTCGGTGAGGATGGGCGATACCGACGCGGGCGAGTCCTTCCACCAGGAGACCCGGCAGCCGAAAGCCGATGGCTCGATCGCCATGCCATACTCGACCCAGAACCCCGGGACGAAGACGACGTCCGGGAAGCGCTCGACGACTTGTAGGTTCGCGCGAAGCCACTTGTCATGCTCGGCGAAGAACTCCATGGCGCTGATCCCGACGAATCCGGGAATCCACGGGCTGTCGGCAATGAGTGCGACGAAGGGACGGATGATCCGGCCGCCTGCCGCCTTGCGTAGACTATCGAATTGCTGCTTGGTCATGTGATTCCTCGGACCCCCTCACCCCGGCCCTCTCCCCCTCCAGGGGGGCGAGGGAGCACCTGGTACTAGGGCAGGCTCACGTCTCCCGGGGCGGCTTTGTCGCCGAGGGCCGCGCCTTTTTCCAGGCCGCATATCCTCCAGGATGAGTCTGGGGAGTCCTGCCAATATCTGAGCACAAAATCGGTTGCGGCGGCTCGGACTCCATCGGATGTCTTGCCGGTCAGCAGGAGATTCCCGTCCAGCAGCAAGACAGTTGCCTCATCGGATAAGTGCGGGTTCCCAATTAACGGGTTCGATGCCGGCGTCCCGACGAGTATCAGGCTGCCATTGAAGTTCTTCGGGATATCGGCGACTGCGCAAAGCCGAACAGGCTGTCCGATCACGACCTGGAGAGTGTTCCTGACCAGGTAGGCCATCTCCATCTCGACGATGGGGTTCTTCGCCCCGAACGCCACGCAGATCGGGCGGCTGTAGTCAAACTTCGTGATGATCTCCATCCCCTGTGGATAATCAACCAGAACGCCGAGGTTCGGCCTGTTGAACGTCGGACTCCCCGGCTTGGAGAGCATGCCCCAGCCATAAGACGACTTCCCCTCATAATCCGCCCTGAGGAAGTAATGGTAGACACCGACCGCCGACCGGGGATGCAGCAATAGCTCGATCCGCCCCGACCTGGATTCCCCCGGCTTAAGCGTTAGCTTATCAGACTTAATAGAGCCGAGCTTGAGGCCCTGGTAGGACTCGGTCGAGAGGGCGACCTCGATTTTGCGCTTGGTTCCATTGCGAATAGTGAACCTGGCACTCATCGGCCCGCCATTCCAGATTCTCTCCTCGATCTGAATGGGAAGCTCTCGTAGTGGCGACTCGGGATTCGCGTATCGGCGGATGAGCTTCATGAACTCGATTGCTTCCGGCTTCGGTCGGCGGTCGAGGTTGATGGTTTCATAGTGGCGAAGCCCCTGCCGAGTGAGCCTGGGGTTCACGCTGAGGGTCTCCTGCCAGTGGAACTGGCAGAAGACTGGAATCGCTCGCGGCTGGAGCATATTGCCGTAGATGGCGGCGAATTCCTTTGCTCGGGCCTCAAGCGAATACTCGGTCAGAAACTTCCAGTTGAACTCTCCGAGGACCGACGGCCGACTTAGTTCAGTCGCTTGAGTCGCAAAGGCGAGCGTGAGGGACGGGATGGCTTCCTTACCTGTCGGCCCGTGCTTGTAGTTGTGAACCCCCACTCGATCGAACGGCACGCCAAGTCGGATCAGTCGGTCGAACACGCCCTGATTGCCCGCGCCCGTGAGGAAGACCTCAGTCTCGGGAGCAACCTTCTTGATGGCGTTGTACTGAGCGGTCCAGCGCTCGGGCTCGCCGGGCGTAATCCCCGGAATAAGGACTTCATTCTCCAACTCGACCAGCTTGACGACGTCCTTGTAGCGCTCCATGATGAGGGTCATCCATTCGGGCGAGCCGGCGGTATCAACCAGCACCCGCATGCCGAGCTTCTTGGCCGTGCCCATGTAGAAGTCGAGGAATGCGAGGGCATTACTGCGGTCCATCTTGCCGAGAAGCTCCAGGTGATGTAGGCGCACCCAGTCGAAGCCCATGGCGCGGATGATTCGGAGGTCGGTGTCAAAATAGAATCGGAACGAGGGCCATTTTTCCCACATCTTCGGGGAGAAGGGCCACCAGCCCTCGCGGTCGAGTCCAGCGGTTCGGTAAAAGTCAAAGTTGGCGGTCATTGTGGAGTACGGGAAATAGCTCGTGCCGAATTCGACATACGGGACGCCGATATCCACGGCCGCCGTTTCGCCGGTCATGGTGACTTTGCGATATCCGGCATAGCCGAGGAGGAGAGAGTCCTCTCGCTGGGGCTCGGTGGAGATTGCCAATCGGAATCCGAGCTTGTGCGCCTCGCTTTTGAGTGGCGGAGTGTACGCCCGAAGGCCTCTGGTTCCGCTACTCTCCTGAGCGGGGTTTGGACCGGCGATCTCAGAGATGAAATAGAGGTCATTGTCTTGCTGCTTCACGCGTTCCCAGGTGTAGAAGTGGTTCGCAGCGACCCACCTACCCGGCTGGCGCTCGATGGTGTATCCGGGGCTGAACTGATTCACGAGCGCGAGGGAAAGGCCCCCTGACTTCCATGAGCACCAATCGAGGCCGTGGGCAAGATGATTGGGCGCATCACTCTGGGGAAGGCCGTCGGCAACTGCGCCATCCCAGCGAGTTCGGATGCCGGTAGTTGGCATCGTGATTCGCCTCGCGAAAGCGAGGTACTCGTCAGCCGGGCCGTCCATGACTCGCGTAATTGTGGCGTCGGCATCCATCCATCCACCGGGATAAGGGGTCAGGGTGATGGAGATCTCATATTCGCGGTAGTGGCACTTTCCGACCAGCGTGCCGTCGAACTTCTTGTCGAACCTCATCGCAAGAGGCTTGAACTCGACCTGCTGCCAGGTCGCGGTTCTGCCGGGGATCACGACCAGGCCGAAGTCTATGTTCCCGACCGTGCGGCCGTTCCACTCGAGGGTGACGCCGCCCCAGCCGGGAGAAATGGAGAATGGCCCTTCAATGAATCGAGCGGGGGTTTTGGCCAGGCTCAGTTCCGATGCACCGCCGATCATCACGACTCCCCTGCCAACACCGCCATTGACTGTGGCATAGCCTGATTTGCCTTTATAGAATCCATCGGGCTGGGTGGTCTTGAAAGTCAGCAGACCGAAGTAATCCAATTCATGGTTGTTTCGGATCACGATGGATGGATCGGCAAAGGAAGCCGCGGCCAATGATAGAATGGCGAGTAATCGGATGAGCTTCATGCCGTTATTGTACGAATAGGCGGCGAGGGGTGTCAATGCTTGACATCCGGTCGGGATGCATGGCATTCTTGTGTCAGCATGCTTTCGGGAGGGTCTGATGCGGATACTCGTTTTGATTGCGATTTGCCTTGCGCTTGGGATGCCGTCGTTTGCCTCACTGCTTTTTCCGGCGATTGCGAACCCGGGATTCGAGGACGTCACCCCTGGGAATGATGCCCCCGGCTGGGGATGGTACGCCCGGGCGAGGGCCGGATTCCATTCCGAGACTGCGAACCCTCATTCGGGCAAGAGGTGCATGGTCTTCTATGACGAAAGCGACCTCGCGCCGGAGGTCTATGCCAGACTCTATACGACCGTAGGCGTCCTGCCGGGGGTGGAGTACGAGTTGAGCGTATGGGTTCGGGGGGAAGACGTCGCCTCGGGGCATCACTTCACCGACTGGAGCAGCTACACGCTCAATATCCCGGCGGGCACATATGACTGGCAGAAGATCACGACGACCTTCCGAACCGGGAGCGGCCAATATGCTCTGAACATTGGGATCAATGTCGTCAACCTGTGCAAGGTTCTGGCGATCGATGATATTTCACTGCGCGCGGTTGGAACACCCTTGAAGGGCGCCGGCGTCTACGGAGGATTCCTCGCGCCGGGGCAGGTCATCGGGGATGACGCGAAGGCCAACCTGGCGATCTATGTGGACGCGAAATCAGCAGGGAGTGCGAAGGCGGTCATCGCGGCAGGCGCGGACAAGTTATTCGAAAAATCGGGCGCAATCAAGCGGGGGGAGAACTCACTCGAATGGGAATGGGACTCGGGCAAGACGGCGGCCAGGGAGCTTGATCTTACGATTCGAGTGCTTGATTCCGAAGGGAAAGAGGTTGCGTCGGGCACCCAGAAGATCGAGAAGCTGGGGTCGTCCATTTCGACAGATATCGGCAAGGTCGAGGCGCGCATGAAGGAGTTCGATGCGCTCTATGCGCAGTGCAAGACGAAGGGCATCCCCCTCGACTACCCGACCGTCACCCGCACGATGCTCGACCAGATGATCCCCTATGCGAAAGACGATCTCCAGCACGGCGAGATGGTAAGAGCGGATTACGCGAGCAAGGACTTCACGCGCTCGATGGACAATGCCATCGCCGAGATGCAGGCGTACCTGAAGGACCCCAAAGTCGCGCCGAACGCCGTCCGTTACAAGACGGGCAAGATGGACATTGACGGCGTGAGCTTCATCGGCGACCGGAAGGATGACCAGGGAACTAAAAGTCGAGGGCCGGTGTTCTTCTGCGGCTACGGGCACTTCTACCAGGTGCGGAAGGATATGCCCAAATGGCCGGGGTATGGGGTCAATATCATCCAGATCGAGGTGGGGCCAAGCATCACCATGCCGTCGGAGGACAAGATTGACCTGACGGCCGCGAAAGACATCGTCAAGGTGCTCGACGAGGCCGCCAAGAAGAACGTGATGGTAAACGTCCTCCTCTCCCCTCATTACTTCCCCGCCTGGGCCTTCCAGAAATGGCCGCAGCTCGGAAGTGGAGGCGGCGGATTCCTGGGCTTCTGCGTGGATGCACCTGAAGCCAAGCAGGTGATCGAGAAGTTCCTGCGGACGGTCGTGCCGATGTTCAAGGACAAGCCGGCGCTGAACAGCTTCTGCCTCTCGAATGAGCCTCTGTTCGACCGGACCGCCAACTGCCCGAATACGAAGATGATGTGGACCGCCTACCTGGAGAGGATTCACAAGACCCTGGATGCGATGAATGCTAAATATGGGACCAGCTACGCCTCATTCGAGGACGTGCCCGTCCCCGGGAACGATGCCTATGACGCGCCACAATTCTATGACTACTGCGTCTTCAACCAGGAGCGGTTCGCAAACTGGCATCAGTGGATGGCCGACATAATCCACGAGATGACGCCGAATGTCCCGGTGCACGCGAAGGTCATGGCATGGACGTTTCTAGGGCGCAATACCGTCGCCTGGGGGACGAATCCCGAAAACTTCGCCGCCTTCTCGCAGATCAACGGGAACGACTGCATCATGTGGCCGGGCACCTGGCATGGGCAGAATATGGCCTATGACATGCAGCGATCAATCGGCGGCAAGCCGATCTTCAACTCGGAGAATCACCTGATCCAGGACCGCTCAACGAGCTACGTGCCGCCGGAACACATACGAACGGCTCTCTGGCAGGGCTCGATACATGGGCAGGGCGCGAATACGATCTGGGTCTGGGAGCGGACCTTCGATCATAACTCGGATTTCGCCGGGAGCATTATGCATCGGCCGGGATGCGCGGAGGCGGTCGGTCGGTCGTGCCTCGACCTCAATCGGTATGCGGAGGAAGTCACTGCCCTGGAGACGGCTCGTGCTCCAGTGGCGATCGTTTACTCGGTCGCCTCATTGGCGAGGAACCCCAGGTATTCGGATGCGGTCAGCCGGGTCTACACCGCCCTGAACTTCTGCGGCATCAAGATTGATTTCATCTCTGAGAAGCAGCTTGCGGCGGGAGGCGGGTCGAAGTATAAGGTGATCTTCCTGCCGGAGACGACGCATCTGACCGTAAGTGCCTACGACGCTCTGCTGAGACATCCCAGCTCAACCCGGCTGGCGATTGTTGGTGACGCGCCTGCAGAGAATCCGTACGGGCAGGCTTACCGGTCACCGGTTTCGGAGAATGCCCTTGTTCTGCCAGGCGATCTTACCGCCGAGAAGCTGTGGGATCGGCTGCTTATCGAGCTAGAGGAAGTCATGCCGGAGGTGTCGGTCGTCGGCATAGGCGGGAAGCCGGTTTGGGGCGTGGAGTGGCTGCCGGCGAAGGTGGGCGACAGGACGGTCATCAATATGGTGAACCTTCTGAACAAGCCCGTGCGAGTGAGCGTCTTATCTGAAGGCAAGACGGTTGCTGCACGTGATCTACTTAGCCTGGGGTCGCCGGAGGTGAAAATGCTTCAGCCCTGGACCCCGACCTTGGTGGAGGTATCTAAATGATTACACGACGAGAGTTCATCAGTCGAGGGGCGGCGGCGGCAGGATTATTGGCGGCAGGAATCTCAGTGGGCGAGGCGGACGAGAAGCGCCCGAACATCCTGTTCATCCTTACCGACGACCAGCGGTACGATGCCATGGGATTCATGGGACGGCCCGCGTGGCTCAAAACGCCGAACATTGACCGCATCGCAAGCGAGGGAGCGCATTTTCGGAATGCCTTCGTCACGACTTCGCTCTGCTCGCCGAGCCGGGCCTCCTTCCTGAGCGGCCAATACGTCCACAGTCATGGGGTTACGACGAATGAGGGCTTTGAGCTCGATCCCTCGACCCCCACGTTCCCTCAGGTTCTGCAGAATGCGGGGTACGAAACCGCCTTCGTCGGCAAATGGCACCAGGGGCGGAAGTCCGACCCTCGGCCGGGATTCGATTACTGGCTGAGCTTCCTCGGGCAGGGAGTATATGACGATCCCAAGCTGAACGAGAACGGGCGGGAGTTCGTGGCCAAGGGGTATATGACCGACCTCCTGACTGATTACGCGGTCAAGTGGCTGAAGCAGGATCGCGACAAGCCGTTCTGCATGATGCTCTCCCATAAGGCGGTTCACGGGCCGTTCACCCCGCCCGCCAAGTACAAGGATGCGCTCCCTAACGCCGAGATTCCCGAGCCCGCTAGCTATAAAGACACATACGAGGACAAGCCCGAGTGGATGCGGCGGGCATTCACCTTTGGGATGAGGAGAGAGCAGTGGGTTGCGAACGAAGGCATGCCGATCCCGAAGAAGCTCGAGCGCAAGCCCTGGAATGGCAAGGGCATGATGGACTACTACCGGACGATCATGGGGATTGACGACGGCGTCGGACAGGTGCTGGACACGCTCGAGTCAACCGGCCAACTGGACAATACGGTCATCGTCTTCGCGGGCGACAACGGATACTTCATCGGAGAGCACGGCCTCGGGGACAAGCGGCTTATATACGAGGAGTCCATCCGCATCCCGTTCCTCATGCGCTACCCGAAGCTCATCAAGGCCGGAAGCAAGGTTGATGAGACCGTGTTGAACATAGACCTCGCCCCCACCCTGATCGAGTTGGCGGGGGCGAAGATTCCCGACACGATGCAGGGTAAGTCCATGGTGCCGGCGATCAAAGGGAAGACGACGCATGAGTCGTTCCTCTACGAGTACTTCCGTGAGGGATGGCTGGCAGGGCTTCCACTGATGCTGGGGGTTCGGACGAACGAGTGGAAATACTGCACTTACCCGGATATCAAGGACATTGACGAGCTTTATGACCTGAAGAACGATCCCATCGAGATGCACAACCTCTCGCAGGCCCCGGCTTATGCAGGCAAGGTCAAGGAGATGAAGACGGAGCTCGAGCGGATCAAGAAGGAGACCGCCTATCCTGAGGGGAAGCAGCTCGGCGAGCCGCCTGTCATCGGTGAGAAGATCGAACGCGTTCTGGGGGAGGTGCTCTTCCTAGACTTCAGCACCGGGACTGCGAACGATCAGTCGGGCTGCGGGAACAGCGGCTTCCTCCATGGCGGGCAGATGGTTGAGGATGGCGACAAGACCGTGCTGAAGCTGGAAAAGGGCGACTTCGTGAACGTGCCGCACTCCAACAACCTTTATGCGGGACTCGTCCCGTGGACCATCGAGGCTCGGGTGAAGGCGGAGTCGCCGAACGGGGTCATAATGGCGCAGGGCGGGGAGAGTAATGGGTACTCGCTCCACCTGCGGGACTGCATTCCGACGTTCGCGGTTCGGATCGAGGAGGCGCTGACCGAGATTGCCGGGAAAGACCCCATCGGCGATGGATGGGTTCGGCTGACGGCCGCCATCACGAAGGACGGGGCGAAGTTGTACGTGGATGGGAAGCTCGTCGCTTCGGGGAATGTCGGCCTGCTGCCGGTGAATCCGGTGGAAGACTTGCAGATCGGCCGAGATACCGGGACCCTCGTGGGCAGCTACAAGGATGCCAATCCATTCACGGGCCTGGTTGAGTATGCCCGCATCTGGGCCGGGGAGCATAAGGTGGAATGAGAAGACTCCTCGTCGTCCTGGCGTTTATCCTGGCATGCCAGGCGAATGCCCAGACGCCCGAATCCCAGAAGCTCCGGTTCAGGATGGTTGGGGTGGATGGGAAGGGGATTCCGGCGGCGGAGATCAAGGAGTTCCATGCCCGGGACATGGCCGATGAGCCGGTGGTGACGACGATCGCCGTCCACGATGGCTACGTGACCGTCGTACTGCCCGGGAAGGCGGTCCAGGTCTCGGCGCTATTCAATGTCCCCGCATTCGGCGAGGTGCACGTCTACGCCGACAATGCGGGCAGGGGATATACCCAGCCGGGGACGGTGGACTTTGTCACCGAGGCGGCGAAGACTCGGATTCACAGGGTAAGATCGGCGTTCCCTGCGAGTCTCACGGGCAGGCTCAATCGGGCGGAGAAGAAGCCGCCGTATGAGTCACTGGCGATCAGCCTCGCGGTCGGCGAGGAGTTGACCGTACTTCGGGCGCAGAACCGGATACGACGGCTTAACGGTCCAAGGAAGGGATTCCTCTTCGGCTGCAACTCGATGGGCCACCCGGCGCGCGGGCCGTTGTACGACGAGCGGTTCAAGGCGATTTTCAACTGGGGCACGCCGAACCTCTACCTCACCCACTATGCCCCGACCGAGACCACCCGCGATTACTCGCGGACCGACCTGGAGACCGACTGGCTGGTCTCATTCGGGGCGAAGGTAAAGCCCTGCCCGCCTTTCTACCTCGCGGGCGGTGTAACGCCGCAATGGCTGAAGGACCTGCCCTACTCGGAGGTTCGGAAGTTCGCCCATGACCTCGTCATGCAGACCTGCAAGCGGTATGCGGGGAAGGCCCAGTTCTGCGAGATCATCAACGAGGCCGACATGTCCAATTCCCTTCGTCTGAAGAACGAGGAACTGGTTGACCTGGCGAAGGTGACCTCCGAGGCGGCGAGGGAGGGCGACCCGAAGGTCCTGCGGATCATCAACTCGGCCCATCTCTGGGGCGAGTACGCCACAAAAGCCGGCAGACGCTCGCCATATCGCTATCTCCAGGACTGCATAAAGGCAGGGATCCAGTTCGAGATCGTCGGCCTGCAGATGTATTACCCGGAGTACGACCTTTTCGAGATTGACCGGCTGCTCGACCGCTACGCGAAGTTGGGAAAGCCGATCCTGATCACCGAGATGGGCTGCTCGTCAGCGCCGGGCATTGACCCGAATGCTCAGCGGAAGAAGGCGACGGCGGGGTGGCATGGGCCGTGGACCGAGGCGATGCAGGCGGATTGGGTGGCGGGCATCTACACCATCTGCTACAGCAAGCCATACATCCTGGGGGCGTCGTGGTGGGACCTGGCGGATGCAGTGTCCTTCTGGCCATATGGGGGCTTCTGCCGGGGTGACCTCTCGCCGAAGCCGTCGTACCTGCGGCTACAGGCGTTGGAGAAGAAGTGGGGATTCAACTTCCCAGCCGAAGCTCCACACCCTGCCCAATGAGCGTCTTCTGAAGCAGCTTCACGTCGAGCGACCGAGGCTTCACGCCACTCAATGCACTCAATGCTGCCGCAGTACCCGCTGCTTGGCCGATCGCCATTATGGGGACCATGGCGCGGTGGGATTCATACGGCTGCTGCTCGCTCGATATGCATCGCCCCGCGGCCAGGAGATTCTCCACTTTCTTCGGCACGAGAGACCGGTAAGGGATGTCATACCCCTCGTGCTCCAGGTATCGCCGGTAGCCATAGTAATGGATGATCGGGCAGGAGCTGATCGCCACCACGTCATCGAACCGCCGGCCCGTGATGGCGTCGTCCGCCGTGAGCTTGTACTCCCCCTCGATGAACCGAGTCTGCCGAATCCCGAGGAGCGGCGGCGTCTCGATCAGCCGGGCGTCGGCGAGTTCGGGGTGGGCGGCTTGCTTCGCGGCGAAATCCTCGTAGACTCGGAGTCGGGCATCGATCTCGGCCTTGGAAAGCTCATCGGCATTCGTGCCGTCAATCGGGCCGATTGCCGGCCCCCAGACGACGGCATTGTCGCCGAAGTCACACGCAAACGTCCCCTCGGGGCGTGATGCGCCGAACTGAATGCGGTACATGAGGCCGTCATTCAGGCGAGGGGCTTCGTCCCTCGCGGTCTGCCAGAACGGGACTCCCGCCCTGGCGGAGACATCGGCGTCGCCGGTGGCATCAACGATCACCTTTGCCATCAACGCCTGCCTGCCAGACTTGTTCTCGACGATCACCCCGACAAGCTCATCGCCCTCGACGATGCTGTCGGCGAAATAAGTGTGGAGCATGACGTCCACGCCGGCCTCGACGCACATCT
>Ga0307379_10007319_pt1 | contig 15018 bp, 14 predicted proteins | sample UN2MG_FD_202237 | JGI IMG/M metagenome (GOLD analysis project Ga0307379, IMG submission 202237) | Soil microbial communities from Risofladan, Vaasa, Finland - UN-2 | ecosystem: Environmental > Terrestrial > Soil > Coastal area > Acid sulfate soil | place: Finland: Risofladan, Vaasa | collected... | reverse complement strand
GATCGAAGCTCGACGGGCGCTCGAGCCGAGCCCGTTCGACGTAGCGAAAGTCGGTGACGAAGAGGCGCAGGCGTTCGCCGACGGCGGCCAGCCCGCTGCTGCCGTCGAAGCCGGTCAGCCAGGTGAGATCGGCGATCGCCTCTCGACTCGAATCGCCCGGTCGAACCAGATCGCCGACGAGAAGGGCATCGAGGCCGGCCTCAGAAACGGCTTCGGCGAGACGATCCGCTCGAGCCTCGGGAGCGGCCGACACCCGCCCTCAGACCCCCAACTCGAGCTTGAGTCGCTCCAGCGCTCGGTGATATCCCTGCTCGCCCTCCCCGGAGATCTTCTCCAGCACGAGGCCGTCGAATACCGACTTCGCGCGCCAGTCCTCGCGACCCTCGACGTCGGAGATGTGCACCTCAACGGCAGGCACCGCGGCGACCTCGAGGGCATCGCGGATCGCCCACGAGTAGTGGGTCCAGGCGCCGGCGTTGATCACGACCCCGTCTGCACGCTCGGGGAGCTCGTGCAGGTACTCGACGAACTCGCCCTCGTGATTGGTCTGAAAGCAGGTGGTGAGGAGTCCGAGCTTGCGCCCCCAGCGGTTGATCTGTGTCTCCAGTTCGGCGAGGTTGAAAGTGCCGTAGACCTCCGGGTCACGCCGGCCAAGGGTGTCGAGGTTGACGCCGTGGAGGACCTCGACGCGGTTGTGAGCGCTGTTCATTCCCGCAAGCCTTCCACCGCGGCGAGCAAATCGGCGGGCTCGACCTCGACACCGTGCTCGACCTGGCCCGGGGAGCGGAGCAGAACGAAGCCGAGCCCTGACGCGGTCGCCTTCTTGTCGCGTCCGGTGGCGGTCACGATCTCCTTCGGAGAGACGGCGGCGTCAAGGCTCGTGGGCAGACCGGCGGAGCCCAGCAGGTCGGCGACCTCGGAGCGCAACTCGGTTTGACCGGACAGCTGCAATGAGGCGAGCAGACCGAGTGCGACGGCCTCCCCGTGGCGGTACCGCTCGTAGCCTGTCACCGCCTCGATCGCGTGGCCGACGGTATGCCCGAGGTTGAGCACCGCCCGGCCCCCGGCGTCGCGCTCGTCCTCGGCGACGACCGCAACCTTGGCCTCGGCACACTCGAAGATCACGGTCTCGAGCTGCTCGACCCGGGATCCGTCCATCGCCCGGACCCGCTCCCAGAGTTCGCCGCCGGCGATCAGGGCCGTCTTTACGACCTCGGCGAAGCCGGCTGCCAACTCCGCGGCCGGCAGACTCCGCAGAGTCCCTGGGTCGGCCAGCACCGCTGCCGGCTGATGAAAGGCACCGACGTAGTTCTTGGCCGCGGGAAGGTCGACGCCGGTCTTGCCGCCGATCGCCGAGTCGACCTGGCCCACCAACGTTGTCGGCACCTGAATAACGGGGATGCCGCGCTGATAGACGGCGGCGCAGAACCCGACCAGATCGCCGACAACACCGCCGCCGAGCGCGAGCAGAGCGTCGTCGCGGCGGGCACCGGCCGCGGCCAGCTCCGCGAGCACCCGGCCCGCTTCCTGCAGGGTCTTCGAGCGCTCGCCGCCGGCGGCCTCGATCACGCTCTCGCATCCGGTGGGCAGCTGCGCCGCGCCGGCGAGGGCAAGCGGATCGGCGACCGCAAACAGGCGCTCTCCAACCCGCGGTGTGCCGACCTCGCCCGGAAGCCCCCCGGCGCCGACGCCGACGATCACCGGATACTCGGCTGAGTTGGTGCGCGCCCAGGCGATCCGCAGGCCGTCGTTGCGACGCAGGGTCGCGATCCAGCGCGCTGCGGCCTTTGCCGTCTGCTCACCGCCACGGGGCAGCGTCACCCGCGCAAGCCGCTCGTAGACTGGCAACCGCTCAGCGAACAGCGCAGAGAATCGCGCCCGGTCGTCGGCCAGTGGGCGGCCGCTCCCCCTCGCCCGCTGCCAGGCGACGGGCTCGCGCACGCGGCACCAGACCGGAATCGACTCCAGCAATGCGGCCTGGACCCGCTCGGAGCCCACAGCTCCACCGCCGAGGGCGACGACGGCGCCGCCATCGAGGGCCTCGAGCACGGCCGCCTCCTCGACCTCTCTGAAGCGACCCTCGCCCTCCCGCTCGAAGAAGTCCCTGATCGGCTCCCCAACGCGGTCGGCGATCATCACGTCGGTGTCGAGCACCGGCTCCCCAAGTTCGGTGGCGATCGCCCTGGCAGCCCGCGTTTTGCCGGCGGCCATGAAGCCGATGAGCGCGATTGCTCTCTTGCCGGACACGGCCCCTAGCGCTCGATGCGCTCGCGGTAGGCGGCCACCGACGCGCGCACGTCGTCGATGTGATCGCCGCCGAACTTCTCCCGATAGGCCTGCGCCAGCATCAGGGCCAGCATCGCCTCGCCGACGACCCCGGCCGCGGGGACCACGGTCGAGTCGGTGCGCTCCTTGTGGGCCTGACGGGGCTCCTTGCTGTGGATGTCAACGGACCGCAGCGGCTTGGTCAGGGTCGAGATCGGCTTGATCGCGACCTGGACGAGCAGCGGCTCGCCGTTGGTCATCCCACCCTCGAGCCCGCCGGCGCGATTGCTCTCGCGGTAGTAGCCGCGCTCGGCGTCGTGGAAGATCTCGTCGTGGGCCTGGGAGCCGCGTGAGGCGGCAACGTCCCAGGCCGGGCCGATGCTGACCCCCTTGATCGACTGGATCGAGAGCATCGCCTGACCGATGCGGCCGTCGAGGCGCTCCTGCCAGGAAACGTGCGAACCGAGCCCGGGGACAAGTCCGAAAGCCCGCACCTCAAAGGTCCCTCCAAGGCTCTCGTTCTCCTTGCGCAGGCGATTGATCTCCTCGACCATCGCAGCCTCGGCCTCGGGGTCGAGACAACGGACCGGGCTCTCGTCAACCGCCTCGAAGTCGGCGGGCGTGAGGCTGTCCGGGGACGGGGCCGTCACCGAGCCGATCCGCGTGATGTGGCTGTAGATACCAACCCCAAGCGCGGCGAGAAACTGCCGGGCAAGCGCTCCGGCCGCCACGCGCGCGGCCGTCTCGCGAGCGCTGGCCCGCTCGAGCACGTTGCGGATGTCGTCGTGGTCGTACTTGAGGACGCCGGGCAGGTCCGCGTGGCCGGGCCGCGGCAGGTGCACCGGCTGGACCTCGCCTTCAACCGGCCAGGGATTCATCCGCTCCTCCCAATTCGCGTAATCGCGGTTGGCCACCAGCACAGCGATCGGGCTGCCGAGAGTCCGGCCGTGTCGCAGGCCCGAGCGGATCTCGACCGAGTCGGTCTCGATCTTCATCCGGCCGCCGCGTCCGTGGCCGAGTTGGCGGCGGGCCATGTCTCGGTCGAGGCCATCGCGGTCGAGCTCGAGCCCTGCGGGCATGCCCTCAACGATCGCCGTCAGGCCGGGACCATGGGATTCACCGGCTGTTACGAAATCGAAGCGCGCCACTGAGCCCGCAAGGCTAGCCGTCCCGACGGGGCCGGCAGCCGCCCGCTACCCACCGCGCACCTAGTGGCTCATCCGGCGGCCGACGGCGCTGCCTGCGCCGGCGCTGCCCTTCTTGCCGGAAACCTTGACCTCGTCGATGCCGTTCAGCTTGATCCGGTACGTGCGCCCGTTGGGCTCGTAGACGAAGGTGTGGGTCTTGCCGATGCTCAGGGAGAGGAACTCGCATGAACTCTTGTTCGGCACGCACTTGCCGTCTCCGCCGGCACTGGTCGCCGAGCCGGAGACCACGAAGACCGCCTTGTTGAGGTCCGGAGTGACACCGACGAACTGCACAACCGGGACCTTCTTCCCCGGCAGGTAGTCGAGCAGCTCGACACCGTTGATCTTCTTCGCCTTGCCAAGCTCGCCCGCCTTGACGTCGATCTCGTAGAAGATCGTGAACGTCTCGACTGTGGTCTTGCCGCCGGAGTTACCGCTGCCCGTGGGGGACGCAGGAACGTCGGTGCTCCCGGAGCCGCTGCCGGTGGCCGCGGCGCTCGACGAGGCGGCCGAGGCGGACCCGGTGTCCTCCGAGCTGCCGTCACCCTTCGGCTTGTACTGCTGCTTGAAAGGGTTCCGGCTCTGGAAGGGCTCGAGCCGCGTCTGGTATTCGCGCAGGCCGGGAGCTTCGGCCAGGACGACCGGCTCCAGCTCCTTCGCCCCAGGGGCGCCTTCATTGAGGGCAGCACTGCCCGCCGCGACCGGCGGCGGGGGAACCGGGTCGCTGCCGCCGCCGAGCAGGAAGGGCACGGCGATCACGCCGACCGCAAGCAGGGCCACGATCGGCAGCAGCTTCCGCTCGCGCAGGTCGCTGAACAGCTGGTTGAGGGGGGCCGGGATCTTCATGGCAGCGTAGTCGTGGCAGCTGCCACGCTCGAAGAGGAGGGCTCCGCGCTGACCGGGGCCGGGCCTGCCGGCGTGGCGCCGACGGCGATTCCCTGATCGGCCGGGGTGATGTAAGTGGTGAGAGCAAAATTGGCCTCGACCGACGGGAAGCCCTTCGCCGGGTTGCCGGTAAGGACGAAGCTGTCAATCGTCATCAGGCGCCCCTGGACCTTCGGCGTCCGCGTGCCGGTAGCAACGGTGTTGTCGAGGTCCGCGAGGAAATCGGCCACATTGAAGAAGCTGCCCCGGAACGTCAACCCATAGGGCATGACCGGCAGACCCGCGGGTCCCACGGCGGCACCAATCGGCAGCACTGCTGCGGCAGCCTCTGAGGCAACGGCGGCAGTCGCGGACGCGTCGGCCGGGGCAGCGCCATCGTCGGTGGCGGGCGGCGTCGTCGGCGCGGTTGGGGTTGGGGTTGGGCTGGCGGCGGTCACCCCGGTGAGGACCTCGAAGTCCTGAAACATGAGGTTGTTGCGGCGGCCCAGCTCGGAGACGTCATAGACGAACGTGGACTGATCGCTGTCCTCGGGTACGGCGCGACCCAGCTTCACGAGCCGCGCGTAGTTCTTCGGGAACTCCTCCCGCGCCGCCTCCGCCGTCGCGATCTGGGCCTCGTTGGCACTGATCGAGGTCTGCAGTGTGTCGACCTGGGCTTGCAGGTCCGACGCCTCTTGGCGCTTCGGCGCGAGCGCCAGGAACCAAAAGGCGACCGCCAGGGCGACAATTGGCACGAGAACAAGCACGGTCCGATCGGAGCCAAGCATCAGTTACCCCCTCCCGAATCCGTGGAAGCCGGCTGGGCCTCGCTGGATCCATCGGTAGGAGCGGCGCTCCCGGAGCTGGAATCCTCGGAGGAGGCAGGTGTCCCTGAGGAGTCGCTCGGCGTCGCCGGCTCCGTCCCAGGCGGGATCGCAGTGTCAGCGACCACCACCGCGTCGAAAGCGGCGACAACCTCAAAGCGGGTGATGAAGTCACGGGTCCGGCAGTCGGAGTTGACCGTGTCGCTACTGCCCGAGCCGCCGCTGTCTGTAGTGTCGCCGAGGGGCTTCTCAGAGCGGCCCGCGGTGACCCGCGTGACACCGTCGATGTCGCCAAGCGCCGAGATCAACGACGCGACATCACGCTGGCCCGGGGCGCAGCCGACCAGCTCGAGCGCGGGGCCCGGGACTTCGGCTCGCAGGCTGACGCCCTCGCCGTCACTGACGCTCACAGCCGGGCTCACCGTCCCGATCAAGCTGGTCAACCAGACCTTGTTGGGGAGTACCACGGTGAGCTCGCGGATCACGCGTTCCCAGTCGAATCGGCTCTGCGCCAGGGCCGTCACGGTCTCGACGCGGGCGCTGCTGAGCTCCTCGAAGCTGAGAAAAGAGGCGAGACTCTGCGCCCGGGCGCTCGTTTCAGCCTCACGAGTCTCCAGCGATGTGACCTCGTTCTCCTTGTCGGAGATGCCCTTGCCGATCAGCGTCAAGGCGGTCACACCGACGAGCGCCAGGGCGAGCACACCGACGACCAGGTAGGGAAGCTGGCTGGCCTTTGCACCGCCGCTGCGGTCACGCCGGCGCTCGTCTGTGGGGATCAGGTTGACGGGGCGCATTCCCGTTAGACCTCGAGTCCCAGCCCGTAGGAGAGCGTCAGCCGCGCGGCCGCTGCATTGTCAAGGTGGGAGAGGGCAGCCGGACGGACGGACTCGAACGGGCAGTCGAGTTCGCTGGCGAGACGCTCGCTGAGGCCGCTGATCGTCGTGCCTGGACCGCTGGCCACGACGCTCTCGATTGGCATCGCGCCCTCCTGGGCCGAGAAGAAGTCGAGCGAGAGGCGCAACTCGTCGGCGAGCTTCGAGGCGCCGTCGGTGAGCGCCTCGCGGGCCGCGAGCACAATCTCGGGGTCGCCTTCGATCTCCGAGGGGTCCTGCTCGAGACCAACGTGGAAGAGCCACTCACGGGCATGCTCGAGCTCCAGCCCCCGGCGCTCGGCAAGCCGCTGAGCAATCCCCTCGACCCCGAAGGGCGAGACGCGGCAGAACAGGCAGTCGCCGTCGCGAGCGACAGCGAGGTTGACCACATCCCCCAGGTTGCAGTAGAGCCGCGGCACGGAGTCCGCGCCGGCCCCGCCCTTCCCGGCGTCGCCTTGCTGATCGGAAGAAGCATCAGAAACGGCGCCGGGGAGAGTGGAGCTGACCTCGTGGCGCAGCGCGCGGATCATCCCGAATGCGGACATGTCGATTCCAACCGGGCGCAGCCCTGCGAGCTTGATTGATTCCAGGACGCCCGAGACGGTGTCGCGCCGAGCGGCGACCACAGCAACGTCCATCTGCTGGCCGCCGTCGCCGACGCCCCGCGCCATCACCTGCCAATCGATCACCGCCTGCTCGAGCGCCATCGGGATCTCGTCCTTGGCCTGAAAGCGGATCGCGGTCTCGAGGTCATCGCGGGAGTCGATCGTCGGCAGCCGCATGACGCGGACGACCGCGCGCTGGTTGGCCAGGCCGACCCGCACACGGCGGCCCAGCTTCTGGCTCGAGAAGAGCTCCTTCAGGGCCGCAGCAAAACGCTCGGAGTCGATGACCTCGCCGTCCCTGGTGGCTCCCGGAGGGAGCGGGGCGATGGCCGTCTTACCGACGCGGGGGGAGGAGCCGCCGCCGATGATCTCGGTCGCGGCGACGCTTGAGGTCTGGACATCCAGGCCGACGATAGGGGTGTTCTTTTTGGCGCGGCTAAACATTCTCAAGGTTCTCCAGCAACTCACCCCCTATCGACGGCGAGCGCGGATGCTTGAGCGATTCGCGGCCGAGGCTGGACCAATGACAGAAAGCGCCCAGATGCAGGCGATCAGCTGCTGAAGAAGCCATCCGTGTACCAGTCGGCGATCTCATCGCCGACGAATAGCCCAACGATCCCTCCGAAGGCGAGGAAGGGCCCGAACGGCACCTGGTGCTTGCGCGCCTCGGGACCGTGGCGGGCGATCAGGATCAGGCCAAACAGGGCACCCGACGCGAAGGCGAACAGGAGAGCCGGGGCAACGGCACGGCCCAGGTAGAGACCCATCACCCCGGCTAGCTTGACGTCCCCCATCCCCATCCCCTGCGGCTTGATCAGCGCGATCAAGAAAAGCGCTCCGAAGGCGGCGGCGGCCGCAATCAGGTGCTCGGGCAGGCCGTCGGAATCCGATAGCGCGATGATCAGCAGGCCGGCAGCCGCGCTGGGAATCAGCACCAGGTTGGGAATCAGGCGATGCTCGAGGTCGGTGAGGGTGATCGTCGCCAGAGTCATCGCGAAGGCCCAGGCCAGCACGATCTCGCCTGGCTCGTCCCAGAAAACCAGCAGCGAGGCGACAAAGACCGCTCCGAGGCCGAGTTCGAGCAGCGGATAGCGCGCCGGGATCCGCTCGCCGCAGTGGCGGCACCGACCCCGGAGAAGCAGGTAGGAGAGGACCGGCAGGTTGTCGCGGGCGGCGATCTGGGTCTCGCACTGAGGACAGCGGGAGCGGGGGGCAACGATCGACAGGCCCAGTGGCAGGCGGTGCGCGACTACGCTGAGAAAGCTGCCCAGGGCCATCCCGAGGAGCGCGGAGAAGATGATTGGGACGGCCATCGGGGCGGCATCCTATTCGACGCTCAGGCGCTTCAGTCGATCGTCTCGCGCTGCACTGCCCAGGCCGTTTCGACCGGATCGAGGAAGTGCGGCGGGGTCAGATAGCGAAGCCTGTCGTCGTAGCTGTATTGCTTTACGTAGCCGTGGTTGATCACGCCGCCGCTGAAGGTGCCGACGGCGCCGCGGAAGCGCTGAGCGATCGCGCCGTTGACGGTCAGGGTCCCCAGCGCGGCGCCACAGTTGTAGTGGTCGACGATGAACGAGTGCTGGATCGCGAGGATCGCGGCGTCGATCTGAATGTTGGGGTGCGACGCGGACCCGTTCGAGCTTCCGCCGCAGTTGCTCCTGCTCGTCTGCGTGTCGAACTGATGCTGGACGCGGACGAAGTTGTTCGCGATCAGGCCGAGCAGCCCCGAGCCGGAGCGGGTGAGATTCCCGTCGACGATGATGTCGTTCTCGGCCGCGATCGTGAGCTTGCCGGAGTAGTCGCCATGCACGTAGACGTTGCCGCAGCCCGAGCTGGTCGGGTAGGTCGCTGTGAACGGCGAGGAGGAGCCCGTGCAGGCGCTGTTGCTGACGTAGACGAGGCCGCTGGCAGGTACCGGCAGCGTCTGCGTTCCGCTGCTGGTTGTGACAGCCATCGAGTTCCCGGAGAGGACGATCGAGGTCTGGCCGCTGAAGCGGTAGGCGGGATCGGTGATGTAGCGGAGGGAGGCGTTCGTGGGAGGCGGCGTCAGCACCGCGGAGTTGGTCACGTAGGTTCCGGCGAAGTTGGGATTGCCGGCGCAGGCGGAGCTGTACCAGCCCTGGGGCGGGGCCGAGACCTCGATCTTGTCGGCGGGCGTACGACCGAACGTCGGCGAGCCGCAGATCGCCAACGTATCGTTCGTATGAAGGGGGCCCGAGATCGTGTCGGCGCTGATGAACGAGATCTCGGTGCAGTATTGGCCGCCCGAGTTGGGGATCGGTTGATCCCGACGACCCTCCCGGTAGAACTTCGTGCATTGCTGGTTGGCGCCGTCGATGGTCTGCTGATTGCCGTAGGTATTCGGATCCGAGGTCTCGAGCTGGGTGAAGTAAAGGAAGTCGAGGAAGCCGGACCGCTTGAAGGAGGCGACGATCGACTGCTCGGAGTCTCCCGAGTAGCCGGTCGAGCGGAGCCGGAAGGTTCCCTCGGCATCGCCGGCGCCCTCGAGCATCGATTGGGCGGGAGCGGCCTCGCTGCAGGCCGACTCTCCGGTGGCGGGGAGCAACTCGAGCGCATAGGTCGCACCGGTCGTACCCGGGACCGGGCGGCGGTTGGCGGTCGAGCCCTGCTGGTTGACCGCGTTCGGCGTCGGCACATTGGTGCAGCGCGCCCAATAGCTGGTGTCGTTGTTGAGATGGAAGGCGTAGTCGGCGATGCCCGCCCGCGCGGCCTCGTAGGCCTGCTTCTCGTGCAGGTTGCGGCGGGTCAGGGAGAGATCGCCGTTGACGGCGGTGGCCATCGTCGCGACGAGCAGGGTCGTGATAATGATCACCGACAGGACGAGCGGCATCACCATCCCAGCCTCATCTCGAATCATCCTTCTCAGGCGCATGGCAGGTTCTCCACCGAGACGCCCTCGGATGCCGGGGTGAAACGCAGCGAAATGTCGTTGGAGACGCTGACCGGGTTCAGCGCGCTGATCTCGGCCGTCGAGATCGAGCCAGACGCGAACGCCACCGATACCTGGACCGTCTTCGCCGCATCCGCGGCGCTGAGCGGGGTCGGCAGCGGGTTCGGATCGAGCGACCCACCCTGGTAGGCGAAGTAGCGGAATACCGGCACGATCGCACCTGGATTCCCCAGGTAAGCCGGGCGGATCCTGTCGATTACCTGGCGGGTCTCGTAAGGAGTCGGGCCGAAGGTCCAGTTCGGCGCCGATCCACCCGTCGCTGCGTAGCGTGAGCGTGTCAGCGTGTTGCTCGAGTAGGTGAGCAGGACTCGATCAGGGGTCGGCGCGACACTCGAACCCTCCGCGTGCAGGAAGCTGAGTGAGTCCTCGGTGCTGCCGGCCAGCACCGGCGCCAACCCGGGCGAGACACAGGCAGAGTGGAGCTCATCGACGATCGTTCGCATTGGCGGTCGGATCCGCTGGTTGGCCTCGACCTGACCGACGACCCGCTCACTTCCCTGCGAGGTGACCTGGAGGATCATCAGCGTCACCCCGAGGGTCAGCATCCCGATCATGGTCGAGACCATCAGCTCTACGAGGGTGAAACCGGCTTCGTTGCGCATCAGCACGGCCCCGGGATGTCGAAGTTGCTGTTGGTGGTGTAGACGTTGAGCAGGTGCGCCGAGGTGAGCGACTGGACGTTGCGGTCGGTGAAGGTCCTGTGGTTTATGCCGTCGAACACACAGACGTCGTAGTGGCTGCGCGGCACACCGGGATCGTCGAGCACCCCGAGCGAGTTGCTGATGTAATCGCGCGTGATCTGCTGACCCGCCCCATCGTCACAGTCGTTATCGATGAGTTTGATCTGGGCGCCGGCCAGAGGAACGCCCGGGTTCGAGTTGTTGTTACCGGTGAAGACGCGGATGTCCAGTGCGGGCAGCTGGATCGTGCCCGAGATGGTGCCGCCCGCGGGTACGAGCAGACTGGCTTGGGAGGCGGGCGGTGGCTCCTGCGCGGTCGGGTTCGGATTGTTGCCCTCGCAGGTCCCCGCGTAGGCGGCGTTGGGCGAGGAGAACGGGAACAGCGGCGAGATCGTCATGTTCGCCTGCGGAGAACCGACCGTCCCGTAAACCTTCGGACCCGACATGCCGGTGTTGAAGACGACGACGGAGTCGGCGCTGGATGGCTGCAGGGCGCCATTGATGAAGGTCGTGAAATCGAGCCCGATCGAGCCCGGCTGGTCGTACTGGAGGACGACGACGTTGGTGGCGAAGGGGATCACGCTCGCGGTCTGGGCCGTCGCCGCCTCACCGTCGCGGTTGACGAGTCCGCCCGTAGCCGCCACCAGGTCGTAGTTGCCGGCGGGCAGGTTGCCGAAGATCACGCAGCCGTTGTTGTTCGTCTGGCCGCTGAAGCCGCCGGCCCCCGTGCCTGAGATTCCGATGCCGGCAAGGCCGGCTCCGCTGGCGTCCTCGACCCGGACCGCAAGCGCGCCGGCATCGGGCGCGATCGACCCGTTCGGGGGCGCGATCGTGCTCTGCAGGACGACCGGCGGCCGCGAGCCCAGGGTCGGCCAGGTCACGGTCGAGGTGACGCGGATGTAGTCGGCCGAGGTGCTGTTCTCCTCGCAGGTCGCTGTCCCGGTCGCGTCGGAGACGAACGTGGTCCTGGAGTCGACCGTGAAGGTCGTTCCGCCGTCGACGACATCGCGGCTCCCGGAGTAGTTGGCAAGGTCGGCGATCTTGAAGTTGCGCATCCGCGACTGATCGCCCTGGGCGAGCGCGTGAGCGGTGGCCCGCGTCCGTTCCTGGGCGCTGGCCTTGGTCATCGACTGGATCGCTCCGAAGACCCCGGTGGAGATGATCACGACCATGATCGCGCTGGTCATCACCTCGATCAAGGTGAAGCCGGCTTCGCCTGGCCCCTTGGTTGTCCTAAGTCTTGCCATCCTCAGTTCCCTCTTACTCGCGACATGGTTGTCCGGCGCCGGCTACAGGCCAGCCGTCTCGATATCGACATCGCGCCCTGCGGCCTTGAGCGCCGTCCAGGGCCCCCGGTCCCCCCGCATAGGACATCCGTCTAGAGATCCGAGTTGCGGCTCCCTACACGAACAGAAAGGGTGAGCCCGAAGGCTCACCCTTTCCGCTGTGTTACGCCAGATGCTTTCGCCAGGTCTGTGCTCCTGGCGGGCGTGCCTGGGAGTGGCTCTAGCCGCCCCAGTTGCCGCCTGTCGGGCACCCGTCACTACCATCGACGGTACACGTCTGTGTCGTGGTACCGGCTGCGGCACGTTCAATCGAGAACGTGTTCGGTGTGTTCGAGGAGGCTGCGGTCACCGTGTAGGTGTCAGGAGCCGAAGCAACCGTCAACGTGTAGTCGTTGAGGGTCGCCTCAATTGTCGTCAGATCGAGGACGGTTGCTCCGGCGTAGGAGCCACCGTTGTCGGTCGCGTAGGTCTCAATCGCGGTCTGCGCGGTACGGGCGCCAACCTTGGCGTCCGCGTCCTTCGCCTTGTCCCGCTGATTGAAGAACGACGGTACGGCAATTGCGGCCAGGATCCCGAGGATGAGCATTACAACCAGCAGCTCAACCAGGGTGAAACCTGACTCCTCACCACTCCGCCTTCGGATATTGTCCAACATCTAGGTACCCTCCTTGTGAGTCCTATGTGTGGAGCCAGAGCCCGTTGATCAAGCCAATCGGAAGTCTCGTGACCCCGGTGGTAGCTCGGCTGACTCCGCTTCGGAGTCCCGTGGCTTTGCGTCATCGCCTCGCGACGGTTTTGCCTTTGACACCAGGGCCCTAGCCCTTGTCTTTACACCGCCAATATCGGTCTTCGAGGGGTCGACCTTGAGGAATATCTGCGGGCTTCCCCAAAACTGGACAGGTGTTCTACCTCAGGGCCTTCTAGGTGCTGGCCCCTATACGGCCCTAATGGCCCCACGAACGCGACGATCAGGGTCTTAGATGGCCGCCCGACGCCTGATCCTCGTCCTTATCCTGCTCCTCGTGATCTCCTCGATCACGGCCCAGCTCGCCCGGCCGCCGAGCACCGAGATGGAGGCAGCCGACACCACGACCACCACGACTACTGAGGCGACCACGACCGCGGGGAATGAGGCGGCGGTCGGGCGACTCCTGCGTCGTCGGGTCGACCCCTCCCCCGCCGCCGCTTCCGAGCCGCTGAAGATCCATGGCGCGGTCGGCGATCAGATCCAGCTGCACGTCTCGGTTGCGGAGCCCGGGGTGGTCGCGATCCCGATGCGTGGATTGGTCGAGAGCGCCGGCCCAGCCGCGCCGGCCCGCTTCGACCTCTTGCTGCGCGAACTCGGCATGCTCGACGTTCGCGGACCCGACGGCCGAACCGTGGCGGTGATCGTCACCGGCGCCGCGCGCCAGGCTGAATAGCCGCGCTAGCGGATCTTGTCGTAGAGGGAGAAGATCGGCAGGTACATCGAGATCACGATGAAGCCGACGACGGCGCCGACGAAGATGATCATCACGGGCTCGATCAGGGAGGTCAGGGCCTTGACCTTGGCATCGACCTCGGCCTCGTAGAAGTCGGCGATCTTGCTCAGCATCGCCTCCAGTTGGCCGGTCTCCTCACCGACGCCGACCATGTGGGTGACCATCGTCGGGAAGACGGCCGCCCTTTCGAGCGGGGCGGCGATCGTGCCGCCACCGCGGACCGAGGCATAGACGTCCTCCATCGTCTTCGCGACGACGTGGTTGCCGGACGTCTCACCGGAGATCTTGATCGCCTGCAGGATCGGGACGCCGGCCGAGATCGTGCCACTGAAGATGCGGGACCAGCGGGCGATCGCCACCTTCTGGACGATGTCACCGATGTACAGCGGCATTCTCAACTTCAGTGCGTCCCACTGATAGCGGCCGCGCTCGGTCTTCTTCCACTGCGAGAAGCCAATCCAGGCCGCGATCCCGACGGCGAGGATGATGTACCAGGAGCCTGTGAGCGCGTCTGAAACGTTGACGACGAGCTGCGAGGTGAAGGGAAGATCGGAGCTCTCGCCCGGGGTCTCGGAGGCGATCTCCTCGAAGAGCCCGACGAAGACCGGAACGATGAAGGCGACGATCACGATCATCGCGACCAGCGCGAAGCCGAAGACCAGCGCCGGATACATCACCGCCGAGCGGATCTGGCGACGCAGCGCATCGAGTTTCTCGAGCTGGAAGGCGACCATCTCCAGGGCGCTCTCCAGCCGGCCCGAGCCCTCGCCGGCCTCGACCATCGAGCGGTAGAGGGGGTCGAAGACCACCGGATGCCGATTCATCGCCTGAGCCACCGAGCTGCCCGCCTCGACATCGGCGCGGAGGCCGGCTGCAGCCTCCTTGATCTTCTTGTCCTCGGTCTGCTCTTCGAGCGTGTAGAGCGAGCGCAGCATCGGCATGCCGGAGGCGATCAGCGTCGCGAACTGCCGCGAAAAGACCGCCAGATCGCGCATCGGGACGCGCTGAAAGCGCGAGAACAGCGACTCCAGCTTGAGCGCGTCGCGCTGCTCGGCGACGTCGAGAACGATCAAACCGCGCTGGCGCAGCTGCTCGGTGACCTGGCCCTTCGTCGGAGCCTCGATCTTGCCGTTCGAGGGAACGCCGGCGACGTCGACTGCGCGGAATGCGTAGCTGGCCATCAGACCGGCGTCCCGAGGGTTGTTGCAGCCCCTTGATACTGCGGCACCTCGGGCGCCGAGAGGCCGCCACCGAGCAGGCGGCGAAGCTCCTCGGGCACGGCCGCGCGTGCCTCGGCGAGCTTCCGGGTGATCTTGCCTTCGCGAACGAGCTGGGCGAGGTGGGCGTCCATCGTCTGCATCCCGGTCGCGCCCGAGGTCTGGATCGCGGAGTAGATCTGGTGCGTCTTGCCCTCGCGGATAAGGTTGCGGATCGCCGGGGTCGGCAGCAGAACCTCACAGGCGCAGACGCGGCCGGCGCCGTCGGCGGTTGGCAAGAGCTGCTGGGTGATGATCCCCTGCAGGGCGATCGAGAGCTGCATCCGCACCTGGCCCTGCTGCTCGGCGGGGAACACGTCGATGATCCGGTCGACGGTCTGAGAGGTCGATTGGGTGTGCAGGGTGGCGAAAACCAGATGGCCGGTCTCGGCCGCGGTCAGCGCCGTCGAGATCGTCTCCAGGTCGCGCATCTCGCCGACTAGGATCACGTCGGGGTCCTGGCGAAGCGCCGCCTTCAGCGCCTTGGCGAAGTCGATCGCGTCGGAACCGATCTCACGCTGGTTGACGATGCACTTCTGGTGGTGGTGCATGAACTCGATCGGGTCCTCGATCGTGAGGATGTGCTCCTCGCGTTCCTTGTTGATCAGATCGATCATCGCCGCCAGGCTCGTCGTCTTACCGGAGCCGGTCGGCCCGGTGACGAGGACGAACCCGCGAGGCTTGCGGCAGAGCTCCTCGAGCACGGCGGGCAGCTGCAGCTCGGCGA
>Ga0307379_10007316_pt1 | contig 15024 bp, 12 predicted proteins | sample UN2MG_FD_202237 | JGI IMG/M metagenome (GOLD analysis project Ga0307379, IMG submission 202237) | Soil microbial communities from Risofladan, Vaasa, Finland - UN-2 | ecosystem: Environmental > Terrestrial > Soil > Coastal area > Acid sulfate soil | place: Finland: Risofladan, Vaasa | collected... | reverse complement strand
AAGCACCTGACTTGCCCTGGCGAGGCGGCCTATCACGTCCTCGACATAACTCTAGCAGCGCTGGAGGCTTCGGAATCGGGCCAGACCGTGCCAGTGGCCTCCCGCTTCGCCTCAAGGTGACCAACGGGTCACGAGGGGTGCCTGGGAAACGAATGCTTGCAGGGGGGGGCGCCGGCCCGAGCGGAGAGTGGCAAGAATGGCTGACCGAGACACATCCACGCGCACCAGGGCCCTTCGCTTCGCCCTCTGGTCGGTCGTCTTCGCAGCGGGCGAACTGCTGTGGCTGGCGCGTGTGCTGTCGCCCGACCTTCGCTCGGCCACCATCTACGCGCTGATCCTGTCGTCCAATCTCTTCTATCTGTATAACCTCATATATCACATCAGCTTACGGCCTCGATGGGTGCAGGCGGCCTACGTCGGCTGGTATGTCGCCCTGTTCGCCCTTTTCGTGGCCGTGGCGCCTTCGGACCGGTGGGTGTTCGGCGGCACGCACCGCCTGTTGCTCTTCGGGCTTTTCCTGCTGCTCACGAGCAGCCTTTTTCACATGCCCACGGCCTTCGGCTTCATGGTGGTGCTCCTCGTGGCCTACCTGGTGTTCCCGTTCTTTGCCGAGGCCACGCTGGTACTCCTGACCATCTTCTATCTCATTGTCCTGGCAGAAGTTAGGGCGGCACGGGAGACGCGGAGCTACCTTGTCCTCACCTGCTTCGTCCTGGGCTTCGTGCTGCTCCTGGCGGTGCTGTTCCCCCTTGTGAACCTCGGGGCGAGCCGGTCGCCACAGGACCTGCGGACCGCTCTCCTCGGCTCCGACGCCGCGGCGGAGGGCACCCGCGCGGCCATGTGGATGAGCATCCAAACTGCCACCGTTACTACACTTGTGGTGCTGGCGCTCGGCGTGCCGATGGCCTATTTCCTGGTGCGAAGCGATTTCCCAGGCCGCCGCGTGCTCGACGCGCTCGTGGACCTGCCGATCATCCTGCCCCCGCCGGTCGTGGGCATCGCCATCGCGCAACTCGTCGGCAAGGAGCAGCCCCTGGGAGCCTGGCTCAACGGCAACTTCGGAATCGTGCTCGACAACGACTGGAAGGGGATCGTCCTTGCCCAGACCTTCATCAGTTGCCCCTTCCTCATCCGCTCGGCGATGGCCGCCTTCCAGGCCGTGGATCCGCGGCTGGAAAACGTGTCGCGGACACTCGGCGCCGGCCCGCTCGGCACGTTCTTCCGCGTGACGCTGCCGCTCGCCTGGCGCGGCATCTTCATGGGCTGCATCCTCACCTGGGGGCGGGCGATCAGCGACTTCAGCGCCGTCACCGTCGTCGCCCAGCACCCCGAGACCATGCCCGTCCGCATCTACAAGCAGTTCATTGAGGCGGGCGAGAAGGGGCAGCACACGACCCTCGCCATCCTGATGATTCTCCTGTGCGTCGTGGTGTTCGCGGTGCTGCACCTGGTGGCCTCGCGGACGGTTTGGCGGAACGTGCGCACTATCTGGAGCCGCGCCGGTGATTCGAGTCGTCGGCCTGAGTAAGCGCTTTGGCGCCTTCCAGTTGCGGGGCGTGAGCTTCGAGCTGGCCCCCGGCGACTACGCCGTGCTCCTCGGCCCCACCGGCTGCGGGAAGACCGTGCTGCTCGAGACCATCGTGGGCGTCAACCGCCCCGATGCCGGCGAGGTGTGGGTGGACGGGCAGGACGTGACCCGCTGGCCGCCCGAGCAGCGCGGCATCGGTTTCGTCTACCAGCGCTCGATGCTGTTCCCGAACCTGTCGGTCCGGGCGAACATCGCCTACGGCCTCCGCTACCACGGCGTGCCGCGTGCCGAGCGGGGCCGCCGAGTCGAGCGGGTCGCGGAGCTGCTGGCGATTGGGGGGCTGCTCGGCCGCGACATCGCCGCGCTCTCGGGCGGCGAGATGCAGAAGGTCGCACTCGCCCGCGCGCTCGCCATCGAGCCCCGGGTGCTGCTGTTCGACGAGCCGCTGGCCGCGCTCGACCCGCCCGCCAAGGAGGCGTTGTGCGGCGAACTCGCCGCGCTCCACCGCCAGCTCGGCATGACCATCCTCCACGTGACCCACGACCAGGACGAGGCGCGCGTGCTGGGCAAGACGATCGGCGTGCTGCGCGACGGACGCCTCCTCCAGTTCGGCCCGAAGGCCGACGTGTTCGACCGCCCCAACTCGGCCTTCGTCGCCCGATTCGTGGGCACGGAGAACGTCTTCGCAGGCCAGGCCACGGCCGAGGGCGGCCTCGCCCGCATCGAGTTGGGCTGCGGAAGCGTGGCGGCGAACACGCCCCTGACCGGCCGCGTGGGCCTGTGCGTGCGGCCCGAACTGATCTCCATCGCCCCCCAGGCGTTGGCGGCAGACGGCACAAATCGTGTCGAGGGCAAGGTGGAGGCGGTGTCGGACCGCGGCGCGCTCGTCCGCTACCAGGTGGCGACGGCCAGGGAGCGCTTCGTGGTGCTTCAGGCCAAGCGCGACTATGCGGCCTCGGCCCTCGCCGTCGGCCAGGCCGTCGCCCTCGGCTTCGAGCCCGACGCCGTGCATGTTTTCCCGTGGGAAGGTGATCAAAACGGCGGCGGTGTGCAGAATCCAATAGGACCTATGGGACGCATGGGACCGATGGGACCCGCATCCAGCCCTTCCGCGCGCCGCGCCCGGCCTCACCCGTCCCATCTGTCCTATCGGTCCCATATGTCCCATTCTTCTCTTGAGCGGCGCTGCGCGCCAACCCTCCGAGCGAGGCGCTAATGGAACTCCCCTTCGGCTGGGAAGGCGACCGGCTGGTGATACGCAAGGTGATCGAACGCGCCTTGCTGCCGCTGGGGAATACGGCCCTCGACCTCACGCCGTTCCTGATGATGGCCGGCCTGTCGGTCGTGGCCGCCTTCCTGATGCGCTGGAAGTTCCCCCATCGCCAGTGGGCGAGGCGGCTGGTGCAGACGATCTCCGCCGTCGCGCTTATCATGGGCGTCCACCCCTGCGCGTGCATGAGCCGCGACATCATCCTGGGGGCGAACGCGATGGGGCGGGACGACCTCGGGGCGTTCAAGTACCTGATCGTCTTCGCCACGGTCGCGGCATTTACCATGCTCTTCGGGCGGATCTTCTGCGGATGGCTCTGCCCGCTCGGCTTCGCGCAGGAACTCCTCGGCAAGCTCACCTCCTGGGCGCGGGGCCACAAGGAGAAGCCGGCCTTCATCTACCTCAAGTACGGCATGGGCGTGGTCTTCCTCGGCGTGCTCTTCTACAGCTCCTACAAGACGAAGCCCGCGACCTTCTCGTTCATCGAGCACGCGATGGTCTTCTACACGATCGGCCTGTCGCTCATCGCGCTCACGGTGCTCACGGACCACTCGAAGGACTGGTTTTTCAAGAGCCGTGTCCGCTACGCGATCCTCATCTCGATCTTCGCGGTGTTCATCTACGGGGTCTACGCGAACGGGCCGTTCTGCGTCTTCTTCACGGCCTACGTCGAGTGGGCGTCGCTCATCTCGTGCTTCGGCGTGCTGCTCCTCTCGATCGTGCTGATGAACGCCTGGTGCCGCTACATGTGCCCCGAGGGGGCGATGCTGGGACTGCTGGCCAACCACGCCGCCTGGCAGATCAACCGCAACGACCGCTGCCAACGCGACGGCTGCTGCGAGCCCGTGTGCCCGGTGGACTGCATTGTCATGGGCATCCGCGACCGCAGGACGTGTCTCTACTGCATGAAGTGTGTGGACGCCTGTCCCCACGGCGCACTCGAGATCGTGAACGAGCTGAGGCCCGGCAAGAAGCAGACCGTTCCATTCATCCCGAGGCCGACCAAGTACTTCTAACGGGGATGAATGGATGGTTGGATGAATGGATGGCTGGATGACATCTGCAATCTGCAATCTGAAATCTGCAATCCTGGCCCTTTGCCTCTCGACCTGTCTTGGCGCCGAAGTGGTGGACTGGCCGATGTTCGGCTTCGGACCGCAGCGGCAGGGCGTCAGCCCCACGCGCTTTGCGTCGGCGACCCTGGAGCACCAGTGGTCCACGGCGACGCCGAGGGCGCTCTACACCTACGTCGAGGGCACACCCTACTGGTCGAGCCCGTGCCTGGCCACGGTGGAGGGCCAGCCGCGCGTGTTCCTCGGCTGCTACGACAACACGGTCTACGCCTTCGACGGCGCGACGGGGGAGGATGCCTGGCAGTTCATCACGGGCGGTGCCGTAGGCGCCACCCCCGTCTACGCCATCATCGGCGGGCACCCCATGCTCTTCGTGGCGTCGAGCGACCGCTCGATCTACGCCTTCGACCCCAGATCCGGCGTGCCCGACACGAAGCGCAAGCTCTGGCAGGTCGAGACCCTCGCCTGGAAGGGCACGGTGAACCCCGCCCGAATGGCCAATCCCCTGCTGGCCGAGATTGACGGCAAGCCCGTGCTCGTGTGCGGCGTGTGGAACAACAACCGCAGCGGCACGGAGAACGTCCAGCGCGGCGAGGTCCTCGCCCTCGAGCCGGCCACGGGAAAAGAACTCTGGCGCCGGGAGATCGGGACGAGCGCCGTCGGCACGCCCTGCCTCGGCACGGTGAAGGGCGAGCCGGCGCTCTTCGTGCCCTACGAGCCGGGCGCCGTCTTTGCCCTCTCCGTCCGCACCGGCGAGGACCTGTGGCCGAAGCCCTGCTCGAGCGGCGACGAGATCCACAGCGGCATCTCGGTCGGCGTCGTCAATGGCCGCCAGCTCCTCTTCCTGGGCGGACGCACGGCCTGGGCCTACGGCGTGGACGCCGAGACGGGCCAGCAGGTTTGGGCCAGCCCCATCAACACGTGGGTGGACAGCACGCCGGCCTTCGCGGTGATTGACGGGCGGCCGACCGTGTTCGTCGGCAGCTACAACTACTTCGTCTTCGCCCTCGACGCGGCGACGGGCAAGGAGGTGTGGCGCTACCGCACGCGCGGCATTGTCCAGGGCTCGCCCGCCGTCGCCACGATGGGCGGCGAGCCGGTCGTGTGCGTCAACTCGCTCGACGACCACGTCTACGTCGTCGCCGCGCGCGACGGCCGCTTCCTCTTCCGCTACGACCTCGGCCAGTTTTCCTGGAGCCACTATCAGAAGGGCAAGACCATCTGGGCGTCGTGCGTCGTCGGCATGCTGGCGGGCAAGCCGATGCTCGTCGCCCCCTCCTACAGCGGCGTCGTCCACGCCTTCGCCGTCGGGACGCGCGACGACAACGCCGGCCCGCCCCGCGACAGCTTCTGGGACGCCTTGGGCGAGGCCTACACCATTCCCGTCGTCCTCCTCGTCGTCGCCGTCCTCGTCTTCACCCTCACGCGGTTGGTGAGGGCCCGCCGCGCAACAGGGCCGCCGGACCACACGATTGATGGCCCGCAGAAAAGCGGTTGACAAGAGACGTCCAGACGTCTATATTGTGTGGCATGAAGGCCAGACAGCCCCGCTACGCGCCCGGCCGAGTGCGGGATGCGATCCTCCAGGTCGTCTCCCTCTCATCACAACCGCTCCCTGTCAGCGAGATTGGCGAGCGCGTGAGCCAGGTGATTGGCCCGACGCCGACCTCGTCGGTTCGCTCGTACCTGCGACTGAATACGCCCGACCTGTTCGTGCGCGAGGCTCGGGGCCTCTACCAGGTGAGGCGACCGGTGATGCCCGGGGTCCAACGGGAATTCGCCGCGGCCCGGGAGTGGCGAGAGCCCGTCACAGTCGGCCAGGCCAGGCTCTTCCACGCCGACTGCTTCGACTGGCTCCGCGAGCAGCAGGATGGCAGCTTCCAGGCCGTAGTCACCGATCCTCCCTACGGGCTGCACGAGTACACCCCCGAACAGCAGGAGAAGCTCAGGAACGGCAAGGGCGGGGTGTGGCGGATTCCGCCCTCGTTCGACGGCAGCGTGCGGTCCCCCCTCCCGCGGTTCACAACGCTGACCGACACGCAACTGGAGGAGTTGCGCGGCTTCTTCTTCGTCTGGGCGCGGCTGCTGCTGCCGAAGCTCGTGCCCGGGGCACACGTCGTCGTGGCCTCGAACCCCTTGCTGTCGTACCTCGTGTCGGGGTCATTGGCCCAGGCGGGGCTCGAGCGGCGGGGCGAGATCATCCGCCTCGTCATGACCCTGCGTGGCGGGGACCGCCCGAAGGCCGCTCACGAGGAGTTCCGGGAGGTGAGTGTCATGCCCCGCTCGATGTGGGAGCCGTGGCTGGTCTTCCGCAAGCCGGTCGAGGGAAGGGTCCAGGACAACCTGCGGAAGTGGAAGACCGGCGGCTTCCGCCGCCCCTCGCCCGAGCGGCCATTTGGGGACGTGATTCGCTCGGCGCCGACCCGCAAGGAGGAACGGGAACTGGCTCCTCACCCGAGCTTGAAGCCCCAGGCATTCCTGCGACAGGTCGTGCGGGCCGTTCTGCCGCTCGGGGAAGGCGTGGTGCTGGACCCCTTTGCGGGCGCCGGCTCAACCCTCGCGGCCGCCGAGGCCGTGGGGTATGCCAGCGTGGGTGTCGAGAAGGACGAGCACTACTTCGACATGGCGTGCGACGCCATACCGAAGCTGGCGCGCTTCAGGCTCAGGGGCGAATCTCAGAGCAGGTAAACCCAGTTCTCCCTGATCTTCTTGATCCCGTCCTTGTGAAGCGTCGCGGTGCGCGTTCCAAGCTCCCCACGCGGGTTCTTGCGGAAGTCCTCCACCGTGACCTCACCCAGATAGACCTCTGTGAATGCCATCGGCCTGCGGTCGCACGCCGGCTCCGTCTGTGTGTCCACATCGTAGACGAACACGCACATCCACTGGTCTCTCGCGCCGTGGGTGTCCACGGCCCCGCCGGACTTCCTGGTCGTCTTGACCTCGATGCCGTCACTGCCAGCCTTCACCGAATTGCCGGGGTAGATGCCTTGGACGATCAGGTCCGGGTGGCCATTGAAGTAGAGGTTCTCTGTGAGCACCCGAGAGTGCTTCGCGAGACTTGCGGTCAACATGTCCGACAGGACGCCCGACATGATCGCAGGCCGCAGCATGTCGTCGAGCCTTCGCAGGCCCTTCTCGGCCAGCCGCGAGTTCACGTCATAGAAGAAGTCGTACACGTCCTGCATGGCCATCTGGAAGTCCTGGAGGCGCAACTCGTAGGGCAGGGATGCGCCCTGGTTGAACTTCCCTATGTCCACCACGTTGCGGGTGATCGCCATGCCTGTCGCCTCTCCGGTCCGCGCACGGGTTGCACCGGCTGGCGTCCGAGGGGCAGATATGCCGCACCTGCCGATCGCCGAGGTCCTGCTCTCCCACTGGATGCAGAGCATACCCCGGGCCTGCCGCCGTGTCAACCCCTGGTGTAAGAGGGCCTCCTGATGCGAAACCGGACCCGCGCCGCGTCAGTGTGGGCAGTGTGTGGCCCCACCGGGCCTACGCCCTGGAAGGCCCTGGGCTCGAGGGCGAGTTCCTGCCGGTTGGCGCCCCGTACCTGGTCGACGGCCGCGGGCCTGCACCGGTTCAGGCGCCCCCGAGCAGCCTCGTGGCGTTGCCCCACAGGAGCGCGGCCTCGCGCTCGGCCCCAAGGCCAAGGCTCAAGACACGATCCACCGCGGCCTTCTGGCTCGACCAGGGCGAGTCGGTGCCGAAGAGCAGATACTCCTTCGGGTGGCCCAGGAGGATCTCGCGGGCCTCGTTGTCGCTCATGAACTCCATCGAGTACGAGATCTCCATGTAGATGGGCCGGCCGAGCAGGTGCCGCCGCGTCTCGGCCCAGTCCTGCCATCCGCCCATGTGCGACGTGACGAGGCGGAGCCGCGGGAAGCGGTCGAGCAGCCGCAGGACGCGCACGGCGTCGCACTTGCGGATGCGGGGGAAGGCGGTGTCGAAGCCCGTGTGGCTCAGGTGGAGGAGGCCGCTCTTCTGGAGCCGCTCGTAGACGGGCACGAGCCGCGGGTCGTCCATCTCGAAGCCCTGGTAGTAGGGATGCAGCTTGATGCCCTTCAGCCCCGCCTCGCGGACCGCATCAATCCGCTCGAGGGCCTCGGGGTCGAACGGGTGGAACGACGGGAAGGGCACGATGCGGTCGGACGCGATGGTCGTGCACCACTTGAGGATCGAGGGGAACTGCTCGGGCTTCGTGGCGATGCAGGCGACGACCGACGTCTCGATGCCCGCCTCGTCCATCGAGCGCTGCAGCGCCCCGACCGTGCCGTCGAGCACGGCCTTGGCGTTGCCCGGCTGGGCCTCGAGGGTCGAGATCGCCTTCGCGGCCAACCCGTCGGGGAACGCATGCGTGTGGAAGTCAACGACTCTCGGTTGCATTGGTCGCATGCTTCTCCTTCCGCGGGACGAGCACTCTACCACGCTCCTTGCCCTGATGCAAACGTGGCCCAACCGGCATATCGCTGCGAGATGAGAGTGCGACAGTGAGGTTCGTACGGCTGGAGAGCATTCCACAGTTGTACAACTGTGGAATGCTGGTCCCGCCACGCAGGGCGCGTCCTACGCCGAGTGCTGTGGGGGTCACTCCGCCTGAGCGCCCCGGGCGAGGGTGTGCTACGCTCGGTTCCTGCTGCACATCGGCGAATCGCGGAGGCCTGCGGTTGACAGGCGTTGGGGCGGGGGGTAGAATTCCACAGTTGTACAACTGTGGAATCCTTGTTGCGAGGCGGCTGCATGGATGAACTCATCGTGCGCGTGTTGCGGACCGTGGCCTGTGTTCCCAGGCTCCGCATCCTGTCGCGCCTTGGCGGGGGCGAGGAGTTGACGCTGAGCCGCCTTGCCGGCGCCTTGCACCTTCGGCGCGACTTGGTGTGTACGCATCTCGCACGCCTCAGCGCTGTGGGACTTGTCCGGCGGCGCCGCTCCGGGCGCCGGTGCTTTTGCATCGCCGGCTCGCCCTACGGGCCGGGCACTGTGAGCGGCCAAGTAGCCTCGTGGCTCGGCGATGCCCTGCGGTCCCAGGGCGCGTTGCCGCACCAGGCCCACCCGCCAGAACGCCGCGGAAAGCACGCCACTGATGGTCTACAGCCGATCTACGGCACTCTCATGGATGCGGCCACTGCCTTTACTCACCCGCGTCGCATCCAGATCCTGCGACGGCTGGCCTCGCCGAGGCCGGCATTCACCAGGGAGTTCACTCGCGAACTCCGGATGTCAGCTCCCGCGCTGAACCGACACTTGGCCAAGCTGATCCGCCGGGGCTACGTCAGCGCCGAGGGGGCGCGGGGGCACCTGTCCTACCGGCTCGCGCCTACGGCCAAGACGCCGCAGCACGCGCAGTTGCTGGAGATCGTGCAGGAACACTGGGGCGAGCAGGCACCCTCTGCCTGACCGCAATTGGTCAGGCACGTTCGTGCGGGGGGAGAGGATTCCACAGTTGTACAACTGTGGAATCCTCCTGCTGCCCAGAGGGCCAGGGGCGGTTACCTGTAAGGCCCTCCCATGGCATGGCCCTGGTAGGGGCGCGAACGCTCCGCGTGCGGCGGCGCGTTCGCTGCGTTGAACAACGCGCCCGCGGGCCGTATAATGCCCTGTGCATTCGCGTTGCCGTAAGCAGCCTCTTCGAGGAGGAATTGCCGTGGTCCCGCGCTGTGGTCTGCCAGCCATCGCCATGGCTCTCACAATCGCCTCGGCCAGCGCCCACGCGGCCGAGAAGCCGCCCGTCGGCGTCGTGAGCCACGTGAAGGTGCTCTCGGACAAGGTGGAGGACGTCGCCAGCCTCGAGGCCTGGAAGAAGTCGTTCATCAACGACGGCATGACCGACCGCGACAAGGCGCTGGCCGCGTGGGAATCGGTCGTGCGCTTCCAACACCAGGACAGTCCGCCCGTCGAGTTCCTCCAGCTCGAGAACGCGGTGCTCGACGCGATCAAGATGTTCAACGTCTACGGCTACTCGATGTGCGGCAATGCGGCGTCCCACGTGCAGTCGCTCGCCCGCGCGGCCGGCCTCGAAGCCCGGGGCTGGACGATTCAGGCCCACGTCGTGCCCGAAGTCTCCTGGGGCGGCAAGTGGCACCTGCTCGACGCCTCGCTCATCAACTACTTCCCGAAGCCCGACGGCGACCTGGCGAGCGTCGAGGAGATCATGGCCGCCATCAAGCAGTGGTATGAGAAGACCCCCGGCTTCAAGGGCGACGACGCGAAGCTCCGCAAGTTCCACGCCGAGAACGGCTGGACCGGCTGGAAGCGCGGCCCGGCGCTCCTGGCCGCCTGCCCCTTCTACGGCGGCGACGGCTGGCTCCCCGCCCGCACCCACGGCTGGTACTCGACGATGCAGGAGTACGACGGCTCGACCCTCTTCACCTACGAGTGCGGCTACTCGGTCGGCTACCAGGTGAACGTGCAGCTCCGCCCCGGCGAGCGCCTCACCCGCAACTGGTCGCACAAGGGCCTGCACGTGAACATGGACGGCGGCGGCGGCGCCCCCGGCTGCCTTGAGATGAAGCCGGGCGAGCGGTTCATGGTCTACACGCCGCGCTACGGCGATCTGGCGAACGGCCGCGTGGGCAACGGCACGCTCGAGTACGCGCCGCCGCTGGCCGACGGCTCGCTCCGCCTTGCCGCGCTGGCCTGCGAGAACCTCGATTTCAAGGGCGAACGCAAGGGCGGCCCGGCCCTCTTCGTGAAAGACGCCGCGCAGCCGGCCACGCTCGTCCTGCGGATGCCGTCGAGCTACGTCTACCTCGGCGGCGAGATGGCATTCAAGGCCGCGGTGGGGGAGGGGGGCGAGGTCGCCGTCGCCTTCTCCGACAACAACGGCCTCGACTGGAAGGAACTCGCCAAGGTCACGGCCTCGGGCGACCAGAAGCTCGACCTCAAGCCCCACGTCTTCCGCCGCTACGACTACCGCCTGAAGTTCGCTCTCAAGGGCGCGGGCACCGGCCTCGACGCCTTGCGCATCGCCCACGACATCCAGCATTCGCAGCGGCCGCTCCCCGCGCTCGACCGCGGCGAGAACACCATCACCTTCAGTGCCGAGCCGCCCGAGGGCACCATCACCGTCGAAGGCTCCACCGACCCCAAGAACAAGGGCAAGCAGGTCTTCTACACGGACTTCCACCCCGAGCGGAAGAACATCAAGGACGACCTGCTCGTGCTCTCGGCCCCGACGGGCGAGGTGACGTTCCCCATCGAGACGCCGGGCGATATGACCCGCCTGCGCGTGGGCATCTACTATCGCGCCCGCGACCCGAAGGATGCCTGGGACATCGCGGCGTCGTTCGACGGCGGCAAGGCGTGGCGTCCCATCGGCCGCTGCGAGGGGCCGACGCGCAACAACGGCAAATACTTCGTCCTCCCCAACGTCCCCGCAGGCGCCCGCTCGGCCCTCGTGCGCTTCACGGGCGCCCAGCGCACCGTGGCGATGATCTACCAGACGCGCATTGACGCCGACTACCTGGAACCGCACGGCGGCTTCCGACCCGTGAAGGTGACTTACACGTGGGAGGAAGGCGGCGCCGGGAAGCGCGACGTTCACGTGGCCGAGAAGCCAACGGAGACCTACACGATCTTCTGCGCGTCGAAGCCAACGATGAAGAGCCTGGTCGTCGAACTCGCGGAATAGGGGCAAGCCATGGGCATCAGCATCGGCCTCGTCGGCGTGGGCTCGTTCGGCTCGGGCTTCGTGCGGCTGTTCCGCGACCATCCGCTCGTCGAGCGCTTCGCCCTGTGCGACGTGAACCCCGAGCGGCTGCGCGCCGTAGCGGAACGCCACCAGGTGGCCGAGACCTACGCCAGCCTCGACGCCATCCTGCGGAGCGACCTCCAGGCCGTCGCGCTCTTCACCCAGCACTGGCTCCACGCCCCGCAGGCCATCCAGGCGATGGAGGCGGGCAAACACGTCTACTCCGCCGTCCCTGTCATCACCCTCAGCGATGGCGACGCGATGCTCGACTGGTGCGACAAGCTGGTGGGGGCCGTCCGCCGCACGGGCCTGCACTACATGCTCGGCGAAACGTCCTACTATCATCCCGAGGCCATGTACTGCCGCCGCCGCGCTGCCGAGGGGGCGTTTGGCCGCTTCGTCTACGCCGAGGGCGAGTACCTCCACGACGTGGACTCGCCCGGCTGCAACCTCCGCGACGTCGCGCGCAATCGCTGGGGCAAGGACTGGGACCCCTCGAAGAGCGGCGGCGTGCCCATGCACTACCCGAGCCACTCGATCGGCGGGCCGCTGTCGGTGATGCGGACGCGGATGACCCGGGTCGCCGCCTTCGGCTACGTGCATCCCGGCGACGACTGGTTCCGCCCCGACACCGCGAGCGGCAACGTGCTGAGCAACGAGACGGCCCTGTTCCAGTGCGCCAACGGCGCGGCGGTGCGGATCTGCGAGCACCGGCGGATCGGCCACCGCGGCCGCGAGGGCTTCCAGCTCTGGGGCACCGACGGCTGCTTCGTCGAGGGCCATGCCGGCGGCGCCCACTGGATGACGAAGCAGGGCGCGACGCCGCTCCGCGTCCAGGAGATGCGCGACCCGCTGCCGCCCGACATCTGGGCGGCCTGGCGCCGCGGCGCGGCGTCCGACGAAGGGGTCTACGGCGGCCATCGCGGCTCGCACGCGTATCTCGTGCACGAGTTCGTGGATGCTCTGGCCCACGGCCGCCGCCCGGCGGTTCACGCCTGGGAGGCGGTGCGCTACTTTGCCCCGGGCATCATGGCCCACAAGTCGGCGCTCCGCGATGGCGAGTTGCTCGACATCCCCGATTGGGGCGACCCGGATGCCTGACGAGCGGCCGTATGCCCAGCTCCAGATGGTCTGGCCCGAGCGGCTGCTGGCCTCGCCGCCGCGGGCCGTCGTGCCGCCGGGCTACGTGATGCGGCAGCTCGGCGCGGCCGATGCCGACGCCTATCTCGCGCTCATGGCCAAGGCGGGGTTCAAGAGCTGGGACCACGAGCAGATCGAGAAGGTCCTGCCCTTCGTGCTCCCCGGCGGCTGGTTCCTGGTCGAGCACACGCCGACTGGGCGGCTCGTGGCGACGGCGATGGCGCGGCACCGCCCCGTCGAGGGGCACCCCGGCGGCGGCGAGCTGTCCTGGGTCGCCGCCGACCCGGCCCACGCGCGCAAGGGCCTGGGGATGGCCGTGTGCGCCGCGGTGATCGCACGGTTCCTCGAGGCCGGCTACCGCCGCATCTACCTGCTGACCGACGACTGGCGCCTCCCCGCCATTCGCCTCTACCTCCAGCTCGGCTTCGAGCCCTTCCTCGCCCGCGACGACATGGCGGACCGCTGGGCGGCGGTCCTCAAGCAACTCGGGGAATCTGCAAAGGGGAATCGGTGAGCTTCGTTCCGATGGCCGACTTGATGTCCGACGCGCTGCGGCGCGGCTATGCCGTGCCCTCCTTCTGCATCTGGAACGCGGAGACGGCGGACACCGTGCTCCGCGTGGCCCAGCGGTGCCGGGCACCCGTCATCCTGATGACCGGGCCGGGCGAACTGCTCCTGTCGTATGGCGCCCTGGCCGACACCGCCCGCGTCCTGGCCGCCCGCTACGACGTGCCGGCCGCGCTCCACCTCGATCACGGCAACACGATGGAGGCGGTGGAGGCCTGCCTGGCTGCCGGCTTCACTTCGGTGATGCTCGACTACTCGACCCGGCCGTTCGACGAGAATGTCGCCGCCCTGAAACAGGTCGCCGCGCTGGCCCGCCCGCGCGGCGTCACGGTCGAGGGCGAGATCGGCGCCGTCGGCCGCGTCGACGAGGTGACGGGCGAAGGCAAGGGCCACACCGCACTCACCGACCCAGGCGAGGCGCGGGCATACGTCGAGGCCACGGGCGTGGACTGCCTGGCCGTCTCGTTCGGCAACCTGCACGGGAACTACAAGCTGCCGCCGAAGTTCGACTTCGAGCTGTTGGCGAAGCTGCGCGACGCGGCGGGCGTGCCCCTCGTCCTCCACGGCGGCAGCGGCACCCCGCCCGACGACCTGCGGCGGGCCATTGAGCTCGGGATCGCCAAGGTCAACGTTGCCAGCGAGTTGAACAAGGTGCTTCGCGAGGTGCTCGTGAAGCGCTGGACCGCTGGCGAGAGGCTCTGGGTTCCCTCGGCGCTCCACGAGGCGATGGCCGCCTTCGGCGCCGCCGTCGAGAAATGGATCGGCCTCACCGCCGCCGCGGGCAAAGCCTGAGCATGCGGCTCCGGCTGCCTCATCCCCACGGGCGAGAAACGACTCCGGGAGTCTTTTCCCCAAACATAAGCGCTTGTCTCCGCGTATCATGCAACTCAAGAAACGACTCCGGGAGTCTTTTTCTGCCCGGACTGGATGGACGATGTGGACATGATGGACGAGATGGACACGGTCAAGAGCCAGCGCTGAGGCAATGACCTATCCCAGGGGCGTCCATCCTGCGCGTCGCGCATTTTTCTGCGAAGACCCTTGACAAAGCAATGCGGTATGGTATACTAATGGCGTGGGCAGCAGTACACTTTCCCCTGCTGTCCAAAGGGTGCGCCGGCGGAACGGCTCGCCCAACGGCTGCCACGGACGGTAGCCGCTGCATACCAACCCGATCTCCGCAAATCCCGACATGTCAGCGGATTATGGCTGTGGCCGCGCGGCCCGCGCGCGCTGGCCCTCGGCCAAAGGGGGTGCCTATCGAAGCACACGGGCGGACTCCTGTGAAAGGTCCGCCCGGCGTATCGCAAGACTGCCTGGCACACCGCCCCACAGATAGGGGGCAAGAGGCCCCGCGGCCGCGGTCTCATCAGTCCCGAAGGGACTGAAGGGGGTTGCCGGCGGCTTCAGCCGCCGGATCAGGGTCCGCCTGGCGTATCGCAACAGTGCCTGGCGCACCGCCCCACAGATAGGGGGCAAGAGGCCCCGGGGCCGCGGTCTCGTCAGTCCCGAAGGGACTGAAGGGGGTTGCCGGCGGCTTCAGCCGCCGGATCACGGGCCGCCCCCCAGGGCCAGTCCCGAAGGGACGGCAGAGGCCCGTGGCGGGGCGGTCAGGGGCCTCCCTGTGCCGTCCCTTCGGGACTTGGGGCGGGACCGGCGCCCGAGTCCGGCGGCTGAAGCCGCCGGCAACCCACTACGCTCCCTTCGGGAGCAAGAGACCGAGGATCAGGGGCCGCCCCCCGGGGCCAGTCCCGAAGGG
>Ga0307379_10007313_pt1 | contig 15025 bp, 22 predicted proteins | sample UN2MG_FD_202237 | JGI IMG/M metagenome (GOLD analysis project Ga0307379, IMG submission 202237) | Soil microbial communities from Risofladan, Vaasa, Finland - UN-2 | ecosystem: Environmental > Terrestrial > Soil > Coastal area > Acid sulfate soil | place: Finland: Risofladan, Vaasa | collected... | reverse complement strand
GCATCGCTTCATCACGCGCGAAATGGATAGGGGGGGGTATGGCTGCAGGGCGACCGGCAAAACCGACTGCATTGAAACGCCTGAGTGGGAATCCGGGGCATCGGCCGATGAACGAGGCTGAGCCACGTTTCACGCCGCACAGCGGCTATTGCCCACGATGGCTATCTGACGAAGCGAAGGAAGCCTGGCGACGCGTAGCGCCGGAGCTCATCGCTTGTGGACTGCTGACAGCCGTAGACAGCATGAGTTTGGAGATGGCTTGTGAATGCTATGCGATGGGGCGGCGCGGACTTGTAGACATGAGGGTGAATGGGACAACGTTCACTGTGGGCAAGAGCTCCAACGGCGGATACAAGCAAGGCCGCCTGGACATGGGCTCAGATGATAGTAGCCAGGAGCCCACCAAGGGTTACGAACAACAGCGGCCCGTGGTGGCTATTACCTTCAATGCCATGAAACTTTGGCGGGCGTTTGCGGCGGAGTTTGGGATGACGCCCAGTTCCCGGACCCGAGTCACCATGGCCACCCCTGAGGGCCAGGATCCATTTGGCGAGTATCTGGCCGAGACCTGGCCAACAGAGCGGAAGGTAGCAGACGAGATCAATGAGTAGACATCCGGTAGTCGCCTACATGCACGACGTGCTCGACGGGAATATCCCGGCGTGCGAGCTATGCAAACGGGCAGTGGAGCGACAACTGGATGATCTGGTACATGGCAAAGAGCGCGGGCTATGGTTCGATCGAGCGGCGGCCGAGCACACTGCCCAGTTCTTTAGCTTCCTTCGACACAGCAAGGGCGAATGGGCTGGCAGCCGCTTCATATTGGAGCCATGGGAGCAGTTCATCATCTGGACGGTTTTTGGCTGGAAACGAGCTGATGGCACACGGCGCTATCGCACGGCCTACATCGAGATTCCCAGGAAGAATGGCAAGACGACCTTGCTTGCAGGCACCGGGATCTATCTTCTGATAGCTGACGGTGAGCCAGGAGCTGAGTGCTACAGTGCAGCCACGAAGCGAGACCAGGCACGCCTCTCTCATGCCGAGGCGACGCGGATGGTGAAGGGCTCTCCAGCGCTTGCCAGGATGATCAGAGTCTACAGGGATAATCTCCACATTGCAGAAACGGCTTCCAAGTTCGAGCCTCTGGGAGCTGATGCTGACACCATGGACGGATTGAATGTGCACGCCGCGCTCATCGATGAGCTACACGCGCATAAGACGCGCCGGGTGGTGGATGCCCTGGATACGGCCACAGGCGCACGGCGCCAACCCCTGACTGTCGAGATCACCACCGCGGGGAGCGATCAGGCCAGCGTCTGCTACGAGCATCATGCCTACTCGCAGCGCGTGTTGGCGCGCACGATCGAAGATGATACCTGGTTTGCCTTCATCACTTGCCTGGACGAGGGCGACGACTGGAAGGACGAGAGGACCTGGGCCAAGGCCAACCCTAATCTCGGCGTTTCGGTCAAGATAGACGACTTGCGGCGTAAGTGCCATCGTGCGCAGCGGCTTCCGGCAGCGCAGAACGCCTTTCGGAGGTTTCATCTGAACGAATGGACGCAGCAGTCAGACCGTTGGATCGATCTGGATCTCTGGGATGAGAACGCCGGCGACATAGTTGAGGAAAGCTTGCTCGGCTGCGAGTGTTATGGGGGCCTGGACCTGTCGGCGGTGAGCGATCTGACCGCCTGGGTGATGGTCTTCCCCAAAGGCGAGAATCCCGATGATTTGGATATCCTTGCCCGATTTTGGTGCCCGGCGGCGAAGTTGGCCGATGACGGGAACCAGTATCTGGCCCAATATCGAGCCTGGGCCAAGGCGGGCTATCTCACCGTCACCGAGGGCGATGCCGTGGACTATGGCATCGTGCGGGCGGCGGTCCTGGAGGATGCGCAGCGGTTCGATCTGCGCAACATGAACGTGGATAGGCTGTTCCAGGGTTATCAGCTCAGCCAGGAACTGGCCGATGAGGGGCTAGAAGTCTTTGGGATGGGGCAGGGATTCTTGAGCATGGCCGCGCCGATGAAGGAGTTTGAGCGGCGGCTGCTGGAGAAGCACCTCCACCACGGGGGCAATCCAGTCTTGCGTTTCATGGCCGATAGCGTGGTGGTCAAGCAGGACGCCGCGGGCAATTACAAGCCCGACAAAGCCAAGAGCCAGGCGCGGATCGATGGCATCGTCGCCCTGGTGATGGCCCTGGATAGATCGATGCGGCGCGAGGCGCGCAAACGTAGTGTGTATGAAGACAGAGGATTGGAGGTAGTTTGATGGCATCTCTTCGCCAGGCGCAAAAGATAGCCCAATTGCTGAACAAGAGGGCGCGATTGTTGAAGCGCATACGCTACATGTCTGATCCGGTTCGGCGGGCAGACCTAGAGGCGCAAGCGGCCAACCTAGAAGTACAAGTGGAGAAACTGCGAAGGTAGCGATGATATTCCAACGTTACCCTGAGTGCGCGCAGGTGATCGTGAACTGCAAGACCGATTCTGCCTTCCGAGGCGTTCTGTGGCGGAGGCGGCGGGGATACCTGGTCTTGCGTAACGCTACGCTGATGCGTGGGCCAAAGGGACCGATCGGTCTGGATGGGGAGATAGTGATCGACGCCCGCAACGTCGATTTCATCCAGGTGATAAGCAATGATCGTAGTTAGCGAAGGGCTGCTCACCAATGTGAACGTAGGCTGGTCGCCGACGGCCACCTATGGTCGGCTTCGCCTCTACGGTGACCACATCTACGAGTACGACCAGCTCTATCGCCTGCAGCCCAACGTGCGCACTTGCGTGGATTTCCTGGCCCGCAATGTGGCCCAGCTCGGACTACATGTATTTCGTCGGGTATCGGATACGGATCGTCAGCGGTTGTACGATCACCCATTGGCTGAGCTGCTGAGCAAGCCCAACTGGTCGACTACGCGCTATCGACTAATCGAGGCCATGATGGGGGATCTGGGCATCTACTTCAACGCCTATTGGCTCAAGGTGTGGAGGGAGAAGAAGCTCTATCTGGTCCGCGTGTCCCCTTCGATCGTCAGGGTAGAGGGTGGGCTGATACCCAAGAGCTATGAGATCAATCTGGGGACTGAGAGACTGAAGTCAGTCCCGGAGGACCTGGTCCATTTCCGGGGATACAACCCCAGCAATACGGTGACAGGGCTATCGCCTCTGGAGACGCTGCGGCGCGTCCTGGCTGAAGAGCAGGCCATGGGCGCCTATCGAGAGGGATACTGGGCCAATGCGGCGCGCATGAGCGGGATCATCGAACGCCCGGCCGAGGCGGCGGACTGGTCAGCGCCCGCCCGGGAGCGATTCAAGGCCGAGTTCGAGGCGCTGTATAGCGGGGAGGAGAACAGCGGCAGGACAGCGATCCTGGAAGAGGGAATGACCTGGAAGCAGGCCTCCTTCAGCGCGAAGGATAGCGAATACCTGGCCGGGCGGAAGCTGACCCGCGAGGAATGCGCCCGGGCCTACCACATCCCCCTGCCCATGGTGGGGATCCTGGATAACGCGACTTTTTCCAATATCAAAGAACAGCATAGGAACCTATACCAGGATTGCCTGGGACCCTGGCTGAAGATGATAGAAGAAGATATCGAGCTGCAGCTCCTGCCTGACATGGAGGATACTGCGGGCGTCTACGTGGAGTTCAACATGGCTGAGAAGCTGGCCGGGTCGTTCGACGAGCAGACTACCAGCCTGCAGAGCGCCATAGGGCGGCCCTGGATGACGCCGAACGAAGGACGCGCCCGGATGAATCTGCCCAGCCTCAGCGGAGATGCAGACGCGCTGGCAACGCCACTGAATGTGCTGATTGGTGGGCAGGCCAGCCCCAGAGATAGCGCGCCGCCCAAGGGTCACGGGCACGACCACGAGGCCAAGGCCCGGCCAGGGCAGATAGACCCCACGTTGCCCGAGCTGCGCGAGCGACACATCGACCAATGGACCCGCATGATGCGGCACACTTTCGAGCGACAGCAGGCAGCGGTCATGAGCAAGGTCCCCAAGAAGGCCACGATAGTCTCGGTAGACGAGCTGTGGGATGCCAAGCGATGGAATGAGGAGCTGGGCGCGGATTACTACCGGCTGAGCAGAGCCACGACACTCGTCTGGGCAGGCTACATGGCCGACGAGCTGGAGTTTGAGCTGGATGAGACTCGCATGGACGGCTGGCTCGTGGAGCGATCGCGGATCGCGTCCGAGGAGATCAACAGCCACACGCGGGGGCTGCTGGCCATGGCGCTGACGGCGGAGATAGTACGCGAGGCCCTGGGCCACGTGTTTGAGGTGGCCCTGAGCCAGCGGGCGCCGGAGATTGCCTGTACCGCCGTGCTGGGCTCGGCCAACTTTGGGACCAACGAGGGAGCCAGGCAGGCTGGGTTGAAGACCAAAAGCTGGCAGGTCAATAGCTCGAATCCGCGGCCGGAGCATATGGCCATGGATGGCGAGAGCGTCCCGATTGGCGATCTATTCTCCAATGGGATGATGTGGCCCGGCGACCCGGCCGGTGGAGCCGATAATAATGCGAACTGTCAGTGTTCGGTGACGTTCGGGAGGTAACATGGCAGACCAGATGGAGCGCAAGACATTTCGGGGACGGCTTTCGTTCAAGGCGGACAAGCCCGGCGAGTTCACTGCGGTGATCGCCACGCTGAACGTGAAAGATGAGGACGGGGATGTGAGCTTGCCCGGCGCCTTTACGACCGGGGAGCAAGTGCGCATCTCGCACTGGGGTCACGGCTGGGATCAATTGCCTACCGGACGCGGGGTCATCCGCGAGGAGCACGAGGAAGGCCTGGTCGACGGCAGGTTCTTCCTAAGCACGCAGACCGGCAAAGAGCACTATGAGACGGTCAAGGGCCTGGGCGAATTGCAGGAATGGTCATACGGGTACGACGTTCTCGAGTCGGAGTACGGGCAGTTCGAGGGCGAAGACGTCCGGTTTCTCAAGCGCCTGAAGGTCATCGAAGTGTCCCCGGTTATGCTGGGCGCGGGGGTGGGGACGCGCACGACGACTATCAAACGGCAGGGAGAGACGCAGCTCAGCGATGTCAAAGAGATGATTCAGCAACTTCACGAAGTGGCGGTAGAGCTCGGGGCTAAGTGCGCCGAGCCTGAGGATAGCGGAAGCGAGGATGAAGGCGACGGTCAAGACGAGGCCAGCGATGGTAAGTCGAGGGCGCGGACGCCGAGCACTCTTGCCGAACGCATAGCCATCGATCTTATCGAGTATGGCATAGAAGGCAAGGAGTGAGATGAAGCTCAAAGAGATGAAAGAGAAGTTCACGGCAGCTCTGCTGGCTGCCAAGGCGATCTGCGACCAGGCCGAGACGGCCGAGCGGGACTTTACCGCCGACGAACGGGCGAAAGTCGCTGCGCACATGAAAGAGGCGGGCGATCTCAAGGCGCAGATCAAGGAGAAAGAGGACGACGACGCGGTTCGCAAGATGGTGGCCGAGATGGGCATGGGCCTGAACGTGGCCGAGCCCGGCGATAGGATGCGGCCTGAGGGCGGCCAAGCGGCTAGGGCGGGCACCATCGGCCAGCAATTCGTGGAGGCCAAGGCCTTCAAGGAGTGGATGGCCCGCTTCCCCAACAACGAGATCCCCGACAGCGCCAAGGGATTGATGTCTCCCCCGATCGAGTTCAAGAATCTGCTGGGGCTCGGCAGGAAGGCCCTGATCACCGGGGAGGACGCGACCTCCGCAGGCGCGTTCGTGGTGCCGGAATACACGGGCATCTACGAGCCGCTGGGTCGGATGCCGCTGGCCTTGCGGGATCTGATCGCCATTCGGCAGACCACCAGTGACATCGTCTACTTTGTGCGTCAGGTTCAGCAGGTGACCCAGGCGGCCCCTGTGGCTGAGGCCAATGTGACGGACTTTGCCGGTGCGACTGCCGAGATCTCGGGCGAGAAGCCGGAAGCCACCATAGAGTTCGAGCTGGTGGATGCCCTGGTCAAGACGATCGCTGCCTGGATCCCGGCGACTAAGCGGGCGCTGAGCGACGCCGCCCAGATCCGGGGGATCATCGATCAGGAGCTGACCGATGATCTGGCCGAGGAGCTGGAGGACCAGATGCTCAATGGGAACGGCGTGGGGGCCAACTTCACAGGTTTGCTCAACACCGCAGGTATCCTGATCCAAGCCTGGAACACCGACATCTGGACTACTACCAGACAGGCCAAGACGACCCTGCGAACGACTGGCCGAACCATCCCCACGGCTTGGCTGATGCATCCCGCTGATTGGGAGACCATCGAGCTAACCCGGGATGAGGACGGCCGGTTCTTCTACCAGGGGCCCATCGCCCAGGGACCTCAGACACTGTGGGGTCACCCGGTGATAGAGTCGGAGCTTCTGACCGAGGGCAGCGTGATCTTGGGCAACTGGAAGAAAGCGGTGCTTTGGGATCGCGAGCGGGCAACCGTGTCGGTCAGCGATAGCCATGAGGATTTCTTCATCAGAAATATGGTGGCTATCCTCGCAGAGATGCGGGCGGCCTTTGGGCTGATCAGGCCCAGCGCCTTCATCGTGGTGGATCTGACCGCCGGATCGTAAGAGGGAGTTTCGAGCTGATGGCGCTGCGAGTCAACGTAGTCTGTCGTAACTACAAAGCTGATCGGATTCTAGCCCGCATGGCACGCACACTGTGCGACCAACTGGGCTGGAATCTGCTCGCAGCGCCATCGTATGACTGCGATCTGCTCTATCTGTTTGCCTACTTTGAGGCCGATAAGGTGGTCAAGGCATGGCCGGGTATCCCGGTGATGGCCTACTTCACCCATCGCGAGGAAGAGCCACCTGGCAACTCGAAAGCAAAGTTATGGGATGCCGCAGCCAAACGGGCGGATCTGCGCGTGGCCATGTGCCGAATGTACGCAGAGTCGCTCTCGGCCTATGGGTTGACCATTCAGCCCCCCTTGCCGGTGGAGCGAGACCGATTCGTTATCGCCAAGGCACCAGCCGGCAAGCGGCCTATCGTGGGACTGAGCGGATATACCTACAGCAACAAACGCAAGGGCCAGGACTTGGCCATCGGGATGCTTCAATCGAAGATCGGCCAGTGGGTGGAATGGCGGGCCAGCGGACGCGGCTGGCCGGTGACTACCAAGCGCTACAAGTGGGCGGAGATGCCCGCGTTCTACCAGAGCCTGGACATACTCGTGTGCCCGAGCCGAGTGGAAGGCGGGCCCATGCCCGTGCTGGAGGCGCTGGCCTGCGGTGTGCGCGTGGTAGTGCCCAAAGGGGTGGGGATCATCGACGAGCTGCCCAACGTGAGGGGCATCTATCGTTACAAGCGAGGGGATCTCAAAGCCCTGATAGCCGCTCTGGAGCGGGCCGTGGAAGACGCCGGCGTGAACCGCGAAAGGTTGCGGGCGGCGGTCAAGTCGCACTCGGTGGAAGGGTTCATCCAGGCGCACCAAGAGGGGATAGAGCAGTTGCTCAATCCGGAGATTGATGCGGGCATAGCGGCACAGCCAGAGACAGAGGCTGTGGCCCTCGCTGTAGCTGAGATCAAGGAAGTCAAGCCTGTGAATCATGGGACGGAGAAGAGCCGGGGGATCTACTGCGTGGCCTTTGGGGATCCAGCGCGCAAGTCGGCGCTCACGCTCATGAACAGCATCAAGGTGCACATGCCCGATATCCCCATCTGCCTCTGCGCGGCGAAGAAGATCGGGCCGGAGGACATCCTGGTCATCCAGCCAGATAGCGACATCGGCGGGCGGCGGGCCAAGCTCAGGGCCTATGAGCTGACGCCGGCGGAATGGACGGCAGGGCTCTACCTGGACGCTGACACTGAAGTGATAGCTCCCATCTATCAATTCTTTGAGTGGATTGAGGCTGGCTGGGAGTTTGTGATCTGCAAAGACCCGCACCTGATGGACACGATGCACAGTTTCGAGCGGAGGAACAACCGCAAGGAGCTGGAAGAGGTAAAGCGAACGGTCAAGACCCTGCATACACTGCAATACAACGGAGGGGTGTGGGCCTTTGGCCGCAACGAGCGGGTGGCGGCCTTTTTCCGCCGATGGCAGACGGAATACGAGAAACATCTGCAGCGGGATCAGGGGGCCTTGATTCGGGCCATGTATGCTGATCCGCTCAAGGTACTGGTGCTGGGCAACGAGTGGAACACCTTCCCCAAGTACACTAAGGGGATCAAGACGGCTGGATTGATGCACTATCCGGGTCGTGCGCGGCGCTGGGATGGGTTGATTCCTGGCCGGATCGATACCGAGCTGGCTTGGGCAGCGGTGAAACGACACGAAGCCAAACATGGAGGACGAAGATGATGACGGGCCAAGAGACGGCGCCGATTGCGTTGGAAGAAGGGCTGCCGGGATGGGAGATACACAAAGGCTACGACCCTTTGGCAAAGGAGCAGGGGCCTGACGAGCTCATCAAACAGGAGGAGCCCACGGACATCGTCATGCTGACTTGTGAGAGGATAGAGCTGTTCCGCAAGACGCTCAGGTACGTCCGGGCGCGGACGACCAGTCCCTATCGACTGCACGTGATCGACGACGGCAGCGGCTACACCGACTATCTGGAGGAAGTCCTGCGAGATGGTAGGATCGGGAATCTGATCTCCCGCCCGGAGAGAAAGGGAATCGCCGCGAACATGCGGGAGCTGGCTCAGATAAGCAGCTCTGATCCCATGGTGTTCACCCACGATGACGTGCTCCCTCCCAAACTGGATCCCGATTGGTTGGAGCGAGGGCTGATGGAGATGGCCGCTCGGCCAAAGCTGGGCTTGCTGGGCCTGAATAGTCCTCACTCCAATTTGGGCGATAGGCGTCACGTCATAGAGCGAGGCGAAACGGTCACACTCTGTCAGTGTCTACCTGGACACTTTGTCTTCATCAGGCGGCAATTCCTCAAAGAGCGGGGAACCAACTGGAAAGCTCCGCCCCAGAACCGGAGGGCGCCGATGAAGGCGATGTGCCGGGTAGCCTGGGAGTTGGGCTACGAGGTAGGCTACCTGACTCAGGTCTATTGTCAGCACATCGGGGACATCTCGATCAGAACGGGCAGAGACTATAGCATGGAACTGCGCGAGGTCTGTCCTGTGGATCGCCAGACTCTGGAGCCGCCGGAGTTCTACAGAGGGTAAGGCCATGGACATCCTGAACCTGGGCGCGGGCAACAAACCGGTGAAGGGGGCGATGATCGCCATAGTTATTCCGGCCAAAGATGAGGCCGAGACCATCGGCAGTCTGTGCCTGCAAGGACCTGCGACTGTCATCGTAGTTGATGATGGATCGAGGGATGGTACGGGGGAGATTGCACAAGATGTGGGCGCCATCGTCATCCGACACGACATCTCCCAGGGTATCGGGCCATCGATCCGCGATGGAATGCGCTGGGCCATTGAGATGTCAGATGCGGAGCGGATCGTGATCATGGATGCTGGGGGCTCACATAGGCCGTGGGATCGTCCGGCTCGGCTGCCCACGGATGCGGATATAGTCATTGGGTCCCGTTTTATGCGTGGGAGCGAATATGTTGGGGGGTGCTGGTGGCGGCGGATGGCTAGCCGCGTAATGGCGGTGATGTGTAACCTGGCTCAAAGCGGCCCATGGCTGACCGATTGGACGAGTGGCTATCGGGCATACAGCCGGGGCGCAGCGCGCGCTGTCGTAGGATATAGCTGTTTTGCCAAGATGTACGCCTGGCAGATGGAAGTGCTGGCGCGATTGCGCGAGGACGGATTCACTGTCTGTGAGGTGCCGATCACATATTGCAGCGGGCGCTCTTCCCTGCGACTGTCAGGGATGATAGAGGCGGTGACTGTCTGGCTGCAGATTCTGCACCACAGGCAAGGGGCGAGATGAAGGTAGCGTTGGCCATACTCAGCTACAACCGGCTCGATCTGTGGGAGAGGACGCTGGCTAGCCTGTACCAAGGTGGCTATCCTTTCGGCCTTGTTCTATATGACAATGGGTCAAGTGACGGGACGGAACGCCGGGTCGCTGAGTTAGGCGGCATCTGCAATTGCACGAAGAATCACACGATTGGGCACGGTGTGCGGAGCGCCGTCGGGTTAGCGCTAAGGCATAAGCCGGACATCATCGTGTTGTCGGCAGATGATTACGAATACCATCAAGGTTGGCTCGAGCGTTTGGTCAGATTCTGGGAGGCCGCCCCACAGCCGGTGGCAATCTGCACTCTCAGCATTGAGCCAGCCTATGAGTGGACGCCGGTCCTGGCTGTCCACAGCATCGGTGAGCAAGTGGTGTTACAACGGCGCACGGTGCCAGGCGCCAACTGGTCCTTTCGTGCAGCCCTGTGGCCACAACTTGAGCCAATGATACCGGACAATGCCCACAAGTATGATCATCGACTGTGCGCCGAGTTGAACGCACAAGGCTGCTGGCTATGCGCCTTGCCATTGGCGGAACATATCGGGGAGAACAGGCGCAGTTGGAAAAGCTGAATCCGGGAGCGGGCAACCACGACTTGGAGAACCATGGGCAGCGATGACAGGATCATCGACATTGTGATCGGCACGCACAATCGACTGGAGATGCTGCAACGGACCATCCAGTGCATTCAGACGCGCACGTTCACGCCTTACCGTCTAACGGTGATTGATGATGGCAGCACCGATGGAACGGCTGAGTGGGTGCAATCGAGGGGCTGCAGATTGCATAGGCGGAAGACTCAGGGCGGGATGCATCAAAACCTGATCGACGTGGTCAAGGTCTCTTCGTCTGATCCCGTGATCTGCACAGATGACGATGGGCTATGTCCAGTGCTGAACCCGGACTGGCTTCGGCGCTTGTTGGATGCCATGGCCAAGCGCCCAAAGCTGATGATGTTGGGACTTGACAATCCCGGGGATAACAAGAGCGGCAGTCGTCATCCACTGGCTGATGATGGCGAAGTCATCTATTCAGAATATGTCGGCGGCCTTTTCCTGGCCATGCGGCGAAAGTTACTGGACAATACAGGGAACCTTTTCGGTGATCGGAAATCGCGGAAATCTCCCAACAAGGCGCAGGCCCGATACGTGCACAAGACCGGCGGGCAAGTGGGGTATCTGAAGCACGTCTACACCTATCATTATTGCCCAGTATCGATTCGGGTGCCGGGCAAAAAGTGGACGCATCTGATGGTAGAGCCGGTGAATATGGAGACGCTGGAACCGCCAGAGGAGTATCGTCAATGCCCATTACGCTGAATCTGGGCGCTGGCAAAGCACCAATAAAAGGTGCAGTCAACCATGACCGGCAACTTGATTCAGACCGACCATGGATAACAGTGGCACATGATCTCAACGATCTGCCTTGGCCGTGGGAGGATCGCAGCTTTGATAGGATTAGGGCGAACTCGGTGCTTGAGCATTTGGAGATCGATCTCGTAGCTGCCCTGAATGAATGCTGGCGGATCCTGAAACCCGATGGCCTGCTGGAGTTCAGGGGACCCTACTGGCAGCATGATAACGCATACGCGGACATCACTCATCGATGGCGATATAGTCTCCGGTCTTTGGATCTGTTCGATCCAGACACCGAGTTGGGGGGCTTTTTGGGATTCTATACAACGCGGAAATGGCGCTTTGTCGAAGGAGCCCATTTCAATAAGAGGAAATCATCGATCATCGCCACGCTGCAGGTGAGGAAAGAATGAACGACATGCTGGTCCTGCGCAAGCCGGACAAAACCGCCCAGACCCGAGGGAAGCGGATGGGGCTGCAGGTGGTGATCAGCGAGGGCTACGACCTGGAGTTCGATCGGGCCATCTTCACTGAGCCGGGGGCCACGATTCCCTGGGACCTGCTGGGATACGGGTTACACTTTCTGGAGCGCTGGGACGCGGCGGCACCACTATGGCGGTATCGGGCGGTGGCCGCGGACGTAGGCACTCCGTCGGAGCGGAAGCGCACCGAGGCCGTGGTGGGCGATCTGCGCGTCCTGCTCTATGCCCAGGAGCTGCTCTTCGTGCGCAACAGCCCGGCTGGTAAGGCGCTGCTGGCAAGCTGGCAGCAGGAGATGGCCGATGGCGCTGATAAGCGGCTGGCTTTTCTGCGAGCTCTCCATCTGGTGAAGCCCATCTTTTGCGCGCTGCCTCGGTCGTGGGCGGGCGAGGTATCCAAAGCGACGCAGCGACACCGAGATCGGGCCATGCAGCGAGTACCCAGCCCAAGCCCGCGGGCGCGGCGGCGGCGTCAGCCGTCTGGACAGCCACTGGTTCGTGTGGAGATCAAGCCAGGCGTGTATGTGCGTTGTCATCCAGGACAGGAGGAAGCGGTCAGAAAACGATTGGGCAAGATGGATAAACCACGTGACGAGAGGAGAGACTGAGATGGCAGTGCTGCGCAGCCAGATGACCATCCCCGAGGCCAAGAGAGGGGGCAAGCTGGTCAGGGTGCCGATAGGAAGGGGCGTGTCGATCCAGATGTACGAGGACGAGGCCAGGGCGCGGGGGCTTTGGCCGCCGGGCGCGAGGAAGAAGATGCGCGGAATCGCGCAGAACAAGAAGCGAGAGCCGGGGGAGAACAAGGGGGAATCCAGTGAGCGAGGGGAAGACGAGGGCTGAGACTGGCAGGGCCAAGCTGGCCGAGGTCAATGCGCGCATCCAAGCGGCTCTTGCGCTCCTGGATACGGACAGCGCGGATGAGATCATTGGCGAGCCGGGATCTGAACACGCGGCACTGGTGCAGGGCGTTGAGGCGGCCATACAGCTACTCTGGGCGGGGATGCAGAACTGCGGGGCCCGGAAGAGCAAGAAGGCGCTGGGTTTCACAGCCAAGACGCAGATCATCCTGCTACAGATTGTGCACTTTGCCTATGCGCTGGGGATCAAGCGAGGGCGGGAGCAGAGCGATGCCTGATGACTTGCAGGATTTCTTGTCTAGCCACCTGGTGGCGCCCTGCGATCGTGGCCACCCTGAGAGCAAACGGCTGGGAATAACAGTGTTGTCGTGTCGGCGAATCTTGCACAGCGCAAAGGCAGGATAACATGGGCTTTTGCACGATTGAGGATCTAGAGAGCTTCTTGCAGATCGACATCTCGGCAGACAAGCGGTCCGCCGCACAGCGGGCCATCGATGAGGCCACGGCCAAGATCAAGAACTACTGTCGGCAGTATCTGGAGCTGGTCGAGGATGAGGTGATCACGCTGGATAGCATCGGGGCGACTACGCTCAATCTGCCCCAGCTGCCCGTGATCGACGTGAGCGAAGTCATCGAGGACGACGAGCTCCTAGTCGTGGACGACGACTACAAGCTGGGGAGCAGCGGGATCCTGCACCGGATCGGCAGGCGATGGGCCAGCGGGATCCAAAACGTCGAGATCACCTACACCCACGGTTACAAACCCGAGGATGATGAGATCTCAACGGCGCCCGTGTTGCCGCAAGACCTGACCGACGTGTGCACCAGGGCGGCGGCCAGAGCGTATCAGGCCGGGCTCCGAGCCGAGGAGCTGGAAGGGATCCCTGGGGTATCAGCGACCAGCCTGGGGGACTATTCAGTGAGCTTTGGCGGGGAGCAGGCCTACGCCGGCGAGAGCGCGTTGGGTGCCAGCGTAGCGCCCTTTTTGCTGCAGAGCGAGAAGCGCATCTTGAACGCCTACCGAGTATGAGCCTAATTGACGGTCTGTATATCAGCACATTCACGCACACCCGCATGAGCGGCACTGCCGACGGGCAGGGTGGCTGGACGCAGAGTCCCTCAGTGCTAGGGACTATCCAAGGGCGGATGCGACCGGCCACAGCCACGGAGCGGGTGGTGGCCGTGCAGCGCCAGGCGGAGATTAGCCATGTGCTCTACTGCGGCGCTGACGAGAATGTGCTGCGCGAGGACGTCCTGACCGGGGAGGGACGGACCTGGACAGTCGAGGCCATCCGCGAGCCCAGCCACGCGGGCCATCACTTGGAGATAGAGGTCCTGGAACTACAGAAAAAGGGTGAGCCGTGAGCAAGGTCAAGTTCAAGGGGATGGAAGCGGGCAAGAAACGCTTGCTCGCCCAGGTGGCCGGAAAAGTGGTGGTCAACATGGACCGAGCGGCGGCCTTCGCCGCTGAGCAGGCTCGAGGGAATGCCCCTGTACGTCGGGGCATCCTGAAGAGTGACGTAACCCACGTGGTCGAGGCCAAGGGGAACATAGTGACAGGGTTGGTCGGCGTGAAGAAACGGGCGTATTGGGCCTGGTTCGTAGAGCTGGGGACGAGCAAGATGGCCGCGCAGCCCTTCCTAAGACCTGCGGTATTTGGCAACGCCAAACGGATCCTGGACATCATCCGAGGTAAGTCATGAGTGCGCTGACGCAGGCAATCTATGATCGGCTGGCTGATGATCCTACGCTGCAAGGATTGCTGGCCATCTATGGCGGGGCCCCGGCCATCTTCACCACCGATCCGCCGCCCGGGGATGCGGAGCTGCCCTACCTGGTGAGCGCGGGGGAGGTGAGCACAGCGCCCTTTGACACCAAGACGACGCTGGGGCGCGAGGTGCGCCGGGACGTGCGCTGTTACGCCAACGCCGACGGATCGGCGGCGGAGATAGAGGAAATCGCCGAGCAGGTGAGAACCCTGCTCCATCGCCATGAGCTGGCCATCGATGGCTTCGAGACCTGGGTGGCCGAATGCACGGGACCGATCGTGGCCGACGAGGATAGAGCCTATGGCCGCGTGGTCAGTATACGTCTGATTCTGATGGAAGTGGAGGCAATGTCATGAACGGTGCAGATGTACTGGTATTGGTTGAGGGTGATCTGGTGGGCTCCCAAAGGGATGTGACCTTTGACGAGACCACTGAATCCATCGACATGAGCTCGAAGGACTCTCGGGCCCGCCGTGTGGAGCCTGGGCGCTACAGCGCCACAGTCTCCCTGGACGGGCTGTATGTCCCCGATGACGAGGCCTACGAGAGGCTCAAAAGCGCTATGCGCGTCGGCACGAAGGTGCAGCTCATGCGCCAGGAAGAGGGCGTCATCCTGGAGAGCGCCATGGCGGTGGTCACCAGCCTGAGCGAGGCGGCTCCGGACGAGGAAGGCTGTACGGTGTCGAGCTCTTACG
>Ga0307379_10007311_pt1 | contig 15027 bp, 15 predicted proteins | sample UN2MG_FD_202237 | JGI IMG/M metagenome (GOLD analysis project Ga0307379, IMG submission 202237) | Soil microbial communities from Risofladan, Vaasa, Finland - UN-2 | ecosystem: Environmental > Terrestrial > Soil > Coastal area > Acid sulfate soil | place: Finland: Risofladan, Vaasa | collected... | reverse complement strand
GAAATAGCCCCATAGAGATTTCTATCAATCCCTCTAAAATATTCGTTCCTCCTGTCCGTGCGCCAAAATAGTACTGACCTGCTAATCCGCCAGCGCCATGACACATTGGCATCCCACCAAAGAAAGGCAGGATCAGGTTCATAATTCCTTGATTCCAAGAGAGTTTCCTCTCACTTACCGGTTTCTCCGGCCAGTAGGTTTTAATCAAGGAAGAAGTGGCGATGGTTGCGTTGGTAACTGTCAATGGAATCTGAGCAAAACCTGCGAGGAGCAGTGTCCGCCAAACTTCCTCAAGACGAAAGACCGTAAGAGACGGAAGACTGAGGAAAGGGGGATTGATTTGCTGGAATTGTCCTTTGGTAAATATAATCACCACACCGAGAATCATCAGAACGATGGCGGCAGGAGCATAGCGATTTTTCCGTAGCAGTAGCACTATGAGGATAGAGACGATACCGATCGTCCACCAAGTAGAAATCATTTTGAAAGCCTGAATAGCCAGGAGCACACCAAGTGCGACCTGGATTCCACGAATAACCGAATTGGGTGTTACTCTTGCAATCCAACCTATGACACCGGTCACAGCGAACACTAGCCAGATAACACCCATCGCGAACCCAGATGCATAGACCATTGATGGGGACCAATGCTGAGCGATGGCCACTACAGCCAGAACCTTCATAGGTTCGATAGGCATAGGGAGCTGGTATACCAGACCGGTAACAATATTTGCTATACCCATCATTACCAGAAACCCTGCGGGATTGAGCCCACAGACAATGATATAGCCGATTGCCAGCGGGAAGAGCGTTCCGAAGTCTCCTGTAGATCCAGCCAATTCTCTTAAGTTGAACTCAAACGACTTAATTTTCATAACCTGTCTTTTTCTTAGAATTTAGCAGTCGATTTTGCCTCATTTAAAATAACCGAACGATTTCGTTTATGCTTCCAAATTGGTATATTTTGCAAATACTTTATTTCATACTATAATACAATTTTTCAATATTTATTATACTACAAATCTTTTAAAAATCCTCTTTCTAAAAAAATAAAAGTCCTTCAGTAAAATGCCAAGGGATTTGCTATTATCTGGCTTTTCTTATTGAATTGGTTTAGGATTTTTGTTTGACGGACTTAAGGTTTTTTGCATGACAAAAAATCAATAAGATTTGTTTTTATTATCGGATATATTGAAGTTTTTAAATGTGATGAAGATTAAATATCTTTTGGTAACTTATTTCCTTTTTGTTTTTAAATACCAAAATACAAATATACCTATGGTATAAATATATTGTGTTAAAAACTGCATCCATTCGGGTTCAGAATGCCAGCCGAATAAGACATAAAGCGGAAGTCCAATTATCCCTTCTTTATGATAAAAGACTGTTTCTGAAAGATCAAATGCCTTAATCAGTATAATATTATCTTTTAAAATATATCCGATATCTTTCATCGCAGAAAGGCCTTCATGGATGCTATATCCTAAAAGGAAACCGGCCTGAAGTATAAGATAGATTAAGGTGATATTAAAAATGGTTTTTAAATTGATTTTTACTAATGAATAAGATATTAGAATTGTAAGGATTAAGGAGCCTAAAATTCCCAGGATTACCGATCCAAATGTATATCGACCTGCAAAAGTAAAAATGGCAATTTCAGCTCCTTCGCGAGATACCATCATGAGGGAAATTAAAAATATACCCCATTTTGATAAATTATAAGTAACTTGATCCTCAACATACACTGTGATGTTTCTTCCATGGTTTATCATCCAAAAAATAAATGTTGTGACTAACAATAATGCTGCTAAGCTTGCAACGCTCTCCCAGACTTTTGTGAATTGATTAACCCTAACAATAGTATCAGATAGTCTATTAAGACTAAGCCCTAAAATTAAAGATAAGGCTATCCCCGCAATAACCCCTTGCCAAACATGCTTTTTATAAACCGTTTGATTAATTTTACTTAAATAGTGTAATATCATGGTTATAATAAGAAAAGCTTCTAATCCTTCACGAAATCCCATGATTATACCTGGTAAAAATGTAGGCATAGCTGCTGGCCACCTTTAAAAATATTATATATATTTAGTTATTTTAATATCAATTTATTTATTAAAAACCAAATTAAAAATGAATAATATTAATAGTAAAATCTGTGCGTGATGACCTTCCCTGATTTTGATATCTTGAACCCTTCATTTTTAAGTAAAATACCCTTCATCTCCACTCCTCCCTGATACCCTCCCAGTTTATAATCTGACCTGATCGCTCGATGACAGTGAATCGCTATGGGGAAGGGATTGCCTGCCAGAGCGCTACCTACTGCTCGTGCACCCTGATTCACTCCTATCTGCTTTCCTATTCTTCCATAGGTACTGACCCATCCCCTGGGGATTCCGTACTCCGCTAAAAGAACCCGTCTTTGAAATTCAGAACAGGTTTCAAGGGCTAAAAGTTTCAGGTCAAATTCTACCGCCTGCCCGGAAAGGAAACCCTGTATCAGCTTTGCAAAATTAAGAATGATAGGATTTGATAATTGACTGGCAGTTGGGAAACTATTTTGGACCAGTTTTAATGCTGAAGCTTGCTTGTTGGAGAGAATAATTCGATAGACTTTTGGATTTTCCCTGAATTCCCGCCAGATAATACCGAATGTACCAAAAGCAGAAGGTGTAATGAGATAAAAGGTAGAATCAATCATATTTTTATTTCCTTTCCCCTGTTCATTTGATTTAAGGACAATAAAAATAAATCATGCCGGCTTTCCCAATGCTTCGAAACCAGCAACAATATCCAGTAATTCTTCGGTAATCGCATTTTGACGCTGACGGTTAAATTGAGCGTTCAGATTATCCAAACGCTCCTCGATGTTCTCTTCGGCTTTTTGCATGGCCGTTAAACGGCTGGCGTTCTCACTGGCCATCGACTCGATAAAAGCGCGATATAAGGAAATATAAAAAAATTGATGGATGAAGGAATAGAGCAGCTGATCCCAGGGAAGGGTATATAATGGTAAACTGCGAGAAGGCCATTTTCTTAAAGCTAATTCCTTTAGCCATTCCTGGTCTAAGGGAAATAGATGAAATTGAAAGGGCTCAAAGATTACTCCTCTTTTCAGCTTATTGTAAAATAAATAAATATCATCTATTTTTTCCTGAAACCGCCATGACTCCACCAGTACCAGCAATTCCTGAATAGGGCTATTCAGGTTATACCTGGATTCAGGAAAATCAATCCTGGCTGCCGGTTGGTAGCCAATTTCTTTTAACTGTTCTTCAACTCTCTCTCCGGTAACCGCTATTTTTAATTGAGCATAATCGAAAGTTTTATCTGTTTCCCACTCCATAAAGGAATTGGCAACCATGACATTAAATTTACCGGCCATTCCTCTTTGCGAGCCAAAGATAATGACTCCCATTCGTCTTTCATTTTTCAATAGCGGTTTTTTTAATATTTCCGGTTTTTCCTTTAACAATGCCTGAAAACCTATCTCAATGGATTGTTGATATTCGGTAATGGCCTCTACGGCTCGCGCATGATAATGAATATTCACTGCCGCCAATGCCTTCATGGTTTTGACCACAGAATATAAATCCTGGGCACTTTCAATTTTTCTCTGAATGGCTTCCAGCATCTGCATCTGGCTGGTTTTCCTCTCTCTTTAAAATGGATGTTTCTACAAAATCAAGAATCCTTTTTACTTCATCACTATCCAGTTTTTTATTATTCATCACTTTTTCTTCCAATTGGGGGAATCTGTCTTCCAAATTCTTTTTTATTTCTATGATCCTTTTTTTAATATCTTCAACCGAAACCCCATCCCATAACCCCTGGTTTACCATAAGCAGAATGGTTATTTGTTCCATCACTGAGTAGGGAGAATATTGATTCTGTTTTAAAATTTCTCTTATTCTTCTTCCTCTTTCCAGGATTTTTATGGTACTCTCATCTAACTGGGTGCCGAAGCGGGAAAAGATTTCCAGTTCTTGAAATTGAGAATAAGTTAAACGCAGGCTGCCCACCACCTCCTGATAGGAAGCTAATTGCGTTTTCCCTCCTACCCGGGATACTGACTTCCCCACATCAACAGCCGGCAACAGCCCTCCCTGGAATAATTGAGGGGAAAGATAAATTTGACCATCGGTAATGGAAATCAAATTGGTAGGGATGTAAGCTGATAAATTTTGTGCCTGGGTCTCGATAATGGGCAAGGCAGTCAAAGAACCGCCGCCCTTCTCTTTTTTTAGATGAGTCGCCCTTTCCAAAAGGCGGGAATGAATATAAAAAATATCTCCGGGATAGGCTTCCCGGGCAGGCGGCCTTCTTAACAAAAGAGACAGCTCCCGGTAAGAGCGGGCATGATGGGTTAAATCATCATAGATTACTAAAACATCTTTCCCTCTTTCCATAAAATATTCACCGATACTGGTGGCAGCATAAGGGGCAATATAATTTAAGCCGGGTGTATCTTCTCCTGATGCCACCATGACCAGGCTATATGCCATGGCTCCTGACTTTTTAAGTTGAGCAATGACTCTGGCCACGGAAGATAACTTTTGACCGATAGCACAATAAATACAAATAACCTCTTTATCTTTTTGATTGATCATGGTGTCCACGGCAATCGCTGTTTTCCCGGTCTGTCGGTCTCCCAGGATAAGCTCCCGCTGTCCACGGCCAATAGGTACCAGGGCATCGACGACTAAAATACCCGTCTGTAAAGGAACATAGACCGGCTCTCTATCCATAATGGGAGGAGATTCACGCTCAATGGGATATCTCTCCATGGTCCTTAAAGTTCCTAAACCATCCAGAGGACGGCTCACCGGGTCGATGACCCTTCCCAACAATGATTCGCCAACCGGGACATCCATGACCTGGTTAGTTCTCCTCACTTCATCTCCAGCTTTAATCCCCTTCGCATCATCAAGTAGAACAATATCTACCTTGCCCGGTTCCAGATTAAAGATCATCCCCCGCTGACGGTCTTTAAAAATAACGATTTCCCCTGCTTTTACTTCCGGTAACCCTTTTGCCGTGACAATACCTTTACCTACCGCGGATACAATCCCGATTTCTTGTACAAATAAGGATGCTTTCTGTTGTTTGATAACGCGATTCATACTGGAAAAAGTCGTTTTTAAATTTTCTTCTAAAGATAAAGTATCTATCTCTTTCGCTTCCTTATCCATCAATACCCCCACATGATCATGAATGACATCCTAATCCATCCAAAGCAGATTAGTTTTCTTTCTTTTCAACATCCAATTCTTGAAAACTGAATTCAGTAAAAGCTTTCTTCAATTGTTCTTCCAGTCCATCTAAATAGTTTTCAATATTCCAGGAAATCTTCTTTCCCTCTGTTCGAGTTTCAATGCCGCAAATCAATTTAGGAGAAACCTTAAAATTGATTTCAACCTTATCACCGATTATCTTTTCCAATATTTTCCTGATCTCGGATTCTTTTTTTCCGGTCAGCTGAAAGCTGCTATCCACCCATATCTTCCGCTCATCCATATCAATAAACCGGATAAAATCATCTTTTTCCTCTTTGCTCAGCTTCCCCAACTGGATCAAGAAATTTTCAATCAGCTGATTTTCTAATTTTTCACCGGCTAAATCAGCTAAAACCTTTCTGCTCATCTGACACACCTGCTCGCAGGATAAATGGCGGAGGTCCCTGAAAAAAGCAGTCCGTTGTTTGGATATCGCCTCTCTCCAATTTTTTTGCTCTTCATCAATTTTGCTTCTGGCATCCTTTACCAATTCTTCCCGCTTCTTTTGGGCATCCTTTTTGGCCTGGGCAAGCATCTCATTCCATTTTTCCTGGAGCTCTTCTCTTATCCTTTGTTGTTCATCCAATTCTTTTTGGGCTTCCTCTTTTGCTGTTTTAGCATCTTGCATCCGATCGGTGATTTGCTTTTCCCGCTCATCCATAATCTGAATAATCCGATTAAATAAAAATCGTTTCAATAGGTAGACCAGGATTAAAAAATTAACAATCTGGGCAATAATAGTAAATGAATCTATAAGCATATTAACCCCCCTAATGACTTAAGACATAATTCCAGAAAGGATTGGCAAAAATAAGAATGACTGAAATGACCAAACAGTAGATAGCCGTCGATTCAACCATGGCCAACCCCACAAATAAAGTTCTGGTAATGGTATTGGCCTCATCCGGCTGTTGAGCAATCGCTCCCAATGCCCGGGCCAGGGCCATCCCTTCTCCTATAGCGGGACCAATCGAACCGATGGCAATGGTGATTCCCGCAGTAATAATAGAAACCGCACCGATAATATCAATACTACTCATCTTCTTTACTCCCTTCCTTTTGTTCTATCTGTTCCGGCTTATTTTCTATCCGTGTGGCCGAGGCAATATAAACCGTAGCCAGCACGGTAAAGATATAAGCCTGTATTTGACCAATTAATAATCCTAAAACCTGCATCACAATGGGTATAAACAAAGGGGTGATGATCAACAAAACCGCCACAATCAACGAGCCGCTCATCACATTCCCAAATAATCGAACCGCCAGGGCCAACGTACGGGAAAAATCGCCAATCACATTAAAAGGCGCCATGAAGATAGAAGGCTCCAGGTAACGTTTAAAATAAGCCAGCGCCCCTTTTTTGGCAATGCCAAAAATGGGGATGGCAAAAAATACGCAAATAGCCAGCGCACTGGTGGTGGACAACGAACCGGTCGGAGCTTGATAACCGGGGATAATAGCCAACAGGTTGGATACTGAAATAAATAAAAATAGGGTGCCTAAAAAAGGAATAAAAGGGTCCGGATTCTGCTGGGTAATTTCTTTCACCTGCTGCCGCATGTAACCGACAATCACTTCCAAAAAATTTTGCCAGCGGGTAATCTTAGGTCCAATAGTTAAATTTTTTGTGGCCAGCCAGCTGACTAAAATAAGTATGAGCATGACTACCCAGGTAAAAAGAATCGTGGCATTAAGATGGATTCCATTCCACTTAAAAAAAATGATTGCATCCGGACTTATTTCCATTTTTAATTCCCTATCCCCTATTCAAATATGATTACTTTATATCTTTTTTTGGTTTCCCGATCATTCTACTTAAAAAAATACGACTCACAATAAATCCCACTAACAGGATTAAAATATTTCCCCAATCACCCTGACGGGCAATATAGATTAATACAAAAAACACGGCAGCTATTCTTAAAATATAACTTCCCAGGGTTAATATAATCGGCGAACGAGCCTGATTCATATTTTTAATAGTCAGCCATAAACCGCCAAAATAAAATAGTCCTAATCCCAGGCCAATTATAAAATATAATAAGCTGTAAATACTAAGATTCATTCTTCGTTTTCCTCTTCAATCGATTTTCGTTCTTTTTCCACCCAGTACCAGGCATTGAGACAGCCAAGAATAATCCCTAAAAAAAGGAAAGTCAAGGTCCAGGAAATATGACCCGGCCATTTCTTATCAGCCCAAATACCCACCGCAATACCAATCACGGTCGGTATCATCACTGACCAGCCAATCACCCCGAACGAACCCATACCGAACCAGATAGCCTGGTACTTCTTGTCTCTGGCTCTTAATTTGCGTTTTTCTTTTTTCTCGATTTTCCTGAGAAAACCCCGCTGTATATCTTTTGATTTATTTTGATGTTCCATTTATTCATGCGTCTCCAAATTCAAAAAACTTCTGACAAAATCTGCTTCTAATTTACTTAAAGCTGTCTGGGCATCCTTTTCTTTCTCGTCTGTTTTGATAAATATTTCTTCCACCCGATTTTTCAGCTCTCCCAAATCTTCTCCTTCTATGGCATTCCTGGTCGAAATAACAACTTCTTTCCCATATTTTACCAGAATTCCTTCATCGATAGCCAAAACGACATCTTTCCCCTCAGAAGTAGTTAACATTAATATCCCCGGTGTCAAGGAAGTGGTAAAATCAACATGTTTAGGCAGGAGGCAAAACCATCCGTTTTCTGCTTCTGCCGTTATTTTTTTGACTTCCTTTTTTAAAAATGTCTTCCCCGGTAACAATATCTTTAAATCAATCATTTTTCGCTTCTTCTTTATCTTCTTCTTTCGCTTCTTCTATTGAGCCAATCATATAAAGTGATTGCTCGGAATAACTGGCAAATTCGTCATTTAAGATTTTCTCACATCCGTCTAATGATTCGGGTAAACTAACCCGGCGGCCCTTATTGCCGATAAACTGTTCCGTGGTGACAAAGGGCTGGGTTAAAAACTTTTCCAGGCGCCGCGCACGATTGACCGTTCTCTGGTCTTCCTTGGATAATTCCTCCAAACCCAGCATGGCGATAATATCCTTTAATTCTTCATATTCGGATAAATTCTGTTTAACCTCCCGGGCTATCTGGTAATGCCTCTGGCCAACGGTCAAAGGTGAGAGCATATTAGAGGCAGATTTTAAGGGGTCTACCGCCGGATATAATCCCTGGCTGGCCCGCTGTCGGGAAAGCACCACTGAAGCAGAAAGATGACTAAAAGTATGAACTGCTGCCGGGTCAGTAAAATCATCAGCAGGTACATACACCGCCTGGATTGAGGTGATGGACCCGGTGGTGGAATTACAAATTCTTTCCTCAAGGTCAGCAATCTCACTGGCCATGGTGGGTTGATACCCTACCCGGGAAGGCAATTCGCCTAAAAGACCGGAAACCTCGGCCCCGGCCTGAACAAAACGGAATATATTATCAATTAACAAAAGAACGTCCTGCTTGACTTCATCACGAAAGTATTCTGCCATGGTCAAAGCAGCATGTCCTACTCTAAACCGGGCACCCGGTTGTTCGTTCATCTGGGCAAACATCAAGACCGCCTTTTTCAGGACGCCTGTTTCTTTCATTTCCCGATATAATTCTTCTCCTTCTCTGGAACGCTCGCCGATGCCACAAAAGAGGCTCACCCCTTCATGTTCCAAAGCCATATTGTGAATCATCTCCATAATCAGAACCGTCTTGCCGACTCCGGCACCGCCAAATAAACCGGCTTTTCCACCTTTTTCCAAAGGAGCCAGAACGTCAATCACCTTTATCCCGGTCTCATAAATATCTGTCGCCGTCGTCCGTTCGGCAAGAGGAAGAGATTTTTGGTATATCGGTACTAATTTTTCAGGCGTTAAAACATCTCCTCCATCAATCGGTTCTCCAAAAACATTAAACATTCTTCCCAATAATCCGGACCCCACGGGCACTTGCAAGGGATGTCCCATGTCAATGATTTCATCTCCCCTTTTTAGTCCTTGAGTAGGCGTTAAGGCTATCCCTCTCACCGTCGTGGCATCCAGATGAAGGGTTACCTCGATAACCGCTTCGCCGGATTTCAATTGGTAATTAATCTTAGGAAGGAACTGCGGGAAAAAAGCATCAACCACACTTCCCCGGATTGCTTTTATTTGGCCTCGGTTCATTTTTTGATTATCCATTCAAATATCTCCACTCATCACTCTTTGTCCATTAAAGTTTTAATTTATTTTTACTTTTTTCTTTTTTTTGATTACTTCATGTAGTTCTATGAAACGAATTATTTTTAATTATACTATTTCTTCGTAAGGTTGTACAACTTGAATTGTGTGATGAATGAGGACATAGAATACAATTTTAAAGTTATGCGGGATAAACGGGAGGTAGATCTTTACATTTAGCATACTCTAAAAAATTCTACCTACTGCCATATTCTACTCATTTAAAAAGAAATCGGGAAACCTGGACTTATCAGACCCCTTAGAAAAGTTAGAAAAACTTATCGAATTATTGAGTTCGAACAACTCTGCACACTTAAAAAGTTCAAATCCTACCCGGCGCCCCTACTTTTATTCTAACCATATATTATGCCAAGTAAATATTATCATTTAATACAAAGGATACAACTAAAAATACTATAACAGCAATTTTGTACTAAAAATCATATTCTGAACTATTTTGATATAAAAAAGTAAGTGGATTCTTGTTTGCAACAACAACTTCGAAATAAGATGAATATTTATATTTTTGATAATTCTTCCAATCAGAATAAGATATTTCTACTTTATATCTAAGCTTTTTTTTGTTTTCTACTATGTCTTTAATTAAATCCTTATCGATATTAGCTGTATTTATTAATATTTGCTGAGGGAATACAGTGTTTCCACCCTTTTTTGCCTCTTCATGGCTCAAAGTAATATTATCTATTTTCCCAATGGTATCAATTTTAAAATTTTTTGCTGGAAGATTTCCAACATTTTTTATTATAAACCTAACGATTACATTTGCTACATTTTTATAATCCTTCCCTTGCTGTCCGTCAATAAGTAAATTTATTGAACTAATTTCTATAATACCAATAGCAGGCATGAATATTAAATTTGTTTGTCGTCTAGTTAAGTACAAATTATATATAGTCCCTATAGCTAATACTGAATATAAAATTATTTCCGGATTATCTAATAAATATTTCATTAAAACCTCCTAATTATTTTTTAAAAAGGCATACAAAATCTAGACTATTTTCAAAACCAATGGAGTTAGTTTGTCACATTTGACATAAGTACTTAAAAGAAACTTATTTTTTAATTATTATAAAATAATAAAAACAAATTACTTCTAATTAGACATTACAACAAATTTTTTAAAAATCCTTCTTTTCAAAAATAAAAAACAAAAAAAGCCCTTCAGCAAAAGCCAAAGGGCTGGGAATGGTCAAGCTCCCCAGACAGGACGATTTTCGCAACTTTTGTATGAATGATGAAACTGAAAAAGAGTAGCAAAAGTTAGAAGAAGTAATTAGTAGCTGTTAAAAAAATAAAAATAATAGAAAAGGCAAAACTACTGGATAAGGAAATTCTGCCTATTGATTGTCTTGGCTCACCTTGCTTTAAGTCTTAACCTTTCCCCTAATTTTATCTAATACAATTTACGTTTGTAGGAAAAAAGATTTACAATAACATTAGTTGCGCCCAGCTCTTGTGCTGAAATGTTTTTGCTTTTCTCCCGAGTACTGCATGTATGTAGCGATAGGATACTTCCTAAATAGAAGCTCGCTCTATATCCACTCTACCGCTAAGTGTCCTGTCCCCAGAGGGACGGCATCGGATTTTAAACCCACCAAATAAAATAATCTTTATCTAAAAATATTCCCCACCTTTCAGCGTGTGGGAGAAGAGATAATTTTTAGAAAATTAACGTAAATAGGCAAAATCGGCACTTAGCGGTGACAGCGCCAATTTTGTAAAGAAATCCTATTGCTTTATCTCTGTAGAACCTAACATTATACTATGTGCTGTTGCCACAAAATCGCGTATACGTTTTTGTAGATGAGTCAATACGGTATTAACAATTACTTCAGGACTACCGATAAAATCATCTTTAAAATCCCACGGTTTAGTTTTAACTTCTAATTCTAGTGCCTTTCTACAAACACTCTCAGCAATAATCTCTGCCAGCAATACTCGGAAATATGGTTCTTCTTGACCAGCGTAATCTGGCTCTGGCCCGAGATATCTTTTAATAGAATCGTGGGTAGCGGATATCTCTAAGAGATTTGGTTGTTGCACTGACCAAGCTGCTCGATATACACCGAGTGACTTAGATACAATTTTGAATTTTATTGGAACGCCACTTTCATCCTTTTGCGTTACCCTCACTTGAGTTGTTGCTTTATCCCCATTTATAGATGCTCTTATCTCTATTGGTTTTTTTTGGAGACGGCGTCCTTGTTCCACCACTTCTCCAACTGCATAATTAGAGCCCTCAACAGGGATAACATGACAACGTCCTTTAATTGGAACGCTTTCACTATCGCAAGAAACAACATTCATTATCGTATCTTTAGTTACTATCTCCGGATATTTCGCAAATAAACGAAGTGTTTTTAAACTACCTTCCCTTACTTTATACAATTTATGTTCAAATTCAAAAGACCCTAAAAACTGATGTTCTTCTATTTTATTTTCTACTACTTTCACCATTGCTTCCGCTACAGGCACGCCCTCCCCTTTGCTTTGAAGACAAACTGCTTCTTTTAATACTTCACCGCTAATTCTAAATGTTCCTATTAATCTATCATCTCTTTTTGGATGTAATCTCAGTTTAAAGGGTACATCTAAAACACCCACTGCTGTGTCATCGCTAATCACGGTTATTTCTTGGCCTTCTTTATCAAATATAGAACGATTGACATAAAACGTTAGCGATCGAATTTGACCTATAGCAACATTTAGATAAGTTGGATATATTAAGACGCCTTTTTTAGAAAAGAACTCTTCATCTACTTTGTCATCGGTAGTTATTTCTTCTAATTCTTCTATCTGTTGTGTTAAGAATTTGCTCGCAGCTTTCGCTAACTGATCCAGTCTTTTTTGTGTCTCTTTAGTTGCAATTTCTCTTTGTGTGCCTTTGTCTAAGTCCTTTTCTTTCTCAATCAATTGACGCAATTTTTCTGAAGGGATTTTAAAAAGAGCCTTAGTAAATAGATGATCTCGTCTTAAACCACTCTGACGATTAGGATCTATCAATAAAACCGGATTTTCCGGAGGATGCGGTTCATTTCTTTCTCTTCGCTTATCATATTCATTTAACAGATGACCAATATAATCACACTCCAATCTTCCAAAAAATCTTTTTGCATAAGGTTCTTTTTCTAAACCGGGATAAAGAAGGCTACATTCATGAATTGTCCTTTCTCCTTTTATTAATAAGCCTGATCGCCTAAAACGATCTGGATCTTCAAATGTCTCAGCAGATCTCCAGATCTTAAGTTTGACCTTCGCTTCAGGATAGCCTGGAACTATAAAACTTTCGGCACACACTAATTCTCCCTCTGGCTGCCGATAAACAATTTTCTGTAGCTTTAGTTTCGGCCTATTTAAATTTCTAATTAAAAGCTTAGTAGGACTGTATTCAGATAAAATATCTCTTAAAGCATAATGCCACGGTAAATCTCGAATAATAGTTTCAGCATGTGGGATCCTATGTTGAGGCTCAACCTCTAATGTTATTACTGTACCATTGCCCCGTTCAATACCTAATCTTTTTCTAATTATTTTGTTAACGATTTTATTTTCCAAAGGAATAAACTGAGGTTTAGTTGTTAGCTCGCATTTATAATACTTGTCATCCTTTACTGACTCTATAATCATTCTACCTAGTATCGTGCAATCTTTGGCACCTCTACCCATAAAACCTCTGTCACCCACTTCGCTATGAAGACTACCTACATCACCAAATTTCTCTAACATAGTTTCTATTTCCATACCCTCAGCTTTATCATAAACTATTATTAAAGATGGTTCTCCTTTCCTTTGTTCACAAATTTCAATTAAAATATCACCACCATCCTCGCTTCTAAGTTGTCTTTTATATAAACGGTGGTAACTATCATCGCAATTAGTTATTAATTCTACGAGAGCATCATAAACATCTCTAATAGCAAATTGCCTACTGAAATCAAAATGTCTTATATTAATTTTCACGTCAATGGGAACACCTAATTTCATCTTTTAACTCCTTTTTTCATGAAGTTATATCTCTAAATTTTTCTTTGCAAGCATTCAAAAAATCTATTACTTCTAAATCCTTAACTAATTCGGCGTTAGAGTATAATTTTTCAAATTTTTGTTTTATGATATCTTTAGAAGCATCAGGTGCACAAACTAACATATCGGTAAACATGTATTGTGTTGTATTGCTAAAGTCCTTTTTTTCTTGATAAAATTTAAAAAGAGGATCTGTTTTAAACTTTTTTATAAATCGTTCTGCATCGCGCTTTGGTATAACAGGAGCCTCTTCTTGAACTAGTCTATCTAAAATATGTTTTTCATTTTCCTTAATCCATTTAGCTCCCTGTGGAGTAAAAATCCATCCATCGAGTTTCCCACCAGCATCGCGACCAGCTCTACCCACAACGAGTCTTCCATATTTTTCCTTATGTGCAGTTTCCAAAGCAATCAATACTGTTAATTTATCAGGAAAACCCATTTTTATAAATTTAGGAAGACACCACGAAAATTTTTCTTTATCTAGCTGATAAGCTTCCCATGCGATTTCTTCGGTACGAATTTTATTTGATACGCCTCCTAGTTTATATAAAGCAAATAAAACTATATCCATTTTTGATAATTCTTTTTCCACAGCTTATTCCTCGCTATTTGTTTTAATTAAAATTTTTGAAATCTATGAGATTTTTACTTAACTAACCAATGCTTTAAATTTTTGATCGCCTGTTATAATTTCTCCTTTATTAAGCTTAGCTAATGAAGCAGTAAAACAATCTGCATAGGATATTTTTTTATTAACTTTAAAACTATCAGCATCTCTAGCAAGTTGTATATTTACATCAATTATCTTTAATAAAATTGTCTCCTTTTATAATACTCACTTAAAAAGAAAATTTCTTTTTTTTCTTTTTATTAATAAATCTTGACCTTGTTTCCTTTATAGCCTTATTTATAGCACTAAAAATTTTATTTATATCTTCTTCATTATAATCATAGAAACTTTTGTTGTAACAATTTCCAAGGATTCTTAACTTTTCCAATACTTCATTTGTTCTATTCGTTGCTATTCTTAGAAATCTTTCTTTTCTATTCTCTTTATTTTCCATAAAACCTCATATTAAATAAATAATAATAATATTTATAAATAATATTAATTATTTTATATAAATAACCAGAATTATTATACTATATTTTCGATATAATGTCAAAAATATCTTGACATTTAAACTATAACGCTTAATATCTTCTTGAATTATCGTAGTTTTATACAGAATAAAATGTTGAAAACAGTAATTAACATTTTAAAAACACAATATATAATAACAATATAGCTAATCTTCTTCTAATTCATCTTTCTTGTGGACTTGCTACCCCCTTTAGTGGGTTTCTTGAAAGATTTATAGATAGAGTGTAAATGGCAAGTAGAAATGCACCTTGCGCGGAAAACAATTTTGCACCTCCTAGAAAGAAAAAAATGGTTTAATCCTCCTCTTCTTTTTGAATTCTAAACGATTCCCCACTTAAGTTAAATACT
>Ga0307379_10007307_pt1 | contig 15031 bp, 13 predicted proteins | sample UN2MG_FD_202237 | JGI IMG/M metagenome (GOLD analysis project Ga0307379, IMG submission 202237) | Soil microbial communities from Risofladan, Vaasa, Finland - UN-2 | ecosystem: Environmental > Terrestrial > Soil > Coastal area > Acid sulfate soil | place: Finland: Risofladan, Vaasa | collected... | reverse complement strand
ACCACCACCAGTCCCCTGGGTCTGGTAACCAGGTCTTTGCACACCTGGGGTAATCCCAGTTCGTCAATAGTGGGGGTCACCGGGGGCAACAAACGAATGGCAAGGCTGGTTGTCCCCTGCTGCCGCAGGACATTACATCGAACCCGGCCGACCCCGGGCAGAGTATGACTGAAATCAAGCTCAAGATTACGCTGGAAGGTTTCCCTTTGTACCTGAGTGGTTATCTGGAGGAGGGCTTCCTCTATATTTTCGGCAGTCAACGGATCTGCCCCATCCAGCGGCTCAAGAGAGCCGTAAATACGCAATATAGGCGGACTGGAGGCAATAAGGTGCACATCGGAAGCACCTTTCGTCATCGCTGTATTGAGCGTTGCAATGATATCCATTTTCCCCTACTTGCTGAGTTTGAAATTGAAACTCATCTCGTCTTCGGTTCTCCTGATACTCGAAACAATAACCTGAGAGAACCGGCCGCTGGCTCTCAAGGCGGTAGCATATGCCAGAACTTCCTCCTCGCTTGGTGCCGTACCACTAATAGCCAACCCGGTGGCATGGCTAATACTGGCCAATTTTACTGTGCCGGGTAAAGTGCTTATCACTACCGCCAGGTCATCATTGACTTCGGCATGATTACTATCAAAACTGTCGAGTACTGTGGCGAAAGCATCATAAGTCACCTCTAGCTCGGAAACCTCCTTTTCTAGCTCGCCAATCTCCTCGGTTTGCAGTTGGTTTTCCGCCCTTTTCTCCTTCAGGAGCTGGTTAAGAGTATCCAACTCGGCTTGGGCTGCTGCCGTATCAGTAGCAGTATTCTGGATAAGCATGAACAAAAAAGCGAGCAAACCAATAGCTACCACGATGATAGGCGGGACAAACATATTAATCAAAGAAGGGGGTTCAGGCCGATAGACATCGGGTAAAGCGTTCACATTAACCTTTGAAGGGCAAGCTCTCCTCACTGATGATATCTTTTTCACAGCCAGACCGATGTTGGCCATGTACCGGCCTAAAAGTAACCCCGGTGGACACTTCAGGGGTGATGACAGTGGCAAAACCGGGTGTTTGAGCTCACCAGCTAAGGATTCCGGTGTCAGTTCCCCGGAGACAAATACAGGTGTGTCAGAGGCAAGCGGATTTTCGGGATGGCTGGAATCGTAGAATTTAATAGTCCTATCCAGCTCCTGCCTTATAATCGGTAGCTTCTCTTCCCAGGACTTAGCGGCGCGGGGGAGAGATTGGGTGCGGATAGGTTGGGGAATCCCGTCTACCATAATTACAATGTCAAATTCGGTTGGTTGTACGTCAACAATTACCGCAGTTGCTTCTTTTACCACTCTGGCCAAGGCTAAGGGTTTTATGTCCATAAGCTCAGGCTCAACCCCTGCCTGACGCAGCGTTTTAACCAGGGCGTCAACGGCATTGCGCGGTACCGCCACCACGAAGACCTTTTCTTCTCTACGGGCGGATATAGTCTGCCAGGTGAGATAAAACTGTTCCAGAGGCACCGGCATTATTGTTTCTGTCTCTTGCCTTATTGCCTCAGCCAATAGCGCTTTGGGCAATTGAGGCAAACTAATCAGGGGGGTTAAACAGCGTAGCCCAGTCAAACCGGCAACGACCTTTTTGGTTCTTACCTCCAGAACTTTGAGAAGCTCTTTAATCTTGGCAGCAACTTCGGCCTCATCTAAAATCACTCCATCTCTGACCAGACCCGGCTCCAGCACCATGTCAGCCCACTTTTCTACCTTCTTGCCCTTAGCCACCAGCAGCCTTAGACTGCTGTCATCGATATATAAAGTAACCACCCTTCTCGCCATTGTTAGTCACCTCGGTAAGTATAAATGAGCAGCTCAATACTGGCTGACCCTTGCCCTTCCTCTTGGGCTTGAGCCGCCTCTACGGTTTCTTCCTCTTCGGTCTCCTCCCCTTCGTTCTCCCCTTCCTCTTCAGCTTGCTCTTCCTCTTCGGCTGGCTCCTCCCCTTCGGTCTGCTCCTCCTCGACACCCTTCACCCCGGGTGGAGATATCCTCACTGATACCACCACGCCAGTGCGAAATGTTTCGGTCCACTTGAGGACGAAGTCGATTAAACTGGTTACATCCCCTTCAATCTGCACGCTTGACTTGAGAGCAGAACAGGCGATCCCCTCTAGCTCCATATCGGTCGGGGCTGATGAGGTGATCTGAATTATTTCCACACCGGAAGCCTCGGCAATATCAAACAGGGTGTCGCTAACCTCGATGGTCTCGATTAACTGAAAAAGGCCAGCCTTGGCGGTGGTAAGCTGTGACTCGGCTTGAGTCAAGCGGTTTTCCAAGTCTTCCCGTTGGGAGGAAAGTTGCTGCGATAAATCTTTACTTTTCCCCAACTGTAGCTGAGCCAGAGAAAGCTCCTGTTTTAACTGGCTCTGCTCCTTAGCCTGTTGTGACTGAACCATACCCAGGCTAGTAACCACGATGGCGAAAATAGCGATGGCCAGAAATAACCAAATTTTTTTGCTTAACTTCACAGATCTATCCCCCATCCTTATACGTGAAGGACAGAATTCTTAAGTAGCCGAAACCCAGCCCGACAGTTGCTTCTATCTGAGTATCGCCCGCAGAAGCTAGGATTCTGTACTTTCCCTCCACCGCTGTGGGAGTCCAGCCATCCTTAACCCACTGCTCCTTTGAAATATCGTAATCAGTACTGGCAATCTCTTTATATGCTTTATATGTCGGGGACACAGGGTCGTCGTCGTAGTCTCGAAGGAATACTCTGAAACTACCATCAGTTCCATAGCTCTGCCCGGTCGGGGTCGCCCAGAGACTGATACCCACTGTCCCCTCAAGGTGCGTTTCGCTGGCATATTTGGTCGTCCACCAATTCTGGTACTCCTCTAGCTCAAGACCTCCCGGTCCTCCACCGCTTTTCTTAATCCCGCGGCCCGGGTCGTTGTCCCACTGGTCATAGTTATACAGGGTAGTAGCAGTCGGTTGGGTTACATCCATGGGGAGATTTTCCTGGGCAGAAGTATCCTCAAAAGGGGGAGTGGGATTGTTATGCAGGTAATAGGTTATCGTTCCTGAAGTGGTAGGAATAATCAGACCGGAACTGTAGGTATCGGTGTCATAGGCGAAGTGGCAAAACCCACCACTAATAACGGTAACCATGAATTCTAGCCTATGATCTGCTAGGATGGTATAGTTCACATCTAAAGAAAGCGTTTCTCCTCCCAGCCCGGAGAGTCTGGTAACCGTAATAGGCACCTCCATACCATTGATGTTTATGGAATAATCAACCGAAGGTTCTTCAGGAGTCATAAACCCGGCGAATCCTGCCTCATACAGGAGCCGCCAGGAGGCATCGTCAATTCCCGAATCAGCACTGTACTGCTCTACCATCTTTTCATGATGGATTCGGGTAGCATTTAGCCCGGTACTCATATGAGATAGGAGCGGGGCGATGGTCAGTCCACCTAAAACAAGCAGAATCAGGACTGCGGGCAGGGCCTGTCCCTTCTCATTTGTCACTAATTTATTAAATGTGTTCTTCATAATCAGTTTTGCCTCGGGGTAACTTCGTATACCCTAGTTTCGCTTTTCGGTGAGCCAGAGCCCCCGGCTGCGGTTACGGTAAGGGTGAGCTTGTTGTCAGTAAAATTGCAGCTAGTTTTGTCAGGTTCAATATACTGAGCCACAAAAGTGGCGGTGTCTGGTCCCTCGTTAATCGAGAGGTGTCTCTGGAGCTTCTTGAGCTCGCTGCCGGGCATGGCTTCCAACATATAAATAACCTTATACTGGTCAACACTTTCCTCCTCATCCCGCTCATCCCAAGAGAGAATTAAAAAATCCGGCGGTGTTAGGTCAGCAGCAGCCACGATCTTGGCCATCTGGGTATCGCGGCTGATCCAATAACCGGCGTTCTGCACCTGATTAACAGCTGTCATATGGTCATTACTGCGCTCGGTGCCTCTAACTACCTGAAATGTTGCCATCATAGCAGCACTAACTATAAGAGCTATAATGGCGATAACCATTACTATCTCAATGAGGGTGAAACCCTCCTCACCTTGCTTCATCGGTCTACCTTGTAGCCCTCTAATGTGACCACTTCCTTATCATAATGCTTAACACTTACCGTTATCTTCTGAAGACCGAGGTCCTCCCCCAAGGACAAGGATTGCCCAGTGTCAGGGTCAATGGGTGTGGCTATAACCTCCACACTATACCAATCATACCCATCAGGAGGAGTGACCAATTCGTAGTCTCCATGCTCAGGGTCGCTGAAATTAATGTATGAGCTGATCTTGATGTGTTCCATTCGGCTTCGGGCCAGGCTCTCAGCCGTAGTTTGCTCGTCGGCGATGAGGGTAGCCTTGTTGGCAGTGCCGAGAGCACCAAGGAAGACAGCCGCAATCAGGCCCAGGAGAGCCAGAGCCATCAGGGCCTCAATCATCAGCATTCCCTTCTCCTTACTCCCAAACGAGCCGACCATCTAGGTACCTCCAGTATCAGCTATCTGCCTCACCTACGACATCTGCCCATACACAGAATACATTGCCGAGATCAGAGATATAGTAATGAAAGCCACGGTTAAGCCTATAATCAGGGTCAGAGCTGGCTGGATAAGCCCAATAAAGGAGCGGGTCTTATCCTCGGCCTCAATCTCATAGTTTTCAGCTACAGAAACCAGGGTGACGTCAAGGTTTCCGGTCTCTTCACCAACTCTAACCATCTGCACCATCATTGGCAAAAAGAGCGGATTCTTTGCCATCGGCTGGGACAGACCCTCACCCTTGCACATATCCTGCTGAACACCAGTTAGAGCTTCTGTCATTACTTTATTACCGCAGCCCTCAATAACGAGGGACATGATTTCGGTCAAAGGCAAACCAGCACGGAACAGTAGTGACATGCTCCGGCAGCAGCGGGCAAGCTCATTGAGAAGGTTGACTTGCCCCGCCAGCGGCAGGCTCAGTGCTAATTTATGCCACCGGTATTTTCCTGCTGGCGTTTTGATATAGACAAAGGCTAACACACCGGCGATAACCAGTGTTATCACCATATAAAGCCCGTACTGGTTAAGCAAACCAACCGCAGCGAGAAGCATCCTGGTTGGCAGTGGGAGCTCAGCCCCAAGTGAGCTGTATAGGCCAGTAAAAGACGGCAGCACGAAGGTAACCAATATGGCTATCACTATAACCGCCGCAATAGCAACAAAAAGTGGATATGCCAGAGCACTCTTCACCTTCTTTCTGGAGGTGGTCTCCTTCTCCATATAATCGGCTACCTGTCTGAGTACAGTCTCCAGAGACCCGGTTCGCTCACCTACGCTCAGAGCCCGGCGGTAGATTGGAGGAAAGACCTCAGGATGTTTACTCAGCGCTACCGACAGCCGATTACCACTACGGAGGTCAGAGACCACATCGGCTAAAACTCTCTTGAAACTGCGGCTGGATACTTGGGCGCGCAATAGTTCAAAAGATGTAACAATATCGGTGCCGGACTCTTGAAGTAAGGCTAGCTGGCGGGAGAACATGATTACTGCCTTTGGCTTTATTTTGAAGAGGGATGGGAATAACTTCTCCCAGCTAGGCATAAAGGTAGTCACTGGCTTCAGGCTGAGAATCCGATAGCCACTCTGAGCCAGAGTTTGGGCGGCTACTGCCTGGCTTGAGGCGGATATGCTGCCCTTCATCATCTTTCTATCTTCGTTGTAACCCAGATAATTGAAATCCATAATACTATCCTATGGAGACTACACTGCGTAGTACCTCGCAGGGAGTAGTAATTCCTGCTTTAACCTTGAGCATGGCATCACGAGACATTGATACCATCCCTTCTTTCACGGCCTGAGCCCTTATTTCGGCGGCATTAGCTCCAGTGAGCAGTAGCCTCCTTATTTCATCACTCATCGATAGAATTTCAAAAGTGGCCGCGCGTCCCAGGTAACCAGTATGGGTACACGAGTTGCAGCCACTACCGTAAGAGAATTCGGTCCGCTCTTCGTCCATTTCCTTACCGTAGGCGAGCTGAGCTTCCATTGGGGCAGAAGAGGGATGTCCACAATGCGAACAGACACGGCGTAACATCCGCTGAGCAACACTGCCGATAAGCGCTGAGGAAACAAGAAACGGTTCTACTCCCAGGTCAAGCAAGCGGAAAAGAGAACCCAAACTATCATTGGCGTGGACTGAAGCAAGTACCAGGTGCCCGGTAAGAGCTGACTGAACCGCAATCTCGGCCGTTTCCCGGTCACGTATCTCACCAACTAATATCACATCGGGGTCAAGGCGCAGTATGGACCTGAGTCCACTGGCAAAGGTCAAGCCAGCACGAGGATTGGCCTGAATCTGATTTATATCTTGGAACCGGTACTCTATCGGGTCTTCAATAGTGATGACGTTACGTCCTTTGCAATCAAGGCTGTTGATTGAGGCGTAAAGAGTGGTCGTCTTACCTGAGCCAGTGGGACCGCTAATTAATATCATGCCAAAGGGGGATTTCAGCAGCTGCTCATACTGCTCAAGGCTACCGGGTAAAAACCCGAGCTCACTGAGGCTGAGCGCAGCAAATGACTTATCTAAAATACGCAATACCGCCATTTCGCCATAGGCGGTGGCAATAGTGGCCACCCTGACGTCTATTTCTCTACCTCTCACTTTAAGTGAAAACTGGCCGTCCTGGGGCCGATGGTCAGCGATGTTCATATTGGCCAGAATTTTTAATCGGGAGATGAGTGGAGCCCGGGCACTCAAGGGCAGAGATAGCGTTTCGTGTAAGACGCCATCGATGCGGTAGCGCACTCGCAGCCTGCCTTCCTCAGGCTCTATATGAATATCAGAGGCCCGGTTCTTAATTGACTCATCAATAATAAGGTTCAGGGCGCGAACCACCGGTGCCCCAGTGACAGCTTCAGTGGGAACTCTTACCTCGGTCTCAGGCAAAGCCAAGACATCACCGTTCAACTGCTCCTCAATCTCACCATAGGCATTATAATTACGGTTTATTGCCTCCTGAATCTCGTTGGCGTCAGCTGCCACCGGCTCGACCCTCATCTTTGCCCAAGCTGTCAGCGCCTCAAGGGTTATAATATTATCTGCGCTAGCCATCGCTACCTGTAAAGCATCATTGGTGATGGCTAGGGGTATCACGTTGTACTTCTTGGCTATTGATTCGGGAATCAGCTGCAATGCGTCAGGTTGAATAAGATAGGTGTTGAGATTGACGGCGGGGAAATTCAACTGCCCGGTTACGGTAGCCAACTGCTCTGCGGTGATAACACCTTGCTCCACCAGCATCTGGCCCAGTTTGGTATCGTCCTCTTTCTGGGCTATCCCCTTTAGTTGTTTCGGAGCAACCAGACCTGATTCAATTAATACCTGACGGAGGTCCAGCTGCGACTTTGAAAAAATGACCATTTCCTTGACTCACTCAGCTTATCTAAGTGCTAGTTTAATAGTAAGCGGGGACTCATGGTTAAGCAATATACTTTAGGGGATTTAAAGCTAGTACTGTAGTCCTGTTTGTGGAATTCTCCAAGTAAGTGGGGATAAGGGGTGTGGACTGACGTTAATCTTTTATTAGAGAATCTGACGGCTTAGTAACGCGAAGGGAAATCCAACCGTAGTGCATAGCCAGGACGACAGCCTGAGTACGGTCATTGGCATCTAATTTGTGCAGGATAGAGCTCATGTGATTTTTAACAGTCTGCTCACTGACACAAAGTTTATGTGCCACCGCTTTATTTATGTAACCACGAGCTACGTAGCTGAGAACCTCCAGCTCCCTAGGGGTAAGCGGGACAGTCAATGCCTCCATAGCCACGCCCATAAGAGAAAGGTCCTGGAATTGCTTCAGCACCCTCTCTGCCACCTTAGGTCGAGTCAGCACCTTCTCACTAATGACGTTCTCCCCCTGGTATAACCTCCTTATAGTCGAAGCCAATTCATCAGGGGTGACATTCTTGGTTAGATAACCTGCTGCTCCTGATTTGACCGCTTGGAAGAGGTGTTCATCATCACCAAAAGAGTCTAATACAACTATTGAAACCCCGGGTGACTTTTGGGTTATCTGCCGGGCCAAGTCTAATCCAGCTAGTAGAGGCATGCCTATATCTAGCAAGACTATCTCAGGGGCAAAAGTCATAACTAATTCGAGAGCTTCCTCATCAATGTTAGTGTCACCCAATAGGTCAAAATCTTCTACCGAGTCGAAACTTCGGCGAAGACCCTCACGGAATATACTGTTATTATCAACTACGAAAATTTTGATTTTCTCCATCATCCCTCAATTGCAATTAAACCCCAGATAGTATTGTTTGCATATAGGTCATCTGGTACTTTGTTCACAGTACTTTAGGTCTATAACCAACTCATTGGCTCTGTCCTCAGTTGCTAGGACCTCTTGCTCACTGCTCATTTTGATACCTCGGGGCCTCCTGTCTTCGGTAGCGCCGAAGTATAGCTTTCACTCTGGCTGCCAATTCTACGTAGCTGAACGGTTTTGCCAGGTAAAGGTCAGCATCGGCTTCCATCACCCTTTCCCACACCTCATCACTAGAGTCTTCGCCAAGCAGGATAACCGGAATGCCAAAGGTGCTGTGTAAGCTGTGTAATTGGTAGCAAGCCTCCATTCCATCGCCGCCTGGCAATACCGCATCCATAATAACCACGTCAGGCTTGAACTCATTCAATTTCAATAGGGCTTCAGGAAAGTTAGGCACATCGGCTACCATAAAGGTAGCTTTGGTTAAAGCTGCGCTAATCTGGCTCCTCGAAATGGGCTCACCCTCAATGACAAGTATTCTAACGGTCATACCTGCCCCTTGTCGGTTCCGTTCACCAATTCTTTCATCCACTCACTGGCTGTCGCCTTCAGTTCTTCTATTTTCTGTTTATACCTTTTATAGGCGAGTTCAATCGGCAGCTTGGGAGGAGACGCGGTTAGCTTGGCGAGTTCCCATAGTTCATCATCAGTCATGGAGATCAGACGCGACTTTGTCCCAGCATGCAACTGCCTAGCTAAAGCCTCGTTGCCATCTGCGTCGGCAGCGGCAGCATATAGTGCCTCATGCAGGTGATACTTTATAAAATCTTGATTTACCATGTCTCTACTAACCCAAAATCCTTCATATCGACGTAATTGAGGGCAGAGTCTGTGACAACAAAAAAGATTTCAGAGCATTCTCCCCAAACTAGTCGGTTAGCCACGAACTCCTGCCTCACAGGGAGTATATACGACCGTATACATTTATATAACACAAAAGCGATACTTTGTCAACTCTTTACGCAATAATATCTACCACTGTCGACATTAAGTCTCGCACTTGACTACTTGTAGAGAGGGAGCAAGCCCTACGTTTAGTTTTACGCCTGCTTGTTTTAGGCGGGCTGATGGTCGCCCTGGTTCTCAGTCATGCCGTCTCATGGCAGCTATTAACTAATTGAATCTACAACAACCGCAGCCTTCGAAGAGGTTAAGGCCCTCTTTGGGAGTTAAGCTCCAATGATTAGTATGGTATTGTTGACCACTGCTGCAAACTCGATGACTGCTAGCGCTGAAACTGAAGTATAGGTCGCAAACTTAAAACCCCTCATCTTCCACAAAAGCCACCCGATGAAAAAGCAAAACGCCGTACCCACTATCAACCCGAGGCTCAGACCGTAATATTGAAAGAGTACCTTGCTTGGCCATATCTCTACTAACCCAAAATGCTTTATACCAATATAAGTGAGGGCAGAGTCTATTACGGCAAAAAAGATGTATGATGACATAAGAATATTGAGTAACATTTTTCCTCCTTCGCGGTACCCGATAGTCCATTTATCCACTAGGCTAGGACTATATTCCTATCTAAAAAGTTACCTCTGGGTGATTGAAGTGGAGACACACACGACCTACATTGATATTAGGGGAAGCGCATATTATTATGTTCACTTGCAATTTGTATCACCGCTGGATTTCAATAACCGCCTCACCACCGGAGAGGTACCCCACCCGGGCGTAAAAGGGCGGGTTCGAATCCACCGACATGCGGATCAATTACCTAACATTTTGCACTTCCCTCAGAAAGAAGTTTATTTTTACCCTCCTCATCATATTACTTCTATGGCTTTGGCCTGCCTATGCCTATGATAACGACCAATCCGTGAAGGCGACAGTCCGCACAGAGGTGACTGAACCCTCGGCAGTGCCAACCTCTGTGGAGAATACTGTCTCCGGTGTAGTCTCAAGTAGCCAAGATATCTTACTCAAAAACCCAACCTTCCGAGAGCTCAGGGATTTTATTCTCAGAGATCCCACCAGCCGCAACGAGTTTGTCCTTAATCAATATGAGTGCCGGCACTTTGCCACCTATGTCTGCAATAACGCTGAGGCCGAGGGTCTGAGGTGTGCCTTTGTCTTGCTCGGCTTTGAGAGGGGGCAGCATGCTGTTGTCGCCTTTGAAACCACGGACAGAGGCCTAGTTTATATCGAACCCCAAACCGATGCCCGTATCCACCCTGAAGTCGGGGGCAAGTATCAGGGAAAGGAAATAAAAGAGATTCTCATCGCCTGGTGAGCTCGAGAGCTCAACCAGGCGATGATGTCATTAATATGCTCTCCTTCTCCTTCTAACCAAGAAGAAAATGAGCACTGCCAATACTATTGCCCCGCCTATAATTCCAGCGATAATAGGCCAGTTAACCGCTGGCGGCGCGGGAGTCGGCTCCGGAGTTGGGGCAGGTGCCGGGGCCGGAACTGGTGCTGGCGCCGGTGCAGGAGCTGGTACCGGTGCTGGTGGCGGCACTATTGCTGGTACCACTACGGTAAAGCTGCCACTCAAACCGTCCACAAGTGCACTGTAGCTGCCAGCATCCTTTCTGGATACGGTGAAACTAACGGTCTGACTCCTGCCCGCGGCAATGGTTACCCTCTTCTCTGCTTCCTTCACCCCGTTTATCTTCAGGGCTACGTTATAGCTCCCTTCGGTGCCGCCGGTGTTGGCCACCCATAAAGTGATAGTTACTGCCTCCTTGGGCTGAACCTCTAGCGGCTTAACCGAGAGATGTGTCACCGAGAAGGCGGCCGGTGCCGGTGCCGGTGGCGGTGGCGGCGCCCAAATGTTGGCAAAGGTGGTAAAGTGGCTAACCGAAGCCGTGATAGTCTTGGTTACTGGGTCAACCACGCAGCCCTCAAGTTCAACCCACTCACCAGCAGCCTCATCATAATAGGCTATAACCAAATCTTCCTCAGCAATGCCCTCAGGTATATCAGCGGGGTCATAGTTAAAGCTGAGCGTTATTGGCGGCTCAAAGGTAACCCCACTGGGCTGAAAATCATAGGCCAGCCCGATAATATGGGCACCCTTGGGGGGCGGTGGCGGCTCATCCATTATGAGCATGCTTATCTTGGCGGTACACGCCAGCTCCTCAGTCAGGCTCACCGTGCCCTTGGGAATATTCAGCGTGCATAATCCATCCTCAGAGTTGACAGTCGCAGACTTAGTGAAGCAACATCCAGTGTCAACCATCCCCCTGACATCGGTAGTGCCTGAGGGCAGTGTTGGTTCTCCCCCACCCTCATCGCCACCGCCACCAGCAGCAGGAGCAGGAATGGTTACAGTTAGTGTCAAAGTAGAATCGTGTTCTTTAACGCTACTGCTACCGACAACGGTTATAGTGTGGCTACCTGTTGGGACTGACGAGGCTACGTCGAGGTTCATATCGGAATTGAAGGGGACAGTCGCGCTTTCTGGGTTAAACTGTACGGTAATCCCAGCGGGCTGACCGGTAGCAGACAGGCTAACTACTCCACTAAACTCACCCAGTCCTGCAAGCTGTACAGTGACTAGAGCAGAACCTGGACGCCGCACTGAGACAGATGAGGGCGACAAAACAATATTGAAATCAGGTAGCACTTCTGCTTTCAGGTCGAGGTTTGTTACCTGACCATTGGTAAAGGCCCACGAGGCAACCTTACTTCCCTGTAAATAAAACTCGATGGCATCGCCGTTAATCCCCCCTTCCACCCCAGAGGTCTCAGGGTCGTCTCCCGGCATCTTAAAGGTGGGTGAGTAGCCATACTTACCATCTAGGGTGGTAGTTCTGGCATACTCCACACCACCTATCTCGGCCGATACGACAGTGCCATCAGGAGCAGGCCCATCACCAACGGTCACACTGCCATAGAAGGCGTGTGGTATCTGGGGCACCGCCATAGCCGGCATTGCTAGGCTGAGGGTTAAAACTAAGGCTAGCAAGCAGCCTAGCATCCCTGTTAGCCTCTTGTTCTTAATAACTTTCATAACTCACCATCCTTATTAACTGTCCCCCCCTCCCCTCACCGGATGAGGCGAGAGGAGGGGGATGTTCCTAGAACTATGGGTAAATGGTTCCTGATTCGGTTATGGAAATCCAGTAACCACTACCTGGATCGAGGTTCTCCCCTGTTCCAATGGTGAAGTATATACCATTGTAACCGCGGACTAGGGTGTATTTGCCCTCGATGGCCAGCAAGTAGCTATCGGCTGTCCTCGGAGTGGTAGACTTGAAGCCTATCAAGTTCCAGCCCTCGACCACACTATAGGCTGGCAGTGCAGTCGGTGGGTCGGGCAATTCCTCACCTTGGACCACCAGCGTGGCACCTGCACTCATCTCTACCCAGTAGCCTTTGCCGTCAACCATTGTCTCCAAGTCACCGGGTTTACCAGGTGCGTATGAAGACCAACGCTTATCGGGGTCCTCGATGGAGGCGTCATAAGCCCAGACAGAGACAACTTCGATGCCTGTCAGCACATCCGTGATGTTCGAGCTGGTGGGGATAAGCATCAGCGAGATCAGATTCCAACTGGTCTCTAGCTCAATGGTATCGGTTGGCTGTACCGGCGCTTCTGGAATAGTGATAGTGAACACCCTGTCGCTGACATCACGGCCGATATTGCCTGAAGTGTCCCTGGCCTCAACCTTCACCAAGCACTGTCTGCTATTGACCTCGGGCACTACCCACGAGTAAGCGCCGTTGTTGGCCTTATCGCTGGCGATGCTTCCCCAGTCTGTGCCGCCATTGGAAGAAAAGTAGAGGTCAACTAGCAGGCTACCACCTGGCGTCTTGTCGTCTGTAGCAGTCCAGGTTATGGTCTGGGTTGAGCGACCCTGCCAGCTTTCGCCGCCATTAGGGCTGTTGACCGTAACTGCTGGAGCAATGGTGTCCGAGGACATGGTGAAGACAGAATTACTGCCATCGGAGCCGCTGTTTCCAGCAAGGTCGACCGCAGTGACCCTGACTAAGCAATTGCCACTGCTAAGGTTAGGCACGACCCAAGGGTAGACACCAGTATTTTCCACGTCAGCTGCGATTGTATCCCAGTTAATGCCACCGTTGAGTGAGTACTCTATGGTGATAGGGGTGACACCAAAGTTAACATCGTCAGCCGTCCAGGTTATATCATGGATACTGCCACCCAGCCAGTTCTCACCACCGTTAGGGCTGAGCACTGTAACTTCTGGTGGTGTAGAGTCATAGGTGATGCTGAACTGCCTAGCCGCCCCGTTGGGATTGCCCGCCAGGTCTTCTGCCACACCAGCAGCAATGTTCACCCTTATCACGCCGTCAGCAGTAGGAGTTACCGCAAACAGATAATTTGCGCCAGTCCCACTAAAGCGGTCAGCAGTGCCGTTCCCTACGGTGATGTCAGCGAGCTCAAACCCAGTAACATCCTCACTGAAGGTGACCCTTATTCCAATCGGTTGGACGTTGGTCGGGCCTGGGAGAATAGAGGCAATCTCTACCGTTGGTGAAACTGTATCCTTGCTCCTGGTTATAGGAGTGCAATAGGAGCTCTCGTTGCCGGCGGCGTCGGTGGCCTTGGCATCTATGATGATGTTATCCGTGCCATCGTCTAAGGTGGAGCAGTCCACCGCAATGGAGAATGTCCCCCCAGTTGCCGTTCCGGTGTTGGTTGCTGTTGCGCCATCGGTGATTCTTACCTCTACCGTGGAGTCAGCATCAGCAAAGCCGGTTACCGTGTAAGTTGCCTGGTTGGCATCGTTTATGTAAGCAGGGGCATCCAGATAACTCGGTTCTGCTGGTGCCAAAGTATCCTTGAAGGCCTGATCGTCGAAAGGACCGCTCACATTCCCATGGCCATCGGTAAAAGTGACACTGGCGGTAACCGGACCGTCAAGCACCGGGGTAAAATCGTGCTGCCATACAATAGGAACATCAGCAGCTATACCACCACCGCCCACCACCACACCTCCGATGTCCCAGATAAATGTGCCGTCTTCATCGCTGAGGATGGTCACCGGGACATCGAGCACGTTGTAGATATTGATGTCCGGGATATCTATGGAACCCGTTGGCGCCGTAGTGTCCAGTTCGATGTAGGCATCGGCAGTTGCGCTGTTGCCTATCATGTCGGTGATGGTAGCCACTATGAAGTTGTCGACCTCTACCAGGGGTACATCAACAACCTCCCAGGTGCCCGCCTGCTCATCGACAGCTGCAGTTTGTGGCAAACCATCATTGACAGTGAGCACTATCTCGTCGAGGTTCAGTTCGGTAAAGGTGCCACTGATTGTCTGGGTAAGTATGTTGGTGGGACTGGTCACACCGCCAATGGCTATTACCGGAAGGGTATCATCAACGGTGGCGGTATCGGTAATCCCCCTATAAGTGACCGTAATCAGGTCACCGTCATTTACCATCACCGTTGGAGGAGGTGGTAGAGGCGGAGGAGGTGGCGACACAAGCAGGAATGACCCCTCAAATACCCCTGTATTTGCACCCGTCTCTTGAAGGTTCACAGAGATGCCAGCCACATCGAAGTCGCTTATCGTATTGACTTTAACCCAATCCGTTAAAAGAGGGTTGTTGTTTGCAGCCGGATCCTCGACAGTCACAAATACCGTCTCACCAGTCCTGTACCAATCCTCGTCTAGGGCTAGTGCTGGCATAGTTGCCAGTGCCCAGGCTGCCTCGGAATCTACCTCTGGATACTCGTCACCAGTTCCACCTTCAGCAGACCAGCCGCCTTCTTGTAGCTGGCTCAATACCAGCCAATCAGC
>Ga0307379_10007305_pt1 | contig 15034 bp, 24 predicted proteins | sample UN2MG_FD_202237 | JGI IMG/M metagenome (GOLD analysis project Ga0307379, IMG submission 202237) | Soil microbial communities from Risofladan, Vaasa, Finland - UN-2 | ecosystem: Environmental > Terrestrial > Soil > Coastal area > Acid sulfate soil | place: Finland: Risofladan, Vaasa | collected... | reverse complement strand
TAAAAGATGAAATATTTCATAGAAAGTTTGAAACAGTGCTTATTAACTCTATACAAGGGATGTCTTTGTTAGACGGAGATATTCTTATGGTGGATGAATTACAGCTTTTAGATATTGACTATTTAAGCATGATTCTATCAAGATCCAGTACTGGAAGTAAAATGATATTAATGGGAGACCTATCTCAGAGTTATAATGTAGTCAGACCTTCTGAATCTGGTTTGCTGAAACTTTTAAGAGCGCTTCCTAATAAAGCGATGTGTCATGTTAATCTTAAAGAGTGTTATAGAGGGCAGTTAGTTGAGCTGGCTGATCAATTACAAGATAAAACGTTTTAGTATGATGGTCGAATAAACTAACCTCCAAGTAATTGAGAGTATATTAATAATTACAGTAATATGTACACTAAGCCTTTTTGAATACACAGTAAAGGATAGGATTGGGGCTTATAATATACAAACACGCATGGAGAAAAATTATGAATGAAAATCAAGAAGGGGACGATCTAATTATCGAGGCCTGGGAGGAACACAAGACAGCTTTGAGGGATGGAATAGAAGAAGCCATTAATAGAGGTAAGGTAGATCGAGATGTTCTCTACATAATGAGAGAGCTTCTTGACGAAGGTTTAGTTAAACCTAAAAAGAAAACCATCGAAGAGTATTTTGAAGAACAAGAACAAAGGGATAAGTAAATTGAATTAAAAGGAGAACATCATGGCAAGAAAAGGATGGTCATACTCAGAAGAAAGACTTTTAATAGAGAACTACCAAGTTATGACTATAAAAGAACTAGAGGAGCTTCTTCCGCGGAGAAACTCGGATATGATTAACGCTAAAATTAAAAGACTTAAAGCTACTGGTAAAATAGCCAAAGGTAAAACAGAAGAGGCTATTAAAAGAGCCTACGAACAAAGGAGTGCCTAATAACAATGGTTAAGTATTATTACTGTTATCTGTGTAATATAAAGTTTTCGAGTACAGATAACGTCTGTCCAGAGTGTGGTAGTATTAATAACACACATTAAAGGAAACTAACATGGAAGAAAGGGATGAAGTCTTAGATAATTCTAAGTGTAAAAATTGTGAACATCTTGTTTCAAGAATAATACTTCCTCTAGATTATGGTGAGTTTGGTATTGATATTACTACTTTAAAAGAAGAGATAGAAGAAGAAGAAGGAGAAACCATTGACGACGAAGAAATAGCAATAGTTCATAATACCTGTACTGTATTAAATATGGATTTAAATCATTTAGTAATAGAATGTAATAAACACACTAAATCTAAAAATGAGGTGCAGACGTTCTTTAAAGCAAATCCATGGAAAAGTAGTTGACAAACTAATTTTTAATGCTTATAATATAGCAAATGAGTAGTTAGGGGTATTTTGACCTCAACTAAATTCTGTTAATTTAATTAGTAAGGACAGTAAAAAATGATGAGAGTAGTAAATATGCCTAGGTACAGGGCAGAAAGAAGAGATTATTATAGGAAGACTATGAAAGTTTTTAAAATTAATAGTTTCTCTAGGATGCCTCCGGAACTTTTTAGAGACAAAAAATTCCTTAAAGAAAACAGAAACCACACAACACTTTGGTTATATTTATACAGTAATGTAATTAGAAAGCCTTTAAATAAAGATAATTTAAATATATATAAGAACTACTTTTGTGACAACTGGTTAGCATGTAGTTTATCTATGAATGAAATAGCAGAAGCATTTGGTTACAGTTATAACGATACAAAAACAGTAAGACGCTGGTTAAATAAATTAGTAAAAGATAAATATATTGAAATAGACCAAATCCAACTCGATGCTTATAGAAATAAAAATATTTATGTTTTAGGTGTACATGATAATAATAAAGATTATTTATTTACATACAATAAGTTTAAAGTTGGAGAAAAAGATGAGGGCAATATGACCTCAACAGATGAGGGTAATATGACCTCAACAGATGAGGGCATTATACCCCATGGAGAATAGATATATAGAATAGAAATATGAATAGATGCAATTTGGGGTTTTTATCTTATAGAAAATAACCTAAGATTTTAAAATCCCTTTGGTCCAGAACAGAGGATTAAAAAAGGCCCGGTACTTGACAAAAGGTTTAAAGTGTATTATAGTTTATGTATCCCGTTGTTAAACTAAGAATTAAAAAAGATTTAAAAGGAGATTTAAAGTATGCAAGCAAAGATTCCGTTCGTAATTGAAAAGAATGATAAAGATGGTGAAAGAGCTTACGATCTTTATTCCAGGTTATTAAAAGACAGAATTATATTTGTCACTGATGTTTTTGAACAAGACATGTCTGATGCTATAGTAGCCCAGCTTTTGTTTTTAGAAGCAGACGATCATGAAAAAGAAATTTATATGTATATAAATAGTCCAGGTGGGCGAATAACTTCTATGTATGCTATTTATGACACCATGCAGTATATTAGACCTGAAATAGTAACTATTGGTTATGGTCAGTGTTGTAGTGCTGGATCATTTATCCTTGCTGCCGGAACAAGAGGTAAGAGATTTGCTCTTCCTAATACTGAGATTATGATTCACGAACTTTCAGGAGGTACTGAAGGTAAGATGCATGATATGCGTAGTAGGTTTGAACATACAGAGCATTTGTATGAAAAAATGGCTAAAGATTATGTAAGAATGACAGGGCAAAGGTTAAATAAGGTTAAAAAAGATATGGAAACTGATCATTGGTTATCGGCTGAAGAGGCTAAGGATTATGGTCTTATAGATAAGGTAGAGTATAAAAGAGTATAATGGAGTACTACAAAGATATATCAAGTAACAAGAAAGGTCGTATAGTAGGTAGAAAAGGCCCTAGAGATTTACAAAGGCAGCAACTTCAGGGGCCAGTGTCAGATAACAGTGAGCTGATAATAAATGAATTACGATCACAAGTAGGGTTACTTATGTCAGAATTGGCTAAGAAACCGGCGGCCCAAGAGGTCGTCGGTTCAGCTATTGCAAAAGAATATACGGCAGAAGAGTTTGACGAAGAGCTTATTAAACAAGTAACTACAGCTGTAAAAGATAAAGAAGTAGAGATAGAAAGACTTAAAGACCAACTTAAGTCAAAAGATGAAGTTATAAATTCTAAAGATGAGACTATACAGTCTTTAAGATTAAGAGGTTCTGGAGAGCCTATTGATTTTGTAGAAGATCCTGATAGGCCTTCAATGGAAACAGTTTTTATAGACCCAAGTGAAAAAGGAGAAGGTAGTAAGATGCAGTCTTTTATAGAAGTTGAAGCCAAAGAGGACACTAAGATAGGAGATCAAGTAAATAAACTTAAAGGCCTTATTGGTGGTTTACCAAAAAAGTAAAAGGAGAAAAGTATTATGGGTAATATAGGATTAGACGTAGGTACAAATATGTTGGTGTGTGGTTCAATAGATGCTGAAGGTAAATCTAATTTTAAAATGGAACGTGATGCTTTCTATCGTATTGTACCAAAAAGTGATGTAAATAAACAAGCAATTAAAAACTCTCTTGAAAAGAGGGGTTCTAACTTTATAATTGACAATGATGATTTTATTGTAGTTGGTGAGGATGCTTTACAGATAGCAATGGAAAGAAATGATGTTGCTAAGAGACCGATGAGTAGGGGTGTAATTTCTCCAAGAGAAAAAACAAGCCTGCCTATGCTTAAGCTTTTAATTTCAAGTTTGATTGGTAAGGGAGGGGATGGTGACACTTTAGTTTACTCTGTACCTGCAAAACCAATCGATGGTATATTTGATATTGTATACCATACGGAGATTCTTAATATGTTCTTTAGAGAACAAGGATATCAAAGCCACCCAATCAATGAGGCTTTTGCTATTGCTTTAAGCGAGTTACTTGACGACGCTCTTACTGGAATAGCTATGAGTTTTGGCGCCGGAATGACAAACATTGCTGTAATTCATCAAGGAGATCCATTAGTAGAGTTTAGTATTACAAGGTCCGGGGATTTTATAGATCAGTCTGTTGCTAATGCTTTAGATCTCTCACCTTCTTTAGTACAATTAGAAAAAGAAGCAGGGGTAGACTTAAACAAACCTACTAATAAGATAATGGAAGCTGTTTCTGTATATTACTCCTCTGTAATGAATTATGTTTTACAGAATATTGCTTATGAATTAAAGAAAAGGGAAAGAGATTTGCCTTTGTTTAGAGAGCCAGTTCCTATTGTTGTTTCAGGCGGTCTTACCTTAGCTCAAGGTTTTACTGAGAACTTTAATGAAAGAGTAATGAAAACAGAACTGCCTATGAAGATAAGTCAGGTTAGAAGAGCTAAATCTCCAATGACTTGTGTAGCTAACGGCTGCTTATTAGCCAGTCAACTATAGGAATAAACTATGCGTCGTATAAATAAGGAAGGTTTAGAAATTGTAAAAAGATTTGAGGGTTTAGAAGACGGTGACCCTACTACTGTAAATCTAGACCCTTATAGTTGTCCTGCTGGAGTTTGGACTATTGGTTGGGGGCATGCTATATTTTATAATGATCGTATGTTAAGAGAAAAGAATCCTGGGGACAGAGAAATAGCAATTTCTTTATATCCCGGTGGTTTAACTATACAACAAGCAGATGATTTATTAAAATCTGATATGATCAGATATGCGTTACAGCTAGAGAATGCTGCTAAGTGTATATCTTTATGTGATAATCAATTTTCAGCTTTAGTTTCGTTTGTTTTTAATGTAGGAATAGGAAACTTTATAGCCTCCACTATGCTTAAGAAACTTGGTGTAGGGGATTATTTAGGCGCTGCAGACGAATTTCCTAAATGGAGAAGGGCCAATGGACAGATATTAAATGGGCTCGTAAAAAGAAGGGCAGCCGAACGAGAATTATTTTTAAAAAATTAAACAAATTTGGAGGATTTTGAGTTATGGGTGAAGATAGAGTTACTGGAAAAGTGAAGTGGTTTAGTAATGAGCGAGGTTACGGTTTTCTTTTAGTAGATGGGGATGAAAAGAAAAACGAATATTTTGTTCATTTCAGTAGCATTGCTATGGATGGTTATAAGACATTAAAACCTGGACAGCCTGTTACCTTTGAGCTTAAAGATACTGATAAAGGTATTCAAGCTGTTGCGGTTGAATTAGTTTAATTTAAATTTAATCCTTAACCGGTCTTCGTAAAACGAGGCCTTGGCCGGTGGTCTCATAAATAGTAAAAAGGAGAACAGTATGATGGCATACAGAAAGAATTTCGTAGTGGCGGTTAAACACAGGGGACGTATTTTAAGAGAGATTGATGAAGTTGTTACTTTACCTTTTGGATCAGAATATTCAATATTGTTAAAAAACAAGGATTCCAGAAAGGCGGTAGCAACCATCGAAATTGATGGGGTGGATGTTGTAGATGGAAAAAGACTTATAGTAGATCCTAATTCTACAATAGAATTAAAAGGTTTTATGAAAGGATCTTCAGTTAGAAATAAATTTAAGTTTATTGAAAAGACTAAAGAAATTTCTAACTATAGAGGTGATAGAATAGACGATGGTTTGGTTAGGGTAGAGTTTTGGTTTGAAAAAGAAAAATTAGAGATACCTGATATTAAATATAATAATGATAATATATGGTATAGTTCACCAATGCCCCCAACCTTCGGACCACAGAGTTTGTATAATACTACAACTATTGGCAACTCTATTTCAGCATCAGCCAGGCTTACCAAATGCTGTAGTAATGATAATGGGATTACAGTAAAAGGATCGGAAACTCATCAGGGATTTTCAATGGGTGTAACTGATACACTTGAAAATAAATCTACTGTTATTACAATAAATTTAAGAGGACTTAATAAAAGGACCAATAAAGTAATAAAGAAAGCGGTAGGTGTAAAGACTAGATTAGTGTGTTCTACTTGTGGTAGGAAATCAAAGTCTAGTGCTAAGTTTTGTAGAAGCTGCGGTACTTATATACAATAATTAAGAAGATAGTGCTGGGCCTCTGTCCGCCTAAAAGGTTGGAACCCCAAAACGGGCATGCTCAGCACTACCTAATGGAGTTAATATGCTTATAGGTGAAATTGTTTTAAGAAAGAGAAAGATAGAAAAAGATATAGAGGATTATAACTTTTATATAGATAATATTGAGTATACCAAAGTTAAAGACTCAGGAACTTTATACACAAAGTCATTAAATAGTTTATTTGAGCTTTATGGAAAGTTACAGAGTCATAATGCTTTATTAGATAAAGAAAACGCTAATAATGAAGTAACATTTGGAGAATCGGTGTTAGTAGTATCAGACGCTTTGCATATTTGTAAAACAATTTATAAAAAAATTGAAGTTTTAACTTGCATTATTCAAAAAAATGATTATAGTATAAGTATTGATGAATTAATTAATACAAGAAATAAACTTACAGAAGAACACATAGCCTTAAGAAAAGTTATTGAAGTAAGTGATTGGTCAACAGACGTAGAATAGGAGATTGATATGATTATAGGGGTGTCGGGTAAAGCTAGAAGTGGTAAAAATACATTTACTGAAATGTTACAAAAAGAATTAGATAATTTAGGTCATCTGTTTGTTGATATGGCTTATGCGGATGAGTTAAAATTAAGAGTCATGCATGACTTTAATTTAAGCTATGAGCAAGTGTATGGTAAATTAAAAGAAGTTCCGGATCATAGGTATGCTAAAGGCAACCTTAGCAGTAATCCATATGAAGCTTTTTGGACACCAAGAGAGATATTACAGTATATAGGTACAGAGGGTTTTAGAAAGATAGATTCTAAGTTTTGGATAAGGCAGTTATTTAATAAAATAAATACAGGCCTAATAAGGGATGTTATTGTTACAGATTGTAGATTTCCAGACGAGGTAGATGCTATTATAGAGGCCGGTGGTATTCACATAAGAGTAGAAAGAGATAATAAAGACTTTGTAGCTGATACACAGCACTTGTCTGAGACAGCCTTAGACAACTATAATAATACTTATTGTATTATAAATAATAATTCAACATTAGAGGGGCTTAGAAAAATAGCCAAAGATATAGCTGAAGAAGTAATAAGATTAAAAACAACAAAACTTGAAAAAGAAGTTGGAGGACTTTAATATGGCTGGTAAAGGTATGACATTAAATATTAAACCCGAGCAAGTAATGGGTACCGAGATTAGAAGAACTAAGGGTGGTTATAATGCGGCTTCTATGGCTGTAAAGATTGGTGAAAATGAATATATGTCTATTAGTTACGAGTGGCAGGGTGACAAAGTAACTGATACGGCTATGGATTTTATGGGTTTTATGCAATCAAACAAAGAAGAAATTGCTTCAGCGATTGAAGAGCATAAAGAAGAAATGGCAGCAGCAAAAAAGAAAGGTAAAATGCCATGGATGAAGGATGAAGAAGAGGATGAAGAAGAAATGGATGATGAAAAGAATCCTAAGAAAGACAAAAAGTCTAAAAAAAGTAAAAAGTAAGGAGTAGTAATATGTTAGAAGGAACAGTAAAGTGGTTTAACGCAACTAAGGGTTAACAAAGGTTTTTATGAAATGGAAAAGAAAATATAACGTAAATCTTAAAGAGATTCACAGAAAAAATGTTGAAGGGAAAAGTTTAGTTCTTTTAGCTGAAGAGTATTGTATACCAAGAACTACCCTGAATAGATATTTAAATAAAGCCGGTTATAAGGTACAGATGAACAGAAAGAATTTAATATATCCTTATTTTATAACAAAGAAGTATAAAGGGCCTGATTATGAATATAACCCTAAAAATACAGTTATGTGGAAACAAGCGTTAGTTTTTCATTTCGGACATAAATGTTTCATTTGTGATTATGATAATATAGTTGAAGCACATCATATAGTTGCCTTATCAGATGGTGGTAAGTGTACATTAAGAAATGGAATATTATTATGCCCAAACCATCATGCAGAAAGTCATGCTGGTTTATTAGATTTAACCAAAGCTCTTATAAAATTGGGTGGATTGCTGGAAAGTCTTTTCGAAGATAATCAGCAGCCTAGCCACATAAGCAAGCGTAATACGCCCAGTGATGTGGAAGGTTCAACGACTAACTCCCTAGCGAAAGCAGTAATGGAGACACGAGCGCCCAAATCTCGTAATAGACGTGTAACAAAAGAAGAATATATAGAAACTTATATAGATATGCCTTCTTTAAAACGAGATAAGATATAGTCTGAACTGCATATAATACATAAAATGCAGAGCCACAGGATAAAGAGCCTGTGGGATAACAAATGTTTGGATTTATTGAACAGGATAATGGAGAGGATGTTTTTGTACATTTCTCAGCAATACAGTCTGAAGGTTTTAAAACTTTAAATGAAGGTGCGAGAGTTACCTTTGAAATAGTGGAGGGCCCTAAAGGCCCTGCTTCGGCGAACGTAGTTGAAATTTAACCATTAATCTTAACTAAGGAGGCACCATGGCTAAGAAAAAAGGTGGAAAGAAAAAGTGCTAATTGGAGGTAAAAAATGCCAATAAACATTTCGGAATTCGCGGAACCTAGTTTTACTAAACATAGAACTAGGTATGTAGGAAATACTTCTACGGATCACAAAGATCGATTCCCGAATTACAGTTCTGATAATCCTAGAAGCTGGCGTGGTGAGGATGGTTATAAAACAGGCGGATATAATCCTAATCATCAATCTACAAGGACCGAGAAAGTGAACTTGTATGTTGATGATTATTCCCTGAAACCGTATTAAAAGGAAAGGAGTTACTAATGTTGACTGATGAGGAAAAGGCAGAAGTTTTCCAAAGAGAACTTGATTTGATTTTTGATGATAGTATTAAGGAGTTTACTAGACTTTGTTTGGTATCGGCGCCGGATTATTTTTATTTAGATTGTCCGGCGTCGAGTACCGGCAAGTACCACCCACTTACAGAGCTCGGTCCTGATGGAACTATGTTACACACAAAGAAAGTGTTTACCGTAGCCTATGAATTGTGTCGAGGATTAGATTGTGAAAATAACAGGGATGAAATTTTAGCATCGTGTTTAATTCATGATCTTGTAAAACAAGGGTGGAAAAGGTCTGGCCACACTATGAAGACACATCCTGGGCTAGGTGCTGAGTTGGTAACTAAAGTACAGGAAGATACACAGCTTTTAGATGTTAGTTCTTATAATATAATTAGAAACAGCGTTGGGTATCACTATGGTCCTTGGAGTATAAATCCTTGGAAAAAATCATTAGATTCATATACCCCTGAAGAACTATGTGTTTATCTATCAGACTATATTGCTAGTAAGCGATGTATTGAAGTGGATTATAAGAGGAGTTAGTATGGCAAATAGTGAACTAAAAAAAGCAATAACTAAACATTTAAAAAAATCAGATCTTGGTGGAAGCAAAGAATTATCTCCCGGAACTACCCCCAGAAGATATGCTCCTGAGGGAGGGGTTAATAAACACAACGAACGTATTCATAAAGAAAGTAAATGGACTGATGATAATAAAAATCTTCCTTTTTCTTTCTCGAAGCCAACGAAGTCCCAAAAATCAAAAATTGCTAGATGCAAAAACTGTGGGACTATTAAGTCGGTTAATAAAAATACTGTGGGTGTTATTTGCAATAATTGTAAACAATACTCCGCTGTGGAGGAGATAGATGAGTAAATCAAGAAGAGGGCGTCCTTTAGGGTTCAAATTAAGTGAAGAAAGTAAACGCGCTATCAGTGAATCAAAGAAAGGACAAAAACATAAACAAGAAACAAAAGATAAGATTTCTAGGACACTAATGCTTTATTTCAGAAAACAGCATCCTATTTCTCAAGAAATAATAAATAGGTATTGTAGATCAAATAATGATAGCTTATGCTCTTGGGCTAATGATGTTAGTGAGGCTTTAGATAGTTTCGAGGATGTTAAGACTGAAAGGGCTATGAATAACATAAGAAAAACCGAGATTATGTATGGTCAGAATATAGAATATTTTAGTCATAATCTAACCCCTGAAAGAATTTTGATTTTAAAAGAATATTGTATAGAACATAATATAGATGTTGGTGGTTTAATTAAATAAAGGTATATATATAATGAATAATGGACCAGGAAGACCTAAGAACCCGCCTTCAGCTAAAAAAGTTTTAAAGGAGATACTGCCAGTTAAAGATATTTTTAGTCCTGATGAGTTAGAAATTTATACATCCCTAGTAGATATCTACATGAAGGATTTTGATGAGGATGATCTAAATTCTGCTGACATAGATGATATTATGACTATAGCTATTAATAAAGTACTAGAGATAAGGCTTCTTAAAAGTAGTATCACTGATACTGATAAACTAATAGATGTATCTGCTTCTGTAGAAAAGCTTAGGAAGCAAACTGAGAAGGTAAAAGAAAATCTATCTATGCGTAGGAAGGATCGTATAGACCCTAATGAGTTTAAAGGTTTTTCTATTGTGGATCTAGCTGCAGCTTTTGATAACGAAAAGAAGCTCAAAATGGAGAATAAGGCAATTAGGTTAAAGAAGGAACAAGATGCCGTGTCAGAAGGCCTTAAAGATCATGACGGTAATAGATATGATGTCGATAACGTACGTAAGGAGGATGTGGAAGCGGAATGAATGTTCGCAGGAATAGAAAAATAGATGCTATAATGGGGCAGGGCCCCATGCTTGTAGAGTTCTATAGAAATAACCCTTGTATAGCGGCTTATGATTTACTGGGAGTAGATCTTGCCCCGATACAAAGAATAGTTTTTGAAGATATGTGGTTTAAGAACTTTGTAATTACCGTTATCTCTCGTGGAGGGGGTAAAACTTATTTGCAGGGGTTATTAGCAGTCTTGAGCTGTATGCTATATCCAGGCTATAGGGTAGGTTTAGTAGGGCCTTCTTTTAGACAATCAAAACTAATATTTGCTGAAATAGAGAAGTTATATTCTAAATCATCAGTACTTAGAGAAGCAACTGAAAAGAGGCCTATACGTGGCTCCGATGTTTGTTATTTAAAATTTAAAGGAATAGGCCATACAAACGGCTCTTACCTAGAAGCTCTTCCTTTGGGAACCGATGGTGCTAAAATACGTGGTTCCCGTTTTTATTTAATGTGTATAGACGAGTTAGCCCAAGTTCCAGATAAGATTATTGATATGGTACTTCGTCCTATGGGGGCTACTAAACAAGATCCTATGGCGCATGTACGTCATTTAGAAAGGAAGAAGGCTCTTATAGAGGCCGGATTGGCTGTTGAAAGTGATTTTGAGGATGAGACCGTAAACAAAATGGTAATGACTTCTTCTGGTTTTTATAAGTTTAATCATATGTATCGTAGAATGAGATCTTACTGGGACAGTATGGTGGAGTTTGAAGAGAAAGATGAATTTTGTCCTTATGCTGTTCATCAGATACCACATAGATTTTTGCCCGAAGGCTTTTTAGATAAGAACAACATTGATGAGGCTATACGTACTATGTCCAACCATGAGTTTCGTATGGAGTACCAGGCCGAAATGATATCTGATTCAGAGGGTTTCTTTAAAGCTTCTTTATTAGAGTCTTGTACATTGGGGAGTGGTTTTACAGTAGAGCTAAGTGGTCAAAGAGAAAGTAGTTATATTTTAGGCGTTGACCCTAACCAAGCCGGTAAAGCCAGTTGCGGTGTTGTAGTTGTTAAATTAGGACCAATTAATAAAATAGTTAATGTATTAGAGCTTAAAAAGCAGACCACACAAGAACTAACAATGTCTGTTCAAGAACTATGTGAAACCTACAAAGTAGTTAGAATATTTATGGATAAGGGCGGCGGTGGTAAAGCTATATGCGATTTGTTGGAAGAGGGTTATAATAATAGAAAACCCATTATAGATAGAACCAATGATGATCATAAACATTTAGAAGGCCGACATATATTAGAAATGATTAATTTTAATACTGCTTGGATATCTGAAGCTAACTTCTCAACGCTGTCTTTGTTAGAAGATAAAAGGCTTCTATTCCCACAAGTACCTACTTCTACAATTGATATGGAAGCCATACAGTATGAAAATGTAGTTGAGCTTAAGAAACAAATGCTTAACATAATTGTTACACAGACTGCTAGTGGTGCCTTGCATTTTGATACACCTAAGAAAGGACAAAACAAAGACTTATATTCTGCTGTAATTCTTGCCGGTTATGGTGCTAGACTTATAGAAAAAGAACTAGAGGGTGATGGGGAGCCTATTCTTTATAATTATAGTGGTATGGTCAGGGCCAGACATCAAGGAGCCAGTTGGAACGAACTAACTAAAGAAGGCCCTAAGCAGAACTTCGGTCAAAAGGGATTGCATATGGCAGTACTTAAAAGAAAGCTTAAATAAAGTAACCTCTTAAAATATAGAAATACATACTTATTAAGGAGTACCGATTATGATAGACTGTGGTGAAGGAGATCTTAGTGTTTTTAATTATTCATTTTGGGATTTATGGCTTCAAAAGAATCTTAGAAACATTGCCTCTGTTAAATATCAATGGTTGTTTTTTCTATATGTGCCTGTAATTTATGGTATGTTTAATGAAGGACTTACCAAAGGTCAACCTTGGATTTCTGCCACTTTGGGTTTAGGTTTTCTAGGTGGTGGTTTTGTTACACTGGCTTTAGGAAGACTAATAACTAATACAGCTTTAAAAGTTGATAAGGCGGCTACAGCATCAGATATTAATGTACATAGTCAGACTATCCAGAGAGGAGTTAAGCCGGACCAAAACGTAGTTTTAGGGAATAGTGTTAATTTAAAGCCAGATCCTTATTATGATACTGTTAATATTTTAGATACGGAGAAATAAATGGGTATTGCCTTTTCTACAAGTATATCAGATATAATAAAGGGGTTTATTGGAATAGCTTTAATAGTTTTGGTAATAATATTTCTTCCTAAATTTATGGATAAGTTTGAAGCCTTAGGTAATATAAATGTACCTAGTGTAAGTATACAGTTAGATGAAACTACCATAGAGCGTATAGCTACTAATGTAGTTAAAGTGCACTTAGCGGCAAATAATAAAGAAATAAAAGACTTAATAAAAGATTTAAAAAAAGAAGATAATGCAGCTTTATTAGCAGCCTTAAAAGGACAAAACGCTCAAATAAAAGAAATAGCAGATCTTGTAGCATCTATGCAAAGTAGCACCGATCCAGATCCTGATATAAATGTAATTTATGGTGCGGATGACGATCCTAAAAGATTAGAAACGTTTATTATATATAGAACAGACGCAGAAGGTAAAAAGTTTCCTACTGGTATAGTATACTATAGTCCTAACGTTAAAGAAGGGCCTAAGTTTAGTTATCAAGAGTATCCTTTAGATGTACACGCTACTATTGTAGCTTCAGAAGAAGGAGAAGAAGAGAAAAGACATGCCGCTATGTGGGTAGAGAATAACTTTGTAGATGGTTATAAAGGACAGCAATTTTCTTTAGATCTTGATCCTAAAAATATTAGATGGGCAAAGGCAGAACCCAAAGAAAAAGGATGGCGCTGGAATCCTAGACTTAATTTAGGTTCTAGTTTTACTAATAGTGTTTTTTATCCCAGCTTAGGTATGAGTCTTCTTTCTTATGGTAGAACCGATAGAGATATGGACTGGAAATTTTTTAGTTTTAGTTTAGGCGGTGATAGTAATAATTTTTATGGAGATATAACCCCAGTAGAATGGAACTTGGGAAATAATATTCCTTTAGTAGAAAATTTATTTGTAGGCCCCAGCGTATCTTATGGTATTAGTACAGAAGATGACACAAAAAAAGATATTTCTTACGGACTGAAGTTTTCAGTTCCTTTTTAACAGGAGAATAAAAATGGTTGATAAATATACAGACGATAAAGCTAAGTATAGAAGTGGTGAAGTTACATACACAATAGAGGATAAGATAGGAAGAGCTGATGGCGGTATAGATAAGACAGTGACTACTTATATGGTAGTAAGTGGTACAATGGATTTACTTCCTTTGTCACCTTTAGGGCGAAGAGATTATATAAATGTTGTAAATAGTGGCGCAGTTATTGTAGAAGTATTTACATCCTTAACCTCATCAGGTATTTCTATAGCTGCTTCTGGTGGTTCTTGGGAAGATAGTTCGAGTAGTGCTCTATATATAAAGAGTACTGGAGCAAGTTCAGCAGTGACAGTGTATGAGAGATCATCTCGATAAACATAAATAGAGTTAAGGAGAGAATTAATGGACCCAAAAGCGATAAAGAAAGTAACGGCTGATCTTCAGAAAAGATATCCTGATATAGGTATTAGGAGTATAGAAATAGATGAGAACACTGGTACATCTACTTTTCTTTTAAATGAGACACCAAAGACGTTTAAAGCTTTGGCTTATTTAAAGCCCGAGCAAGCAATAACACCGCACATATCTAGAGAAAAAGCTGCTTCTATAACAAGAGATACTGTTAGTAGAAGTGTTTTAGATCTAGCAGGCAGAGACCCATTTGATTCAGACCCTAAAGATGCTATTATTAGAGCCAATAGATATTATTATACCGAGCCTATTTTAGGCAGCGCTGTGAATTTATTAGCGTCTATGGCTGCTAAAGGGTTTGAGCATGATATTGATGATCCTGACGTTAAGAACTTTTTTGATAGCTGGGCTTTAGACGTTAATTTTGAACAACTAATAGAGTGGATATTTTTAGAATTATTTAAAACAGGTAATGTATTTACATATAAAGCAATTGCTAAGTATGAGCCCAGAATATCAACAATATCTCCCTCTCCAGGAAAGAAACCTAAGAAAGTAAATCAAAACAAAGCCAAAGGAAAGCTTAAAGCAATAGAAGATGCTTTTAAGCAAGAACTTTCTATTTTATTAGAAAGAGCTAAAAAAGAAGAAGGCTTTGATGAAGTACAATTAGAAGAACTAGAAAAATCAGCTAAGAAAAATATATGGTCAAAAGGACATCTTCCTATAGCCTATACCGTACTTAATCCAGCATTAGTAACTGTAGAAGGAAACTTGTTTTTTGATAAGACCTCTATAAAGGTAACATTGCCGCCGGAATTAACAGAGGCTTTAGGTAAAGATAATGCCGAGTTG
>Ga0307379_10007304_pt1 | contig 15037 bp, 12 predicted proteins | sample UN2MG_FD_202237 | JGI IMG/M metagenome (GOLD analysis project Ga0307379, IMG submission 202237) | Soil microbial communities from Risofladan, Vaasa, Finland - UN-2 | ecosystem: Environmental > Terrestrial > Soil > Coastal area > Acid sulfate soil | place: Finland: Risofladan, Vaasa | collected... | reverse complement strand
TGATTGATTGGGATAATATTTTAAGCTCCCATCGAGGCGTGGATGAAGTCGATAAGGGTCAATATAATCAGGTAGTCGAGACTGATTATGCTAGTGGCTCCTGCTTGCTCATCAAAAAGGAAGTTCTGGAGAAGATAGGCCTTTTCGATAAAAAACTCTTTATGTATTGGGAAGACTCGGATTTGTCTCAACGAGCCAAAAGAGCGGGTTGGCAGGTTTTGTATGTTCCCCAAGCCAAAATCTGGCATAAGGTGGCTTCTTCCTCCGCCATTGGTAGTGTCTTGAACGATTATTACTTAACTCGAAACCGACTCTTATTTGGTTTACGTTATGCTCGGTTGAGGACAAAATTTGCTCTGTTCAGAGACAGTATAAGATTTTTACTCAAAGGCCGAAAGTGGCAAAAAATAGGAGCGCGGGATTTCTATCTGATGAGGTTTGGGAAGGGCAGTTATGGCTAAAAAGAAACAAACAATCAGTGTCATCATCAATGCCAAAAATGAGGGAGAATTTATTGTTGATTGTTTAGAGTCAGTTAAATGGGTGGATGAGATTCTTGTTTTTATTAATCCTGACTCGACTGATAAGACTGAAGAAATTGCCCGCGAGCTTAAAGTTAGAATCATTGAACAAAAACCCAAGGAAATGAATTTTGCTGCCTGGCATAATCAGGGACTGAAAGAAGCCAAGGGTGACTGGCTTCTATGGTTGGATGCGGATGAGCGGATTCCGCCCTTACTGAGAGAGGAGATACAAGAAGCAATACAGAGTAAGAAATACACTGCCTATGCCATTCCTCGGAGGAATTTTTTATTGGGTAAAGAATTAAAACATGGAGGTTGGTCGCCTGATTATGTGAAGCGGCTTTTTAGGAAGAAAAATCTCGAGAAATGGGTAGGCGAGCTTCATGAAGAGCCGGTTTTTGAAGGGGAAATGGGCCATTTAAAAAACCCGATGATTCACCTTCAGCCAGAAAAGATTGAGCCGGCTTTAGAGAAATCGATTGCTTGGTCGGGGATTGAAGCAGAGCTGTTATTAAAGGCTGGTCATCCCAAAATAGCTTGGTGGCGGGTTTTAAGAATGGGAGCGACGACCCTTTTCGAACGATTAATCAAGAAAAGAGGTTTTCTTGATGGAATAGAAGGTTGGATTGAATCCGTTTATCAAGCCTTTCACACGATGATGGTTTATTTGAAGTTATGGGAGCTACAACAAAAATAAGCAGAGCTTGTTTTTCGTAAACTTAAAATGAAAGCTGGTTTTTTTAATCCTTATTTAGACACTCTTGGCGGCGGTGAGCGCTATGCTCTCACCTTAGCTGAACATTTAGTTGCAAAGGGCTGGCAAGTTGATGTCTTTGGTTGTGGTTCTGAGATTAAAAAAGACTTAATGTCAAAATTTAATCTTAAACTTAAGAGAGTAAATTTTGTTCCCAATATAAGAAGCTTACTTAGTCGGTTAAAAAAGACTAGAGAATATGATCTCTTTTTCTGGCTTTCAGACGGCAGCATTCCCTTTCTTTTCTCCCAAAATAATATTCTCCATTTCCAGGTGCCTTTTCATGATGTTAACGGCCGATCTCGGCTTAACCAAATTAAGCTAAAGAAGATCGATCATATAGTTTGTAACTCAAAATTTACCAAAAAATTTATTGACCGAGAGTATGGAGTTAATTCGAGAGTCATTTATCCACCTATCGATGTTGAAACTTTTTCGCCAGGCAAAAAGAAAAATCTTATTCTTTCGGTTGGCCGTTTCTCCCAACTTTTACAAGCGAAAAGGCAGGATATTCTCGTTGTCTCATTTAAAAAACTTTGCGATCAAGGCCTAAAAGATTGGCAGCTGGTTTTAGTGGGAGCCACCGGTGTTGGCGGTGAAGACTACTTTAATCAATTGAAGCGAAAAACAAAAGGCTATCCCATCGATTTACTAAATGATATTGATTTTAACTCTCTAAAAAAACTTTATTCAGAGGCAAAAATTTTCTGGTCAGCTTCAGGTTATGACATTGATGAAAGAAAAGAGCCGGAAAGGGTAGAACATTTTGGGATGACGATTGTCGAGGCGATGGCCGCCGGCTGTGTGCCCGTGGTCATAGGTAAGGGTGGTGCCAAAGAAATTATTAGAAGCAGGGAACATGGTTTTCTTTGGGAAAATGAAAAAGAATTAATAAAAATTACCCAAGAAATGATTGATAGCCCAAAAACTTTGAATACTTTAGTAAAGGCTGTGGTAAAATCAAGTCAGAAGTTTTCTAAAAAGCAGTTTCAGCAACGCTTTAATGAAATTATTTAAAAAAATTTTTAGAATAGGATTTATAAAGACAAATAAATTATTTATATTAGTTCTCTGTTTGTGGGCGATTTGGGTTGCTTATTGGAGTTGGGTTTTACCTTATAATATGGCGCCAGATGAATGTCTTCATTTTAAAACAGCCCAGTTTTTTCAAATTAATCGACGGTTGCCAATTGCTGGCAAAGAAGAGATTACTTTTATTAAGGACGACAGTTGTTTTGGGTCTACCTATCTTTCTACGCCCTTCCTAAACTATATTATCGCCGCTCCTTTTATCCAAGGCGGAGACTGGTTTGGGATAGAGAGGGATTATTTAGCCGGAAGGATGTCTTCGGTGTTCTTTGGGGTGATTTTCGTTTTCTTTTTATACGGTTTTTTAAAAAAAGTTTTTAAGGATGATAGATTTTTGATTTTTTCGGCTCTGATTTCAATTATTTTTATTCCCCAGGTAACTTATATTTTTTCTTATTTGAATCAAGAGGCTTATTCTCTTGCAGCTACATCATTGCTTCTTTTTGCTACTTATTATTTTTACCTTCTCCCCAAAAAACAACTGGGGAAAACAAGGAATTACCTTTTTTTAGGTTCAGCGATTGCTTTACAATTTTTTGCCAAAACTAATTTTTATTTACTACTCCTGATTCCCGCTTTGGTTTTGTTATTAAAATTACGGGAATCAAAGAAGCTCTATTTAAAAAATCTTACTGGTCTGATTGTTGTAATTTTAATTATCAGCGGCTGGTTTTTTGCAAGGAATTATTTTCTCTATAAAGATTTCTTAGGAGTCAGAACGTACCAACTTATTACTCGGAGCTACTTGGGGACGAGAACATATTTTCAGGCCGGTTGGAACCTTTATGACATTCTTTTTAAGAGTCCTTGGCTTGAAGAAACCGCGAGTAGTTTTTATGGCAGGTTCGGCTATATGACCATTACCATTGATCCAGTTATGCAGTGGATATTCCGATTTTTCATTTTTCTTGGGGTAGTGGGTTTGGCTAAAAAGGTGAGCGAAATAAAGAATTTTGTTCTTTGGTTTAAAAATAATATAATTTATCTCTCTTTTTTGGCTTTAATCCCTATAAATATTGCTATTTCTCTTTGGAATTCTTTGTATTTTGATTTTCAGAATCAAGGTAGATATTTGTTTCCGATTCTAATTCCCCTAATGGTGCTCGTTAATAAAGGAGTATTCGGACTTTCAAAAAATAAGGATTCTCAAAAAACTTTAGCTATCGGAATAGTAATTGGCTCAATTCTATTAAATTTTTGGAGCTTTTTATATCTGCCTAAGATATGAGATCATCCGAAGCCGTTGTTCTTCATCGCAACGTTCCGCCTGATTGGTATCAACGGGGCATTAAAGAAAATTTTGGTCAAAAATACTGGCACTCTCGTCGATTTTCTGAGGTGGGAAAATTAATTAAGCCTTCAGGAGGCAAGATTTTAGATATCGGCAGTGCGGACGGAACTTTTTCCAAAATTATTCTCGATCTTTCTAAGGCTGATTTGGTTTTTGGTATTGATATTCTTGAATCCTCAGTGCTTCATGCCAAGAAAAGGTTTTCTAAAAACAAAAAGCTTAGGTTTCGTGTTGCCAGCGGAGAAAACCTGCCTTTTAAAAATGAGGAGTTTGATGCTGTTTTTTGTCTCGAAGTTCTTGAGCACGTTTTTTCACCCCGGAAGGTTTTAAAGGAAATTGAGAGAGTTCTCAAAAAAAACGGAATTGCGGTTTTTTTGGTGCCAACCGAAAATTTGCTCTTTAAAATTGTCTGGTTCTTTTGGGAAAATACAAAAGGGTGGATCTGGAAAGGCACTCATATTCAGAAGTTTAACCACAAGCGCCTCAAAAGGATGATTGAGAAAACAGGCTTAGAGATTGTGAATGAGAAGAAGTTTTTGATGGGCATGTTAGAAGTGTTTAAAACCAAAAAGAAATAAAAAGTTATGGAATTATCAGAAGCCGCCATTCTTCATCGCAACGTTCCGCCTGATTGGTACCAGCGGGGGATAAAAGAAAATCTTTTTCAGAGATTTTGGCATTACCGCCGGTTTAGAAATATAGGTAAATTAATTGAGGCGACCGAAGGAAAGATTCTTGATGTTGGTTGTGCTGACGGTACGATGACTAAATTTATCCTCGAGCGCTCAAAAGCGAGCTTAGTGGTTGGTGTTGATACTCTTCAAGGTTCAGTCGATTATGCCCAGAAAAGATTTAAAAGTAAAAGACTAAAATTTCAGATGGCTGACGCAGAAAAACTGCCGTTTGAAAAAAATCAGTTTGAAGCGGTTTTTTGCCTTGATTCCATCGAACACTTCTTTGAGCCCGAAAAAGTGATGAGAAAGATAAAAAAGGTATTAAAAAAAGATGGCTATCTGGTTGTCCTAGTCCACACTAATAGTCTTCTTTTCAGGATCATTTGGTTTTTTTGGGAAAATACCAGAGGTTGGGTGTGGAAAGGGACTCATGTCCAAGAGTTTAGTGGTGGTCAGTTAAGAAAATTGATTAAAGAAGCGGGGTTTGAGACGATAATAGAAAAGAAATTTTTACTGGGAATGTATCAAGTGGTCAAGGCAAGAATAAAATGAAAACCTCAATCGTGATTCCTAACTGGAAGGGAAGAAAGCTTTTAGAAAAAAATTTACCGGCGGTTTTAGCGACCAAACCTAGTGAAGTGATTATTGTTGATGACGCCTCGCCAGATGATTCAAATGAATTCTTAAAAAAAAATTATCCTCAAGTCAAAATCATTAAACATCAAAAGAATCGCGGTTTCGCCTTTGGTTGTAATTCAGGGGTTAAAGCCGCTAAGGGTGAGATTGTGGTTTTACTTAACTTGGATGTCGTGCCGGAAAAAAAAGCTTTAGAAAAGATTTTGCCTAATTTTGAAGACGAAAAGGTCTTTGCGGTTTCCTTTAATGAGCCTCAATGGAGCTGGGCAAAAATTCTTTGGCAAAAGGGAACTGTCGAGCATCAACCAGGACCAAAAGCGAAAAAAAGTCATCATTCTGCTTGGGCTTCAGGAGGATCAGCGGCCTTCAGAAAATCAACCTGGCAAGAGTTGGGTGGCTTTGATTTAATTTATCACCCCTTTTATTGGGAGGATATTGACCTTTCTTATCGAGCCTGGAAAAGAGGCTACAAAGTTCTCTGGGAACCAGAAGCAGTCGTTCATCATCAGCACGAAGCCATTATTGGCAAGCACTATTCGGAAAAATACATTAGCTTTATTTCTGAGAGGAACAGGCTTTTGTTTATCTGGAAAAATATTGGCAATCTAAAGATGTTCTTTGAACACAAGCTTTACTTAGGAGGAAGATTGTTAACCTCGCCTGGCTATTGGAAACCTTTTATGACTGCTTTTACTCGTTTGCCGAAAGTTTTGTTCAGAAGATTTAAAGAATGTCAAGAAAAAAAGATTGGCGACAGAGAGGTTTTTGCCCAGTTTGGTTAAAATGAAAAAATCTTTAATTAAAGCTTTAAACAATCACCGTCTCTTCTTGATTATTTTAATCATCGCGGCGGCTTTGAGATTTTATCGTCTTCCGGAAATGGCATCTTTCGATTTTGATCAAGCATACGCTGCCAATTTCGCTTATGATGTCCTACGAAAGTTTCCCATTCGGATGATTGGTCAGGGTTTATCGATTGAGGGTTTATTTATGGGGCCCTTATATTTCTATTTTCTTGTGCCCTTTTATGCTCTTTTCAATCTCCATCCGCTTGGGGGAGCAGTCGGCTCGGTTTTTTTGGGTTTGGGTATAATTACGGCCTACTATTTCTTTGGCTCCAAGCTGTTTGGCAAACCAGCCGGTTTGATTGCCGCTTTTTTAGGGACTGTTCTTTTTAGGGAAATAGAAAGTGACTGGTCGGCCACGCCTGCTTTTAGCAGTAAGCTTTTAGTTTTGGTTACCTGGTATTGTTTTTATCAATATTGGCAAGGGAAGACGAAATATTTGCCCATTTTAGGATTCGTTTTCGGTCTTTACACCAGTTTTCACCCTATTCTTTTTCCCTTTTATCTGGTTTTTCTTATTTTGTTCCTTATCAAGCGAAAGTTACCCAATCTCAAAACTATCTTCTTAAGTCTCATTGCCTTTATTGCTCCTCTCGCCCCCTTGATTTTATTTGAGTTCTTGCATAATTTTCTGGAGGTAAGACGACTCTTTGAGCTTTTCATGGGTCCGAAGTCACCCTCAACAGCACTCTCTTTAACCAAGCTGTCAAATTACATCCTTCTCGTTTCCAGTGAATCGCAGAACATTCTTGGACTTAATCTTCAATCTCCCACTCTTCTTTCAGGCTTATTGTTACTGATGGCGGTCATTTTTACCCTCAGACGGGTATCTTTCTGGAAAGAATCATTTCATCTCCTGATGATTTTGATTACTCTTCTGGTTTTCATCCTCTATTATTTCTTCTTGCCACTTCATGTGCCTGAGTATTATTTTATCGCTCCAATTGTCCTTTTATTCTTTTATTTTTCAGGAGTTCTGGGGTTTTGGACCACCAGACCCCTGGGGCGAATAGGGGTCTTAGTTTTTTTAGTCTTTGTGGCCTTGGTTAATATCAAAACTTTGAACCAAGGTAAATGGGCCAATCCCAACTTAATCACTCTTGCCCACAAAGATACAATTGTCAAAGCGATTATCAAAGAGCAACCCAAAGATGAGAAGTTTTTTGTTTCCTATCTCAACTTGCCAGGATGGAACTTTGGTTTTGATTATTTTTTCAAACTATACGGCTACAAACCTGAAGACAAAGGAGTAGAAAATGCGATTTATACTATCGTTATTCCCAAAATCTTATCAATCGACAGCATTGATGTCAGTTCAGGCAATATTGGTCTGATTTACCCTGATTAGGAAAGATGGATTTATCAATCATCATTGTCAGTTTTAACACGAAGGAGCTTCTTAAAGAATGTCTTAATTCAATTCTCAGAGCAGGAGAGCAAGGGAGTAAAAAAGTAAAAATTGAAGTTATTGTTATCGATAATGCTTCTGGCGATAGTTCGGCGAAGATGGTGGAGAAAGACTTTCCCAAAGTAATACTTATTAAAAATAAAGACAATCTTGGCTTTGCCCAAGCCAATAATCAGGGCATCAAAAAAACTAGGGGGAAATATCTTTTGCTTTTGAATTCAGACACTCGAGTTAAACCAGGTCCACTTGAGAAGTTAATACAGTTTGCCCAAAAACATCCTGAGGCGGGAATTGTCGGGGCAAAGTTGGTTGATCCTGATGGCTCAGTTCAACCTTCGGTTTATCATTTTCCCACCCTCTGGCGAGCCATAAGAGAGTATTGGTTAGGCCAAAAGGGAGTTTATGAAAAATATTCTCCCCAAGGGAAAAAGACAGTTGAAGTCGAAGCCGTTACCGGAGCGGCGATGTTAATCCCTAGAAAGACAATCGAAAAAGTTGGTCTTCTTGACGAGCGTTATTTTATGTACTTTGAGGATTTGGATTATTGTCAGCGCGTTAAACAGGCAGGGTTAAAGGTTTATTATTTACCTGAGGCCGAGATTATTCACCATCATGGACAGAGTGCCGCTAAAGTGGGTAGGCAAGCTTACCAATATCTCTCCCGGAGTAGTAAGATATATAACGGTTTAATTAAATATTATCTTTTATTTTTGATTCTCTGGATTGGGCAAAAATGGCAAAAACTTCTTGGAAAAAAGTAAATTATTTCTTTTTGGGAATTCTCTTTTTGATTGTCCTCATTGGTTTTTTTCTCAGGGTTTGGAATCTTGATCACTATCCAGTTGAGCTCCATTCCCAGGAAGCGCTTCTTGGTTGGCGGGCGAAAAGCCTATTATTAACGGGGAGAGATGAAACAGGCAGATACCTACCTCTTATTTTCTCTTCCTTTGAAGGCTATCAATTGCCTCTGGCGAGCTATTTACTGATTCCTTTTATGAAGATTTTGGGTTTGACTTCTTTAGCCGTGAGACTGCCCTTTGCTTTAATTGGAACCCTCGTTGTCCCCGTTTTCTATGGTCTAGTTTATTTACTCTTTCCTAAGGATCGGAAAATGGCTCTCTGGTCGGCTTTTTTTCTGGCGATAAATCCTTGGTCTGTATGGCAATCAAGAGTAGGCTTGTCATCCCATTTATCTTTTTCCTTATTTTTAATTGGTTTTTTTCTTTTACTGCTTGGTAGAAAAAAACCAATTTATTACATTACGTCTTTTCTATTTTTATTATTTTCATTATACACCGCTAAAATAGCTTGGTTCTTTGTCTGGCCGTTTTTACTTTTTTTCTGTCTTTGGAAAAGGAGGAAAGAGGTTTTATTGCTGATCTTTTTAATGATTGTATTTTTTTTTCCCCTGTTTTTTTCTTATATTAAGGCACCTCAGGCGAGACTTGACATAATGGATCATGACTTGACTCTTTTTAGTGATATCTCGGTCGCAAATAGTCTTAATCTAATGCGTGGCGAGGATATTAAGATGGGTCTGCCTCTGGCGGGCAAGCTTTTCTATAATAAACTTTTTTATGGAGAGAAACTGTTTGAAAATTTCCTAAAGCATTTTAACCCCCGTTTTTATTTTGCCGCTGGCGATGCTAATTCTCTTCACGGTTTGACCAATTTTGGACCGGTCTTCCTGGTTTTTTTACCCTTTGCCTTATATGGAATTTGGTTAATATATAAGAAAGAGCCAAACACCTTAAAATTATTTTTTATTTGGTTTATATTGGGGACCATCCCCTCTGTTTTAAGTTTTTCTTCTCCCGATCAAGAGAAGTTAATCTTTGTCTTGCCTGTGCTAGCAATAACTACTGGATACTGTCTTTCCTTACTAAAGAAAAAATACCTTTTCTTGTTAATGATGGGGCTTTTAGTCAATCTGGCCGTGGTCTCCTATGATGCTTTTGCTAAAGAACCTGCCAGAACTGATAAAGAATGGGCTTATGGATGTCAAAAACTAACTAATTTCCTTAAAGATAAAATGGGTAGTTATGAGAAGATTTTCTTGACCGATGTTTACGAGCCTGATCCTGGCCCAGTCATACTTTTTCACTTGAATTATCCGCCAGAAACTTTTTCGAACGCCCAAAGCAAGCTACTTGTTTATCGAAATTGGATAAACAGAGTAGGCCATGTTTTTATAAATCAAAAAGACCAATGGGAGCTAGAAAGCGAAATTCTTTATATTATTACACCCGGAGAAAAGGAATTTCTTTATTCGCTTGGCGGAGAGGCTGATAAATTCAAAGAGGAAGGTATTATTTATGACTTTGAAAATAAACCAATTTATTTGGTTTTTAGTTATGGTGAGTTAGACAAAGATGAAAAAATTCTCCTCAAATAATAAAAAATTTTTGTTCATTCTGGTAGCCCTAGTCTTTATTTGTATAGTTGGTGGTTCTTTAAGATTTTGGAAAATCTCAACCCATCCGGTTTCTTTCCATATTGACGAAGCGGCAATCGCCTATAATTCTTATTCAATCTTAAAGACTGGAAGAGACGAATGGGGAAACTTCTTACCGTTATCTTTTCGTTCATTTAATGATTACAAGGCACCAGTTTTAATCTACTTGATGACACCGGCCATTGCCCTTTTCGGACTTAATGAATTTGGGGTCAGATTTACAGTCGCTTTAATAGGGACCTTAACCCTGCTAATGGTTTTTTTCCTTACCTCGAAAATAACTAAAAATAAGACATTGGCCCTTTTAACTACCTTCTCTTTGGCTATCTCTCCATGGCATATTTATTTCTCACGAGCTACTTTTGAATCTATTGTTGCTCTTTTTTTCACAATAACAGGCGCTTTTATTTTTTTAAGGGCTTTAGGGAAAGAAGGGAGACTTCTTTGGCTTTCTGGAATATTTTTTAGCCTTTCGCTTTATACCTACCACGCTGAAAAAATATTTACGCCAATTCTTGTTTTGGGGATGATAGTTATTTACAGAAAAGAATTACTTAAGTACAAATTGGCCCTATTGAAAATGTTGGTGGTTAGTTTTCTTATTTTAATCCCCCTTTTGTTTATGTCTTTCAGGGTAGAAGGTCAGGCTCGGGCAAAAATGGCCCTTCTCACTCAGGATGAACATATTTCCTATCAGTTGCATCAACAGGGTGAACGATTAAACAATATTCAAAGCTTGTTAGACAATAACCTGATAATGGTGGGGAATTTTTGGATTAAAAGATATTTAAATTATTGGGATCCTTCTTTTCTTTTCTTTAATGGTTTAAAATTGACATCGCCAAATCTTCCTGATACTGGCCTCTTCTATTTTTTTGAAATACCGTTATTCATTATCGGACTTTGGCTTTTATTCTTTAAGGAGGGGATAAAGGATAAAAAGGCTAAAGCATTGATCGCCCTGTGGTTACTGGCTGGACCCCTGGCCGCTTCTTTGGCTAATAACGAGCAGCATGCCCTTAGAAATCTGACCATGATTCCGGCACCCCATATTCTTGTGGGAATGGGCAGTCTTTTTATTTTGGGATATATAAAAAGGTTTAACCCCATCAAAAAAGTGATTTTGTCATTACTGATATTATTTGCTGTTGTGATCAATATACTTTATGTTGGCGATCTTTATTTTATCCACCTTCCTGCCATCAATTCTGAATGGTGGGACTATGGGCTGAAAGAAGCGTCTTTATATGCCTGGGAACACCAGAAAGAATACCAGGAGATAATTTTTGATCCAGCCTTTGGGACACAGGGCCCATTTATTATAGGTACGCCCTACCTATATGCACTAATCTATGGTAATTATGACCCCTACCTTTACCAAACTGATCCAAAGAGGATGGAGAATGGTCAGGAGACATACAATTTTGCCAACTTTACTTTTCGGCCGATTTATTGGCCCGAGGATCGATTCAAAAAGAATACCTTATTTATTGGTACTCCTTGGAGTTTGCCCTTAAAAGATATTAAAGAAAAACAATTTCTCAAGAGAGTCTATTTTAAAAACGGCGAACTTGGATTTTTGGTGGTCAAGAGTGAAGATTGAGGCAAAGTCGCGTTAGACGCGATATAATATACTCAAGATGAAACTTGCTCTATTGTCTGAGAAGAAAAAGACTTTGACTCTTTTGCTTTTAATTACTCTTCTGGCGGCTTGCTTACGTCTTTGGCAATTAGGGGTCGTTCCACCAGCTCTTTTTGGTGATGAACTAGATGTTGGTTATCATGCCTATTCAATCCTCACAACGGGCAAAGACTATTCTGGCCAATTTTTACCGACTTACATTCGTTCCCTGGCTGAGTGGCGAGCACCACTGTTTATTTATTCGGCTGTTCCTTTTATCAAACTTCTTGGCTTAAATGAATTGGGGGTTCGAGCTTCAGCGGTTTTCTTTGGTGTTCTTGGGATTTTCTTCATTTATCTTTTAGTCAAAGAGCTTTTTGATAATCAGAGACTGGCTTTATTAGCCGCTTTATTATTAGCGATTTGTCCTTGGCACCTTCACTATAGTCGAGCCGCTTATGAGGTGACTTTACTTCTTGCCCTTTTTCTTGGTGGCACTTTACTTTTCTTAAAAAGCTTGAAAAAACCAGCTTTTCTTCTACCTTCGGCCATAGTTTTTGCTCTGACACCTTATACTTATAGCACTGCCAATTTATTTTTACCTCTTCTGCTTTTTTCTATTTTTCTAATCTTTAAAAAGAAAATTTTTAAACTTGATAGAAGATGGATGGTGATTTCTTTTTTGGCTGCCTTGGTTATTCTCTCGCCATTGGCTAAAGACTTACTCTCTGGCCAGGCTGGCGACCGGTTTTCTAAAATCAGTATTTTTGGGGACGAAAGCCTGATTGAGGAAATTAATTTTAGAAGAAACCAAGAGGGTGGTGGAGGACGTCTTTTCCACAATAAGGCAACTGCTTGGGGTAAGGCTTTTACCGCTAACTATTTAACTTCTTTTTCTCCCCAATTTTTATTTCTTGCCGGAGATCCAAACCCTCGCCACGGGGTGGGAGTGATGGGTGAGCTTTATATAGTCCTCCTGCCATTGCTTTTAATAGGCAGCTGGGTCGGATTGAACAATCTTAAAAAGCAACCATACCAACTTCTTTTCTCTTGGCTTATTGTTTCACCAATTCCCTCTGCTTTGACTCAGAGTGGAGGAAATCATGCAACAAGATTATTTTTAATGCTTCCACCCCTGATTATTTTGAGTTCTATGGGTATACTTCAGCTGTTGAGAATAAGGACGAGGCGATTGAGAATTGTTTTTCTGCTTTTAGTTTCTCTTTTTCTGTTAGGCGAGATGATTTTCTACCTTCATCAATATTATACCCATTATCCTAAAGATTCTTGGCGTTGGTGGCAAGCCGGCTATAAAGAACCAATGGTCTACATTAGAGAAAACCAGGATGAGTATGATCGAGTCTTAATTAACAATACCTATGATCCGGCACTTATCCGCTTGCTCTTTTGGACGAAATATGACCCGGCCCAATTTCATCAAGAATTTATGGGGGATGAGGCCCAAAAAAATATCCTGTCCGGATTTGACGGATTTAAGGTAGATAAATTTTGGTAGCCTAAATAAGGATAAAAGCTTAGAAGAGATTTTAACTCCAAAAACTCTTTACTTGATTTCCCAGGAAGATGAAGTTCCTGGTGACTGGGATTGGCGAAAAGAGCCACCATTAGGAGTCAAGGTTTTAAAAACAAGTACTAATCCCAATGGCGGGCTATTATTTTATCTTGTCGTAGGCGAATGAATTGGCAAAAATTTTTCCTTTTTCTTATCCTTTTATTGGCTTTGTCCTTGCGGGTTTTTCAGGTTGGAGAGAAGCCTACCTTTATTTCTGATGAAGCCTCAATCGGTTATAACGCTTACAGCGTCTTAAAAACTGGTCGAGATGAGTGGGGAAAACTTCTTCCTTTATCTTTAAAGAGCTTTGGGGAATACAAACTACCGGTTTATATTTATTCAGCCGTTCCCTCAATTGCCTTATTTGGTCTTTCCGAGACAGCGGTAAGACTTCCTTCAGTTTTGGCTGGACTGGTGGCTGTTTTTTTGATTTTTCTCCTTGGCCGTCAACTTTTCTCTGAAAAGATTGGTCTTTTAGCCGCTTTCTTCTTAGCGATTAATCCTTGGCATTTTGAAGTCAGCAGAATGGCCCTAGAGGCAAATTTAGCCTTAATTCTAGTCCTAGCTGGTGTTTACTTTTTGCTTTTGGCAAAAAAGAACAAAAAAGCGCTTTTTCTATCGTTTTTTCTCTTCACCCTTTCTTTTTATACTTACAATAGTTGTCGTCTTTTCGTACCTTTATTCTTATTCCTCTTCTTCTTTTTTCAGGGAAAGACATGGACTAGGATTTTAAAAAGGAATTGGTTGGTTATCGCGATGATGATTATTCTATCTCTGCCGATTTTTTTTTCTGGTTTCCAAGGCAGCAGCCAGCGATTAGCTAAAGTCAGTATTTTTACTGACCCAGGAATTATAAGCAGAGTTGAGGAAAAAAGAGTTTCTTGTTTTGAAAATAATAATTACTTTTTATGTCGAGCTCTTTACAACCGGCCCCTAACTTATTCCCAGGTTTTTGTGAAAAATTATCTTTCTCATTTCTCTCTAAAATATCTTTTTTCTGAAGGCTCGGGATTAGCCCAGTACTCTGTCCCAAAGAGAGGCGCTCTTTATCCTTTTGAACTACCGTTTTTGATTCTGGGAATGATTTTCCTTATCAAGAAAAAAAAGAGAGAGAACCTTATCCTTTTCGGCCTTTGGTTGCTGACCGCGCCAATTGCCAACAGTTTAACTGGTGAGGCACATCCAGTCAGAGCCTTGGTTCTTTTACCAGTTTTTCCTTTGTTAACTGGCTTGGGAGTGGTTTATGTTTTTGATCTATTAAAGAAAAGAAGATTAAGACTTTTATTTAGTTTTGGATTGGGATTGGTTGTTTTGATTTGTTTATTTGGTTATTTGACTACCTATTTCTTTGATTACCCTCAAAAGCCTGGTTCTACCTGGCAGGAAGGATATAAGTATCTTTATTCTAAGCTCGCCGAGAGGGAAAGCGATTTTGATAAAGTCATGGTGACCAAGTTCTATGGCGAACCTCATATTTTTTACCTTTTCTATCGCCAGTTCGACCCGAGAATTTACCAGAATGATCAAAACGTAGTTCGCTATGAGAGAAGCGATAGATGGGTTAATGTTGATCGAATAGGTGAGTATTATTTTAGTCAGGACGGGATTGAAATTAGCGGTCGAGTTCTATACGCCGTTCCTCCCCAAGAAGCAGGCGAGGGCCTTGAAGTATTAGACAAGATTACGTGGTCAAATGACCAGCCATCTTTCATTATTGGGAAAGTTAAATGAGAAAGAACAGATTTTTGATTTTAGCTCTGATAATTACTATTTTAGGATTCTTACTCCGTCTTTGGTACTTAGGTAGTACGCCACCCTCATTAACTTGGGATGAAGCCGCTTGGGGTTACAACGCTTACTCGATTTTAAAAACTGGTAGAGACGAATATGGAAAATTTTTACCCCTTATTCTTAAATCCTTTGGTGATTATAAGCCTGCATTATATGTCTATTTATTGGCTGCGTCCGAAGCAATTTTTGGTTTAAATGAGTTTGCTGTCAGGTTGCCTTCAGCTCTTTTCGGCTCTTTAGGAATTTTTTTGCTCTATCTAGTGGTCAAAGAGTTGTTTACTGATTTCAAAGGCAAAGAAATAGTCGCTCTTACCAGCAGCTTTGTCTTAGCCACTTCTCCTTGGCACTATCATTTTTCTCATAGCGGTTGGGAAGC
>Ga0307379_10007303_pt1 | contig 15037 bp, 9 predicted proteins | sample UN2MG_FD_202237 | JGI IMG/M metagenome (GOLD analysis project Ga0307379, IMG submission 202237) | Soil microbial communities from Risofladan, Vaasa, Finland - UN-2 | ecosystem: Environmental > Terrestrial > Soil > Coastal area > Acid sulfate soil | place: Finland: Risofladan, Vaasa | collected... | reverse complement strand
GACGAACACCGGTTTGGCACCCAGCCGGGCAACGCAGCCGGCGGTGGCGAAAAAGGTGTAGGGCGTGGTGACGACCTCGTCGCCCGGCCCGATACCCTCGGCCATCAAGGCGATCAACAACGCGTCGGTGCCGGAAGAGACGCCGATCGCGTGGCGGCACCGGCAGTACTCGGCGATCTGCTCCTCGCACTTCTTCACGTTGGGCCCGAGGATGAACCACTGGCTTTCCAGCACCTCCTCGACGGCCTCCTGGACTTCCTTCCTGATCGACGCGTACTGGGCCTTCAGATCGAGCAGGGGAACCGTTATTTGTTCAGACAAAAGCATCTCCGAATCTTGCTGAAGAAACAGGTAGGCCGGAACAAGCGCAGCGCAGTTCCGGCATTCGGTATACAAAGCATTGGTATACAAAGCATTGGTGTGCAAAGCATTGGTGTGCAAAGCATTGGTGTGCAAAGCATTGGTGTGCAAAGGCCACATGAAGCGATGTGCCGGAACTGCGCTGCGCTTGTTCCGGCCTACATCTATTTCGGCGATCTCGGCTGCTGCCGGCCGGCTTGCGGAAGCGGCTCGGCCTTCTTGCCCGACTCTTCCACCCGCCCGTTCTGCAACCGGTAGCTGCGTCCGCACGCCGCGCAACGAGCGATCCCGGTTTCGTCGAACTCCAAGCGCTCGCCGGCGCAGCGGCAGATCCACCCGATCTGCCTGGCGGGTACGCCGGCCATCAGAGCGAACGGAGGTACGTCGCGGGTGATCACGGCGCCGGCTCCGATGAAGGCGAACTGGCCGATCGTGTGGCCGCAGATGACCGTGCAGTTCGCGCCCAGAGTGACTCCCTTCTTCACCAGCGTCGTCTTGTATTCGCTCTTGCGGACGATTTCGCTGCGGGGGTTCATCACGTTGGTGAACACCATCGACGGTCCGCAGAAAACGTCGTCTTCGAGGATCACGCCGTCGTAGACGGAGACGTTGTTCTGGATCTTGACGTTGTTGCCCACCACCGCCGTGGGGGCGATCAGCACGTTCTGTCCGATCGAGCATTTCTCGCCGATCTCGGCGCCTTTCATCACGTGGGAAAAGTGCCAGATCTTCGTCCCGCGGCCGACCGAACAGGGCTGGTCGACGCAGGCGGTTTCATGGGAGAAATACGCTTGGCTTTCGGGCACGGTGTGCTTTTCGCTCGCGTCGGCCGCGGCCGGCAGTAGCGCGGCCGAGCCGGGTTGGCCGTTTCGTTCGAGCGATTCTTGACAGGCGTCCAGGACGCGGAGGACCCGCAGCCCTTCGTGCCCGTCGCTCAACGGCGTGCGCCGGCTCGTCACGCAGTCGATGAAGTGGCGGCACTCCTCCTTCAGCGGCTCGGCCCGGGGAAGGTCGACGGCGATGGCTTCGGCCTTGACCGCGGTGGGCGATCGCCCGGCCCAGTCGACTCGATGGGGAAACAGCAGCAACTTCTTTTCGGCCCGGTCGTCGAATACGGCCATCTTCTCGGAGCCGACCACGACGAGACGCTGCTCCTTCGACGGGTGAAGCCAACTGACGAAGATGTGGCCGGTCACGCCGCTCTTGAACTTCAGCCGGCTCAAGGTCACGTCCACGACTCCCGGCGTGAGATAGCTTTGGCCTTCCGCCTCGGCGGAAACCGGCTCCTCGCCCAAGAGGTGCAGCATCACCGAGATATCGTGCGGCGCGAAACTCCAGAGGATGTTCTCTTCGGTGCGGATCATCCCCATGTTGAGCCGGTTGGAGTAGCAGTACAAGACCCGCCCCAGCGCGCCTTCGTCGATCAGCTTGCGAAGTTGGACCACAGCCGGGTGATAGAGGAGGATGTGCCCGACCATGAGGATGCGGGATCGCTGTTCGGCCAGTTCGACCAACTGTTGGCCGTCGGAGGCGGTCAGTGCCAGCGGCTTCTCGACGAAGACGTCCTTGCCGGCCTCGAGGCACTTCTTGACCACTTCGTAATGCGTCACCGCCGGCGTGGCCACGGCGACCGCGTCGACGGCCGGATTGCCCAGCACGTCCTCCAGGCGGTCGGTGAACGCCGGCGGATCTCCGCTGTAAGCCAGCTTATCGCGCCGGGAGGTGTCCGTGTCGCAAAGGGTGTGCAGGACTCCCAGTTCCGAGAAGACGCGGACCAGGTTCTTTCCCCAGTATCCGCATCCGACGACCGCAACGTTCGAACTCATCGAGGATCTCCGTCGTTGATGATCTCGGCGCACACTCCGTTCTCGTGGGTGACACCGGTCCCCTGAAACTCGCTCGCGACTGTCAATGGTATGCGCCTCATCGGGCTCGACCGCCACGGTCCGCGTGCCGGACAGAATTCCGAGCAACGTCCGTTGGCAGGTGGATCCATTCTCCCCGGTTCCCTTGTGCGAAGATGCCGATCCGGAGCAACTCGCCGCTGGGCCGCGCTTTCCGGCCCCGGCCTACCGATTCGGTTGTTCCGACGCCTCGCTAAGTTGTGGATCGGGAGTCTCCTCTTGCGGAGGATTATCCAGGCGATTGACGGCTTCGTACACGACCTCGGCGAATTCCGCGATGGTCGCCTTGTCTTGTTCGACGTTCTTCACGTCGATCTGCAGGAGCACTTTGATCACCGGGGGCCAGGCTTCGCCGCCCATCAGCTTCAAGCGCACCTTCCCCATTTGCCACCGGTTGCGCACGATGTAATCGCCGAACTGGTACCAGTGGACTTCGACGACCTGGCGGCCTTCTCGTTCGTAGACCGACCGATTCGCCAGCGCCGTCGGGTCGCTCGCGCTGAGCGGCAACAAATCGCTCTCTCTTTCCCGATAGCCCCCGGCCCGGTAGCACATCGTGGGATTATGGTTCGCCGCCTTGTCGTACAACTCGTAGAGAACGGCATGAAAAGCCACGACACTGCGGGTTGCGGGGTGGCGATACTCTCGATTGACCGCTTCCATTCCGCCTATCCACTGGAACGTTCGTTCGTCCAGCGTGGCTTCCGCGCCTTCCCATTTGCCCAGCCGGTAAGGCACTTCGCTCAGCGACCACCCCAGGTTCTCGACGTCGGGCTTCAATCCGTGCCTCGTCCAAACCAACACGAGATGGACCGCGAACACCAGAGCCACGACGGTCAGCAGACGCCACGGCATTCGGGCGATCCATGACGCGGCCGGTCTTGTTTCGGGCATCTTCATGGGTACTACCTCAGGCGTTCGGGCGATAGAACGGGCTGGTCGGGAAGTTCACTCGGTTCGACCACTGCCGCGTCGTGGTCCGTATCGGGCAGGAGGAGTTCCAACTCTTCGGCGATCACCAGTTGCGATTCGAACGGTTCGACCAGATCCAGCAACTGCAAAACGTTCCCGCAGGCCGAATCGCCATGGCACTCGCCGGCGACCCGCAGCCGTCCGACCTGTCGATCCTCGACCATCAGCGGCAGTTCGATTCGCCAACACGGCCGGGACCCGTCCTGCCGGGGGCGTTCCCACGACGCGTGGTATTCCTCGTGAGCCGAGGCGATGTTGACGTCCAGGCGGATTTCGCACAGCGACAACTTGTCGGCCGCCTCGGTGAACGTTTCCCAAAGCAGCTCCCATTGCCGCGAGCCTTGCAGGCGGATGATGGTCTGGCGGATCCGACCGCGCCGCGAGCTGATCGGCAGCACCAGCGACCGGCCCACCCGGCGCAGGCGGCTTCCGATCAGCAGAAGTTCGGCCTTTCCGAACACGCCGGTGGCGATGAAGATGATCACGACCGCGAAACAGGTGAGCATCGCGATCAGGTCGCCCACCGGGCTGCCCGTCTTGTACAGGAACACGCTCAACAGCGCCGCGCCGGAGGTCAACAGGCAGGCGCCGGCCAGCCAGGCGAGCACCTTGCGGTTGCTGCCCAGCAGGTACAGCAGCCGGTGGTGCAGGTGGCCGCGATCGGTGGCGTAGATGCTGCGTCCGGTGAGTTTTCGTCGGACGATGGCGGCGGCGGAGTCGAAGATCGGGATCGCCCAGACCGCCAACGGTGCGGCCAGCAACACGGTCCCCGTCCCCTTCAGGGACCCGGTAATCGCCAGCGTTCCGACGACCAGCCCGATCAGCATGCTGCCGGTGTCGCCCAGAAAGATACTGGCCGGCGGGAAGTTGAAGCGGATGAAGCCGACCAGGCTGCCGGCGAAGACCGACGCGATGATCGCGACCTCCGGGCGGTCGACCATCAGCCCGATAACGCCGATGGTGGCGACCAGGATGGTGCCGATCATCGTGGCCAGGCCGTCGATCCCGTCCAGCAGGTTCAGGGCGTTGATGGCGCCGAGGAGCCAGAAGAGGGTAAAGGGGATGGCCAGCACGCCCAGTTCCAACTTCAAGCCGAAGATTCCGATCTTCTCGATGATCAGCCCGCTGATCATCAGGATCGAGACGGCCACGATTTGGCCCAGCAGTTTCTTTTTGCCGTCGAGGCCGACCAGGTCGTCGATCAATCCGACCGCCACGATCACGGCCCCGGCCATCAGCAGGGCCATCAGACTGCCCATCTTGTCCCAGAGGACGTCGCGGAAGTAGTTGGGTACGTTCAGCAGGATGGCCGAAACGCACGCGAACGAGAGGAAAATCGCGATCCCGCCACCCAGCGGCATGATCCCTTCGTGCAGTTTCCGGTGGCCGTCCGGACGATCGGTCAGCCCGACGCGCGGTGCCACCCCACGGATCAGCACCGTGAACAGCAGGCTGGTCACGCAGGCGATCAGGAAGAAAATGATGGTTTGAACGGTACTCATGTCTGGTGGCCTCGGGCAACGGCCGGGCATTGTTTCATGGGGGCCGTGCGGCGGGCAAGGGTCACGCCGCCGGTTGTTGGGCCGGTTGTTCCGATTCGTCCTCCACGGTCGACTCTCGCAAGGTGTCCGTCGGGCCGGTCACGACGGCTTCCACCGTGCCGACGCCGAACGCCTCGAGGATTTCACGGGCCGATTCGATTTTGGGGGCCTCGCTGACGTCGCGGAAAACGGAAAGAATCGCCGCGTCCACGTGCTGGCTGACGAACCGCGTATCCGCCACCGGCAGGACCGGGCCGGCGTCGATGATCACGAACTCGAACTGTTCGCGGAGCCCGTCCAGGATCGGGCCGGCGCCGCCGTTGGCCAACGCGTTCATGGTAACGTCGCGTTGCCAACGCCCCGCCGTCACGGCCGAGAGATTCTCGACCCCGGTCTTCTGCAGCGCGGCCTCGAGATCGCTCTGCCGTCGGAGGATTTCGCAGACGCCCGGCTCCGAGGACAGGCCGAAAACGCCGTCGACGGCCGGCCGACGCAGATCGAAGTCGACCAGCACGGTGCGCCGCCCGTTGTGGGCGAGGCTGGTGGCCAGCCGGGTGGCCAAGGTGGTCTTCCCTTCGCCGCCGGACGGGCTGGTAATCAGGATCACGCGGCGTTGTTCGAGTTCCGCCGTGCGGAGCAGCCGGGCGACGATGCTGTCGACCGACTCGGTCAGCCGCATCATCCAGGTCTGGCCGCGCTTCGAGGGCGTACCCATTTGCCGGGCGATCCGTGCGGGAATCATCGGCACCGAGCCGATCACGTCGATCCCCTGGCGTCGTACGTCTTCGGCCGAGTTGATCCGCCCCTTGCGCATGTCCCACCATCCGATGCCACCGGCGGGGAAGACGAGCCCCAGGAGCATCGCGAACGTGGTCAGGCCGACGCGGGGGACGAAATTGGCCTCGCTCTTGGGAACTTCGGCCCGACCCCGCTGCCGGATTCGGGAAGGAGAGTCGAGTTCCACGGCGATTTTTTCTCTTTCCTCGGCGAGTCTGCGAAGCGACGCCTCGATATCGGCGATGTCCGCCAGTTTCATCTGGTACTCGATGTCGACCTGGCCCAGGTCTTCGGCGATCGCCTTTTTCTGGGCGACTTCGGCCTCGAGCTGCGTCTTCTGCCCGGTCAAGGAGTCGACCTCGTATTGCAGCCGGTTCCTCTCTTCCTGGATTTCTACGGCCATCATCGCGCGGACTTCCGCCGCCATGTTCCGCTCCAGTTCGGCGTACTGCATGCTGACCCTGGCTTGATCCTGAAAGCGCTGCATCCCTTGTCGCGACTTCGTGCCCGGCGCGAGGATTCCCTGGGTGTATTGCTGGTTCATGTTGTGGTATGCCAACTCGGTGGCCACTTGCCTGGCGTAGACATCCTGGTTGAGATAGCGGTCCAATTCCGGTTTGGTGATTGGGCGGTCCTGGATCGACGCCAGCAAGGCGCCTTGCGCCGCCAGGGCACCCGTGGCCTGTCTCAGCGTGAACATGGTCTGGGCGAGTTGTCTCTGGAAATCGGCCCATTCCTGAATGGCGATTCTCTGGCGCAGCGCGCGGGCTTCCTCGTCGGCGGTTCCCAGCACCCTGGCCAGGCTTTCGAGTTGGGCCCGCTCTCTCCTCACATCGATCGTCTTCTGGCCGTGCGCGGTTTGGATTTCGGTAAGACGCTGCCTCTTCTGCCTTCCCTCGGCGTCGACCACTTCCGCCATGTAGGCGTCCACCACCGCGTTGACCAGAAGGGTGGCCTCCTCCTTGTTGTCGTCCGTGAGACTGACCTCCATGATTTCCGCTTGCCCGGGAAAACGCACGACAAGCTCGTCCGCCAGCCAACGGATCTTGTCGACTTCGCCCGCCAACATGGAGAACTTCTCCGGCTCGATGAGCTTGCCGTCCTGATCGGGAAAGGCGCGGAGCGCCGCGGTGAGCACCAAGGGGCTGGTAAGAATCTGCTCCTGAGTGTTTATGTAGATTTCGAAGGCGTCGCGGGGAGAGCGCGGCCCTTCCGCGATGATATACTGCGGCTGCTCCGATATCTGCAGATAGGCGCTGGCCATGTACGTCGGTCCCACGGCCAGCCACACGGCCGGCCCGGCCACCAGGGCACACGCGACGCCGATCGCCGTCGCCAAGACCCAGTGGCGCCGCAACGCGTGCAGAAACGCCGAGAAGCCGATTGTCCCGGCTCGAGAACGCGGGGTTGCCTCGGCCCATGGCGCCTCCGGCATGTCATCGGGGAAAGGAAAGTTCTCGCTGCTCGACATGGTTGTTTCTCCGGATGAATGGGGGTCCAGTCGCGTTGGTTACCTAAGAACGGTCGTTTTCGAAACAGGAAGGGGTCAGGCCTTGCGTTTTTCGGCCACGGTTTCGGAGTCGGATTTGCGGCGGGCCGCGGACTCGGATTCGGCGCGGCGCGGCACCCCCGCCAAGGCCCCGCCCAACGAGAGCGCCGGTCCCGACGCCGGTTCGAGGAACAGCTTCTTGAGCAACGCCATCTCGCCCCACAACATCAGCAGCGCCAAAGGCATCATGAAGAGACCGGCCCAGTCGTGGAAGAAGGCGTCGGCCGTCGCGGTGTCGATCACCTCGGGCCACCATCGGGACATCTCGTAGAGGATGGCCGTGATGGTCAATCGCGCGACGTTGGAAACGATCGCGATCGGGACGGCACTGACGACGATCACGATCCTTTCCCACAGCTCCACCCGGATCACCAGCGCCGCGCCGACGCATATGGCAAAGAACAGAATCAACATCCGCAGGCCGCTGCAGGCCTCGACGACCTGCAAGTCTCCGCTGCTCATCTTGATCACGTTGCCTTGGGCGGTCGCCGCGATGCCCAACGTTTGAACGATGAACACGGCGACCTTGGTTCCGAACCATTGCAGCGGGTGGCTGAGCGTGCCGGAAATCGCTCCGGGAAGCTTCATCATGAACACCAGGAACAGGATCGACGGCCACGCCCACCGCACGTATCGCCAGCCCCCCACGAAAAGCACGAAGGCCGCCAGGAAAGGCAGGATCGAGAAGATGTCCAGCGTGATATAGACGAAGAAGGCCGATACCCAGCGGATCACCACCCACAGCAGTAACAACGGGATCAGCCACCAGCACAGACGCCATTCCAACGGTTCCGCGGTCACGCGGTGGTGGACGAGGACCTGCACGAGCTGGAACAGCAGTCCGCCGTACATCGCCCCGCAAACGCCCGCCAGCAACAAGTACAGCCAGGTCGCCGCCTCCAACCACTTGAGGCTGACCACCGCGTCGACCGCCTGCCGCAGATCGCGCCGCGTCTCCGTGGAAAATCCCTGGCCGAACCAGACGATCGCGCCGTCCGCGTCGAGAAGGTATGCCCGCGGCAATTCCCTCGCGCCAACCTTCGCCAGCAGCGTTCCCTCGGCATCCGACAGCACGGCAAACTCGTCGTCGGCTTCCATCCGGGCGTTGGCCAATTGCGCGCGGACTACCTTCGGGTCGTCGCCCTCGTTGACGGCGATGACGTGAACGACCTTCTTGGACGACGGGTTGGAATAGTCCCCCTGCAGTTTCTGCAACGTCCCGATCGCCTCCCGCTCGCCCTCGGGCGTGTTGCCGCCCTTCCAAAAACAGACCACCGTCGCCCGCTTGCCGTAGAAGTCGGAAAGGGAGTGCCGCTTGTCTTCCAGGTCGGGCAATTCCGCCTCGGGCAGGGCGTCCTGGAGTTGAACCAGGTTCCCCGTGCCGTCTGGTTCCGGTACGGTGATTTCGGGAATGGCAAGGTCGGCTCGCTGCACGGAGAAAACCACGACGAACAACAGCACGCCGGCGGCTGCTCCCCCAAGCGCTCCCAATCTGGCCGGTGCCGAAGGGAGCATCCAAAACAGCACCGAGCGAAAACTCGTTCGCTCCGGAAACGGCCCGAAGACCGGCTTGGACTTGCCGGTGATGATCTCGTGCCGCAGCAAGAGAAGGATCAAGGCAAAAGGCACCACGAAGAAACCGTGTCCGTACTCCGCTTCTTCCCACCAGGCCTCGAACATCGTGAGGCTCGGCAACTGGTAGCTGATCCAGAGAATGCCGAACAGCACGAGCCAGGCGATCAGCACCGGAGGCCGTGGCAGCCAACTCTTGAAGTCATCCAGCGAGGGTAAGGCGGGTTCTTGCATGATCGAAGTAATGTCGGCGATGAAGAAACGTCGGGACCGTGGTCGGTCGTTTCTCTGAGGTTCGCCTGCGTCGGATCGCTCGGCACCAAACCTCGACCACCGGGAACGAGGCCGGCTACGATTTTGTGCGAACGATGGTCAACACACCGAAGGAAGAAATGCTGATGGTGCACTGATATGGTGCACTGATGTCGTGGATAAGTGTCCCCCCCGCGTCCGTTCAGTCTGATTGGACGCGGCCGTAAAGTCAAGAGCCGGATCACGGGATCGGCCCAGGAAACGAGAAAAACGTCCAGGGGCGATGACGACCGGCCGTCATTTCCGATAGGATCGACACCATCGGCATAACCGGCAAACTCGCCGCCCCTCGGTCGAACGTAATCGATACGCGCTTAGTTCAGCTTGAGGGATTGCAGCGAAAATGTCAAGCGTTCGCCGTGTACAAGTGGGGAGCATTGTGCCCATTGTGCATAGAAAGAGCCCGCCCCGATCGCTCATCCGGCGCGGGTCGTTCGAAATGAACCTGCCGGGCGACCTTTTGCCCGCACCCAGCCACCGGCGTCCCCCCCCTAAGCACGCTTCTCACCCAACGGCTGATTATGCTAGACTATTGGGTCATGGGGTCGGGCACTTTTCCCGATTACTCCGGCCCCCGAGAGAGTAGCCATCGGGGGAAAGAAACATGTGCGGGATCGTCGGGTATATCGGATTTCGAGAGGCGGCGGAATTCCTCGTCAGCGGACTCCGGCGGCTGGAATACCGCGGCTATGACAGCTCCGGGGTGGCGACTATAACGCCAGAGGGTCAATTGGCGATCACCAAAACGGCCGGCCGAATCGAGCAGCTCGAAGCGCGCCTGGTCGACTCGCCCACCCCGGGCCGAGTCGGAATCGGCCATACCCGCTGGGCCACCCACGGAGCAGCCACCGACGCCAACGCGCACCCCCATATCGGCGGGGACCACGCGCTGGCGGTCGTTCACAACGGGGTGATCGAGAACTTCCAGGCGATCAAGCAGCGGCTGCTGAGAGAAGGTCGCCACTTCCTGTCGGACACCGACAGCGAAGTCATCGCCCAGTTGATCGACAGTTGCCTCGAACAGCAGCCCGCAGTCGACGACATGGCGGCGGTCAAGTACCAGCCGTTGGTCGAGGCCGTCCAGTCCGCACTGGCCCAACTCCGGGGAACGTACGGCTTGGTGGTCGTTTTCCGCGATTGGCCGGACGTGCTCATCGGCGCCCGCCGGGGAAGCCCGCTGATCCTCGGCGTCGGTTCCGGCGAGCATTTCGTCGCCAGCGATGCCTCGCCGTTGGCCGGCTATACGGACAAAATCGTCTACCTGGCCGATCACGAACTGGCCGTGATCACCGCCGATTCGCTGCGCGTGATCCACCGGGACCAGGGCCACGTCGACCACAGCGTCCACGTGCTGGACTTCGAAGCCGGCGACGTGGACCTGGGCATCTACGACCACTACATGCTCAAGGAGATCTTCGAGCAGCCCGAGTCGATCCGCAACGCCATGCGGGGACGGCTCGACCTGGACGCGGCCACGGCCCGATTCGGCGGCTTGAACCTCTCCACCCGGCAACTCCGCTCGGTGGAACGCTTCGTGATGACCGCCTGCGGCACGAGTTGGCACGCGGGCCTGGTCGGGGAATACCAGATCGAAACGCTGGCCCGAATGCCGGTCGAGGTCGAGTACGGCAGCGAATTGCGCTACCGCAATCCGCCCTTGGACAGCGACACCCTGTTGTTCGCCATCACCCAGAGCGGCGAAACGGCCGACACGCTGGCCGCGATGAGGGAAATGAAACGCAAGGGACTTCCCGTGCTGGCCATCTGCAACGTGGTCGGCAGCACGATCGCCAACGAAGCCGACGGGGGCATCTACCTGCACGCCGGGCCCGAGATCGGCGTGGCCTCGACCAAGGCGTTCACCTCCCAGTGTACCGTGCTGGCCATGTTGGCGCTCTACTTCGGCCGCCTGCGGCACCTGAGCTTTCACGCGGGCATGCGCATCATCGAAGAACTCCAGGGATTGCCCGAGAAAGTCAGCCGGGCGCTGCAAACCAACGACGAGGTACGGCGGATCGCCTTGAAGTACGCCGATTGCGACAACTTCCTGTACCTGGGCCGGCAGTTCAACTTCCCCACGGCCTTGGAGGGCGCATTGAAGCTGAAGGAGATCAGCTACATCCACGCCGAGGGCTATCCGGCCGCCGAGATGAAGCACGGCCCGATCGCCCTGGTCGACGAACGTACCCCCAGCGTCTTCCTGATGCCGCAAGGTCCCGTGTACGATAAAGTGATGGCCAATCTCCAGGAGATCAAGGCCCGGGGCGGTCCGGTGATCGCCGTGGTGGGCGAGGGTGACAGGGAGGCGGCCCGACTGGCCGACGACGTGATCGAAGTCCCCGGCATCGAAGAATTCCTCCAACCGATCGTATCCATCATCCCCCTGCAACTGCTCTCCTACCACATCGCGGTCGCCCGGGGATGCGACGTCGACAAACCGCGCAATCTGGCGAAGAGCGTGACCGTCGAATAACTCGTATGTCAACAACGGCGGATTCACTCCTGGACAAACCCTGAGGTGGAAGGGCCTTTCGGAGTCGGGAGCCGCATGAGGATGGACGCATGAGGATGGACGCATGAGTGCAGATCCCGCGGAACTGATGTTCTACCGCGAAATGACCGCGGATACGTTCTTCGAAGAGGCCGAGAAACTGGGCGTGGCGGTCGAGGATTTGCAGGACGAGGAGACGTACGACCAGGTCTTCTATTCCTGCCTGGTCAATATCCGGATGGAAACGGCCACGGCAGTGGCCAAGGGCTTGAACATCCCGATCACCGACGACCAGGCCAACGCGATCGCCCGCAACAGCCTCGTTCCCGAGGTTTCCACCGAACCGGTGCCCTTGACGCCCGAGGAACGCGAGATCGCCGACACGCTCTACTACCACGCCATCAAGGCCGCCGCCGCCCGCCACGGCGAATCGATCGAGGATTCCGTGGCCCGGGTCGAAGCCAAGAAAATGACCCGGACCGGCGAAAGGGGCTTGACGCTCTTCCAGAAATTCGGCCGCACTTCGGGATGTCTGGTCGTGATCGGCGCATTGCTCTTGGGAACGGCTTCCGCCGCCGCCTCGGTGGTCTGGGTGTGTCGCGCACAGTAGCCGTCTCGCTCCGCGAGACGAAGCCCCGAACCCTGAACCCCCGACGAAACCTGACTCGCTTGGAGTCACTTTACACGACCGAGCGGCCTAATCCTCTCCCTCCACCATGCTCTCGATCTTGCAGTCGGGCAGCGCCGCTTGAAGCTTCGCCACGCCGGCGTCCGTGACGTTCGTCCGGGTGATGCGAAGATCCGTCAGCTTCTTCAGCCCGGCCAGGTTGTCCAGCCCGGCGTCGGTGACTGCGTTTCGGCCGAGATGGAGGAACTCGAGATTCCCCAGCGCCTTCAAGTGCGGCAGCCCGGCGTCGGTGACCTTCGTGTTGTCGAGGTTCAGCCACGTCAGTTGCGTCATCTCTTCCAAATGGACGAGGCCCTCGTCAGTCACGCCGGTCGTCCACAGGGTCAGTTTGGTCAGTTCGGGCAACTTCTCGAGATGTGCCAGCCCCTCGTCACCCACGGCCGTGTCCGTCAGATCCAGGTCCTCCAGGCCGGACATCGCGCTGAGGAACTCCATTCCGCGGTCGGTCACGCCGGTGCCCGCCAAACGGAGACGCTTCAAACGCGGCAACCCGGCCAGGTGCGCCAATCCCTCGTCGGTGATGGGCGTTTGGGCCAGGTAAAGCTCTTCGAGAACAGCCAGCGGCTCGAGCTTCTCCAGCCCGGCGTCGGTGACTTCCGCCCCGTCGAGTCCCAGCGCCTCGAGTTTCGTCAAGGCGGCGAGATACTCGAGTCCCGCGTCCTCGACTTGAGGGCCGGAGAGTTTCAAGCTCTTCAGCTCGGTCATGCCCCGGACCGATTTCAGCGCCGCGTCGGTCACCTGCGTGCCCCGCAGATCGAGCAGCTTCAGGTTCGTGTTCCCTTCGAGGTAGAGCAAGGCGGCATCGGTGATCCGCGGATTGTTGCTCAGGTGGAGGTATTCCAGCGAAGCCAATTTACCCAAGTGCTTCAAACGGTCGTCGGTGACGTCGCACTCGGCGAGGTCGACGGTAATTACCTGTTCTTGCTCGTTGCGCTTAAGCGTTGCGCCGAGCCGCGTCAGGGCGGCGACGACCTGGATTTCCGTCAGCCCATCGCCTTCCGCTCCCGGCACGAACAGTGCCTTGCCGGCCGTCGCGGCGTGGGGGGACGTCTTGACCGACTTGCCCGCCTCGTCGGACTTCATCTCCTGCCCATCACCGGTCGGCGTCTTGTCGTCGCTGCAAGCAGCGGCGAACAGCGCCGCCGTCAGGATCGAGATTCGACAGATCCAGCTTCTCATGCTGACCACCCTCGCCAGAAAAGCGTACAAGTCTTTCTTGAGTAAATACCTACCGCACGCGTCGGTACGTCTCGGTTTTTCCCTCGCCGTCCTCCAGCCGCAGGGTCTCTTCGTTCAATTCGAGAACCCGATCGCTTCGCGCATCACCGACAAGCGACAGATCCTTCGGAAAGGTGTCTTCCGTGTACGTGAAGCTCAGCACGTCGTTTTCCAGGGACCACGTTCCGTAGACCTGGTCCCACGTGCTGCGCGACACGCCCTCGTCCTTCCATCTCAGGTCCGCCGTCCAGGTGCCGTCGGAATCGAAAATCACGATTACTTTCGTGGCTTCGTCGTCCAGTTTCCACTGACCGACGATCATCTCTTCATAAGATCTCGCGCGGGCTGGCTCTTCCGATCGATCGATCGCCGGGTCCTGCGAGCACGAGCAGCAGCAAACCAGCAGGAGACTTCCCGCGGCAACAAGACGTGTCCCGGACATGAGAGCGACCTCCGTTATCCTTGATGTCCTTGTGATTCCCCCTGTCCGCGCAAGATATCAAAGCGACGGACGACCGTCAACCGGTGGACCGGTTCTTCGAAAACTTCGGCCGTTGCCGTTTCGCCCGGCAAGATGTCGGGAGCCCACCAATCCGAATCGAGACGCGAATCGAGAAAATGGATTGGGATCGGTGGGCGGTGCCCACCCTACGTTTCTCTGGGGTGTGCCACCCGTCATTACAGCATTGACGCAGCACTAGCCTCATACAACGGCAGCACGTAGGTGGCCAGCAGCGTGAAGCCGAAGGCGACGCAGCCGAGAATGGCCAGCAGGATGGTCCAGGTCTTCAGGGCCTCGGTTTCGGTCAATCCGCCCATGCGGGAGAAGATCCAGAAGCCGCTGTCGTTCATCCAGGAGCCGCAGAGCGAGCCGGCGCCGATGGCGGTGGCCAGGTAGACGACGTTGAAGCCCAGCATGCTCGACGAGACGCCCATTGCGCCGAATATCGCGGAGGTGGTGATCATCGAGACGGTGCCGGAGCCCTGGGCGACTTTCATCAGCGCCGCGACGCCGAAACCCAAGCAGAGCATGATCAGGCCCACGTCGCCGCCCTCGGTGGCGGCCAGGTTTTCGATGGGGTCTTTCACGCCGGATACTTGCAGCATCTTCCCGAACGCCCCGCCGGCAGCGGTAATCAAGATAATCACGCCGCCGCTCATCAGGGCGGTTTCGGTCGTCTTGGCGAGTTGCTTCAAGGTCAGGCCCCGCTGGCGGACCAGAACCAGCATGGCGATCGCCGCCGAGAGCAACAACGCCAGGTTGGCATTGCCGAAGATCGCCGCGACGTCGGCCGCTGTTCGCGAGTTCGTCTGCTTGACTTGCCCGGGAAAGGCTGCTTCCAACATCAGCCAGTTGAAACGTTCGATTTTCTCTTCCTGCAGCTTGGCCATGCCGCGGTCGAGAAGATCCTTGGCGGGAGCGGACGTGGCGACGCCGTCGAAGGCCTTCTGGCGATAGACTCTCTTGAAGCGAGTCGTTTCCGGTTTCGGCAACTTGCGCATCCCGCGATCCAATAGATTCTGGGCTTCCTTGGGAAGGGCAATGCCGAGGAAGGCCCTGTCCGTGCAGAAGTTCTCTTGCCGCGCGAGGTCGCTGGTTGCCGCTTTCACCCGGTCGCACAACTCGGGCGAAAAGGTGCCGGGGCCGGCGGC
>Ga0307379_10007302_pt1 | contig 15041 bp, 13 predicted proteins | sample UN2MG_FD_202237 | JGI IMG/M metagenome (GOLD analysis project Ga0307379, IMG submission 202237) | Soil microbial communities from Risofladan, Vaasa, Finland - UN-2 | ecosystem: Environmental > Terrestrial > Soil > Coastal area > Acid sulfate soil | place: Finland: Risofladan, Vaasa | collected... | reverse complement strand
ATAGGGAGAATGAATTACGGGAAGAAATGGGCCGAAATATTTTCTCTGGATAACTCTGGCTGCGGTAAGGCTTAATGCACCCATTGTACGTCCGTGAAATCCACCGTAAAACGAGATGAAATATTTTCGCTTTGTCGCATATCTGGCCAGTTTGATTGCTGCTTCAATACTCTCCGCTCCCGAATTCGAAAAATACACGCGATCAAGGCCTGCAGGCATGAAGCGTGTAAGTTTTTCCGCAAATGTAACAGGTAACTCCGAGCAGAAATCGAGGAATGCACCATGTGAGAGATACTCTGCCTGCGTTTTTACTGCCTGCACCACATCAGGATGGTTCCAGCCCAGGTTCATGACCGCAATTCCCGCGGTAAAGTCCAGGTACCTGTTTCCGTCCACATCCCACAGGTTCATGCCGCGTGCTTTCTCGAGTACCAGGGGATATTCCCTCACCATTGACTGGGAGATTACCCGGGAATCCCGTTCAAGGATGGCCCTGGCCTGCGGACCGGGGGGACTGGTTGTGATCTTGGGCTCCATGCGGAATGGTTGTGATCTTTCCAGTTATAATTATCGCTGGCATCCTCCCGTGATATGTGTATTCCAACCGAAAATTTATCAAAAAGCAGGCGGAAAAGTAACAGCATATTATTTTCGGGTTTCATTTGCGCGATTGACAACAACTCGCATATATAAAAAATAATATATATATATAAATTAGCAAATTATAAATAGTATAATAGCTTATCGGGTTGTGCCTCAGAGGGGACAGCTGAGGGTACGTGCCATGGTGCAATGAGTCCGTATATCAAAACGGCTGAACGATATGCGGGTGACGAAGACATTGTATCAGGGGGCCGAACAAATGTTCGGGAAACATCATTGCCTTGATAAAATGAATTTACCATTCAAAACGGCAGGAAGAATGGTGGGTGACGAAGACATTGCATCAGGGGGCCGTAACAGGGTGTTTGAGGAACATGATGCTGCGATACAATGAATCCGCGACACCAAAACGGCGAAAGGATTGCGGATGAAAAAGACATTCTATTGCGGGGCCGACCATGTGTTCTGGTGAAATCCTCTCATGGGGCAATATTGTTCCCGGTATTTTCATTCTATGTACAGATTAGTATGGTATTTCACCCCTCTCAAAAAAGATTGACCATTTGGTGGAATGTATGGAGAGGATCTTTACCCCGCCGAATATTGTTTTGAGCAGATGCATTGAGTTTGATCCATGCCGGTATAATGGCGATATCATTCGAAGTCCAATCGTTCACAAGTTAAAAGCGTATGTTCATTTCATCCCTGTCTGCCCCGAAATTGAGATAGGGCTGGGCATCCCAAGGGAAACTCTTCGAATCGTGAGGATCGAAGGAGAAGATCACCTTATGCAGCCCGGGACGGGAAAGGATGTCAGCAAAGAGATGACCAGTTTTGTGAATAAGTTCCTTGACTCTCTTTACGACATAGAGGGGTTTATTCTTAAAACCAAATCTCCCACATCCGGTTTAAAAGGTGTCAAGGTGTATCCTGCCATAGGCAAATCCGCTCCTATAGATCTTTCTGCAGGTTTTTTTGCGAGGGAGATCATCAGGCGATATCCTTTTTTTCCTGTTGAGGATGAAGGAAGACTACGAAATGTGCGAATCCTCGATCATTTCCTCACATCCGTTTTTTGCCTTGCCGAATTTCGGGAAGTGAAAAATTCCGGGGAAATAAAGCGTCTTGTAAAGTTTCATACGAGGAATAAGTACCTGCTCATGGCACACAACCAGACCCTTCTTCCCAAAATGGGAAAAGTTGCGGCCAATCCTGAAAACCTGACCTTTGTCGAGATTACCGATTCATACCAGGACATGCTGTATAAGGCACTTTCGCGTGCACCGGGTTTTTCATCAAATATCAATATACTCCTCCATGCCCTTGGACGTATTTCCAGTGATCTTTCACCCGCTGAGAAGGGATTCTTTCTTGATTATCTCCAGAAATACAGGGAGGGGCATATATCGATCTGTGCTCCGAAAAATATGATCAGGATGTGGATAATCAGGTTCGAAGACAGCTATCTGGCTGAACAGACTTATTTTGCTCCTTATCCTGAGAATCTCATTGAACCGGATCCGTATGAAACAGACCGGGGAAAGGATTTCTGGGATAAATCATGAGCATGTCTGCCTGAAAGTCAAAAAACCACAAAGAAATGATAGGGTAGCATCACAGGAGGCTTCCGCCCTGCCCGGAAAGGCAGGACATCCACCATGGATTGAACGTTCATTATCGGTGATTTAGTTGGACACTAATACACCTGCACTAAGATGGATGCGAAGTACTATTAAACCTTTTGCATTAGTAGAAGGGCACATAATGGTGCAAATTTGACTTAAAGGGCTCATAAGACCTCGATTTCGCATTTAATGTATTCATAATGATATTTTAAAAAACGAGCAGATAACTCCTGTGACGGCAGGATATTGTTATATTTCAGGTCTGTCAATTGAGGGTAATTTCAGTTCCCACGGAGAAATTTTTACTGTATTTTCTCAAGTACTTCCTAAAACTTTCCAATAACTCTGATCAATTCAAAGAATTTTCCTATGAAGTTGTAGGGCATCCGGGACCATCCATCACCACGGATCGATCAACTGGAACAATGATCATGAAAATTTCGGACAAATTTTGAGATGATAGAGAGATTCTTCGCCTTTTGAAAAAAAAGCGATTTCAGAGCGATTTATCGAAACGAGAAAGGGAGGTTTAGATGGGGGGGTTATGTTTTATCGTTGTTCATGGGATGCGAAAGTCAATTTAGTAAATTTTTAGTAAGGCGCCGCTTAAAATACCAACACTCCATTTTTGAAGTGAGATACTTCTAAAAATTTTATCGTTTATCCTGCTTCCAATTACCTGCTGTTAAAGTTAATGTTATGAAAATTAAGTTTTAACAAGGTATTTCATGTAAATAATTTCTTTAGAATGAGCTTATGAAAAGTGCCCTAAAAAAAGAAGTAATAACGAATAATATCCTACTATCTTGCATCAATTAATCTTTTAACACTTCTAAGTCCTTCCCTGAACTCCTCGATATATTCCTGCATTGAAAGACTCCCGTCCGGAAAAGGGCAATCGATATCCCGGAGACGTTCAATGGTGGGGTTCGAGGGAAGAAGAAGGTCAAGCGGAATTCCCGATCTCTCGCTCCCCCGGATCATCGCTTCCCTGAAGATGCCGATGCAGTAGGCAATTCGTGTTTGATACAGATCCTTTGTCTTTTTCAGGTAACCTGCTATCCTGTAACTCTCGATCTCCAAAAAATCATTCAATATCCTGCCATCATCACATTTCCCCAACATATAATGGTAACTGGCGTAAGGATACATCAGTTCAAGTTCGGCTGGTACAGTACCACAGGTGCCAAAAATGACAAGATGGTAATCGTCCTGCCTGAGTACAGAACCGATCACCTTTCGAAACAGCCTGTGGCTCGGACTTGTGCTGTACGGTTTTTTCACGGCACAGGGAATGAAAATTCCTATCTCCCGGGGAGTGATTATATATTCATCGATAATCCACCGGTATGCCTGTTCGAATTCCGGCAGGTAGAACGGAGGATCATCTAAAGTGCCATATGAATATGCATCTCTGGGTAGCATGAAAAACCAGGCCTCTTACCAAATCCCGGTGCGATGAAATGGTTGTTCTAGTGTTGATCTGACAGGATATTGATACTGCCGGATACATTTATTGATAAGTGAAGAAAATACAACTAATTTATCTGTGAATAAGGTGCCTGGGAGGGGATCCGCATATTCAGAGTTAAGTCTTCGCGAATGCTGCAAAGTGAACAATATTACCAGAAAGGACTCACTCTTGTATCGGAAGGAAGATTGGAGGAAGGACTTGATGCTTTTTCAAAAGCTGTCAACCTAAATCCGAAACATTCGTTAGCATTTGTACAGAAATGTACGATACTCCAGGCTCTTTCAAAAAACCGGGAAGCCCTGGATTGCTTTGAAAAAGCATCTGCTCTCCAACCGGATAACACATATATCCTCCTGAATCTGGGATTCTTTTATTCATCCCTCGGTCATCACCGGCAGGCGATAGACAATTATTCAAAGGCACTGACAATTGATCCGAATCTTAAGAAGGCCTGGTCCAGCAGGGGCATGTGCCAGTATGAGATCGGGAAATACCGTGATGCCGCAGATGACTTCGATGTGGCGATCAAGATAGACCCGGACGATGCAGGGGCATGGGTCGGTAAGGGTATCAGTTATGCCCGTCTTTTAGAATTTCGACAGGCAGTGGACTGTTTTGCACAGGCTCTAGCCCTGGAACCCGGAGATCCTATTGCCTGGTATAACATGGGACGCAGCTATGGATTCCTGGGTCAGCATAAGAACGCCATCGACTGTTTTGGAAAGAGCATCTCCATTTCGCCCAATGATCCCGACACCTGGTTTAATATGGGAAAGAGCCACGCTGCCTGTGGAAGCCAGAAATCGGCGATAAAATTTTTTGACCATGTGCTGGAATTACAGCCTGACTATATTGAGGCTTATATTGCCAAAGGGTTGAGCTTTCATGCCAGTGAGGACTATGAATCTGCAATTGCCGAATTTGACAAAGCGATTACAGCTGATACTAACAACATAAGGGCATGGCTGGGAAAAGGTGAGAGCGAGTCGGCAATGGGCTCATTCGATGAAGCGATAGAAAGTTATAACAATATACTCGCTATTGACCCGGGATATTCAAGAGCATATATTGACAGGGGAATCAGCTATTTTGCCAGTGACAGGTATCATGAGGCTATCGAATCCTTTGATTCGGCAATAAGGGCTAATCCAAAGGATTTTTTTGCATATTACAACAAGGGCCGGACGTTGTCTGCAATGGGGAAAGACCAGGAGGCGATCAGGCTCTTTGAGAAGGCTATAACGATAAAACCTGATGATGCTGCGAGCTGGTATAATAAAGGGGTGTCATTGAATAATCTTGTAAGGCACGATGAGGCAATACACTGTTACGACCAGGCAATAGAATTGGCGCCTGCTGATGTTGATGCATGGTATAATAAGAGTGTAAGTCTGCTCCAGCTGGGGCGGCACCGCGAGGCAATCCAGTGTTTTGATAAAGTCCTCAGTCTTGATCCCACTGATATCGGTTCATTACTCGGCAAAGGGGTAAGCCTTGACGATCTGGGCAGGAACCGTGAAGCGATACTCTGTTATGACAGGGCACTTGCCATTGATCCCGATAATCCAGGCATATGGTACAGCCGGGGATCCAGCATGGAAAAACTGGGATGTTATTCAGAAGCCCTGGAATGCTTCGAAAATGCTTTGAATAAAAATCCGGGAGACTTAAATGCCAGAATGGCCAGGGACATTTTAATGAAACAAAGTTGATATGGGCCTTTTGAACCTATTGGTTTCTTATAAAACCCTGGTTGATCAATTCGGTAAGCCAGCGGTCCAGAAATGTGATCAAATCATTTTTCACTTTCAGGTCAACCTTTCCAGGCTCCGGATATACAACCTTTCGGCCGGATCTGTCCTGGAAGGCCATAGGTTCGGCAGTTTTTCTCTCGGGATACACTTTTATCTCAATATCCGGATCGGCCACCACCACTCCTTCGATGATAGGGTTTTGTGAAAGAGCGTAGGTATCATCAGAGAGGCGGTCAATACAGAGAGGCACATGGGGTGCATTCTCTATGACAGCGTAATTTTTTATGCCAAATACTCCGATTTTATCAAGCTTATCATATATTGAATGGTATACATCGCTCATCTTTCTCACCGAAACCGTATTAATTACGAATAGTTGAAAAACCAGTCACATAAATGTTGTGTAGTACTGGTGGGGGGGGCACATGCCTAAAGTCTCTCATCTGTATATATCAGGCGAGATGTTCCCTGAATGCAACGATTTTATCGTAGGCAATGGCAACGATCAGGCCATTTAAAAGCGCAGTAATCGCCATAATCAAGCAAATGCCTATAATAAATTCCTCTGTTCCGGAAAATTCATTTATGATTTTTACCTGGCCGAAAGAGACAGCGAGACTGGTATACGCGATTCCGCTGGCCAGTGTGGCCGCAACAGCAGTCAGGAAAGGCGCCCCCCATATCCGGTTTTGAAACACCATGAAACTTCCCAGGCAGACAGCAGCGCCGAGGGGTTCACTGACCAGAAACGCAGGATCGAATAATGAATGACTGATAAGTGCTGCCACAAGGCCGAATACTACCCCGATTGCAAGGGCTTGGAGAAAATCCGGCATGATTACGATGATGGCCAGGCAGTAAAACGCAACCAGAATATTCGGAATGATCGGGTTTTCTGTGCTGACAAGGAGGTACCGGACAATGGCGCCGATGCAGAGCAGAAAGAACATAATCGAGAGGTCCCGTGAGTTGATTATATCAAAAAAGCCTATTATTTCCTGCCCTGATATTAGTGTTCCCCTCATTAGTACTTCAGAGAAGGCTGGCATGTTCGGCGAGGATCCTGATTCCAATCAGTATCAGAATTACTCCGCCGGCAATTTCCACTTTCTTTCCCAGAAGATTTCCAAGCCTGCTGCCGAGAAATACACCGGCTAATGAAAAGACAAATGAGGCGATTCCTATTATTATTGCTGAAATAAGTATATTAGCCTCTAAAAATGCAAATGTAAGGCCGACTCCCAATGCGTCCATACTCGTTGCTATCGAAAGGCCAAGAATGGTAAACACAGTATAGTGGTTCACCCGTTTTTCTTCCTTCCCTGATATCCCTTCATATATCATCTTTCCACCAATGAATGCGAGGATGACGAATGCAACCCAGTGATCATAACCATATAAAAGGTCCATAGTCCCGGTACCGGCAGCCCACCCTATGAGTGCCATAAAAAACTGGAATGTTCCGAATGAGAGGGCAAGTATGAAGGCCAGCCTGACTTTCCTGCCTGTCGCTGCTGTTCCGGCCGCCAGGGAAACGGCAAAACAATCCATTGCCAGGCTGACAGCAATGAAAATTATTGTGAATGACTCCATTGTATACTTATATTTTCCATTTCAGGGATATTGTAATTTACACTATCAAAAAAATAATAATTCAAAATAGATGTAAGATTCTCAACACGATCCACAAGCAAGGAGATTACCTATCATATCCTGAATCATTTGACTGTTTGCCCGGCCATGCAACACAGACCATAGGTCCATGTCCCTCGGTATATGACGAGAAACAATCAATTCATTATCTGTATCCAATGGCACATCCTCATTGGGATACTCATTATTGCAGGTGGGGCAGATTGACCCCTCATCAAAAGGGAGACGTGAATATTGATCACAATTTCATACATTCTTGATTTATTCACCCCTGATTGAGTATTTATGCAAAATATAATTTATGCTAAAAAATAAATAAAAAATATCGGCATATCTCTAATTAGTGCCTGATATGCCACTTAATTCCTAAATAACTAAAATATCCGGCGAATTATGCATGAAAAAGTATTTTAGAAAGTGGAATTAAATTTTGACATGCTATAGCATGACAAGGGTGAACATTATTCAATCTTCGAGATATGATGCAGTTTATCGGCATTCAATTGCAGAACCGGAAGAGTTCTGGGGAGAAGCAGCCGAATCAGTGTACTGGGACAAAAAATGGAAAAAAGTCCTTAATGGATCTAATCCTCCTTTTTACAGGTGGTTTAACGGCGGAATTCTTAACAGCTGCTATAATGCACTTGATGTCCATGTGGAAAACGGTCGCGGGAACCAGGACGCTCTCATTTATGACAGTCCGGTGACCGCAACGATAACAAAATTCACTTACCGTCAGTTAAGGGACATAGTCGCCCGTTGTGCGGGAGGATTGGAAAAACTTGGCGTAGAGAAAGGGGACCGGGTCGTGATATACATGCCGATGGTTCCGGAGGCTGTCATTTCGATGCTGGCCTGCGCCAGGATAGGTGCCATTCATTCGGTGGTATTTGGGGGATTTGCTGCAAAAGAACTGTCCACCAGGATCAATGATGCCCGGCCGAAAGTGATTTTATCAGCATCCTGCGGCATCGAAGTAAACAGGATTATCCAGTATAAACCACTTCTCGACGAAGCAGTCGAAATTTCCCAATTTAAACCAGAGCACTGCGTAATCCTCCAGCGTCCTCAGAGCATCGCCACGCTCAATCCCGGACGGGACATTGAATGGAAGGAATTTATGGACGCATCACCGGCAGATTGTGTCCCCCTCAATGCAACCGACCCCCTCTATATACTGTATACCTCCGGGACTACGGGGATCCCCAAGGGTGTCCTCCGTGACAACGGAGGCCATATGGTGGCCATGAAATGGAGCATGAAGAACATATACGGGATGTCACCGGGAGAAGTATTCTGGGCGGCATCAGATGTGGGCTGGGTAGTAGGGCATTCATATATCGTGTATGCACCACTGGCCATGGGGTGCACTACCATACTATACGAAGGGAAATCGGTAGGAACACCTGACCCCGGGGCATTCTGGAGGGTAATATCAGAGCATAATGTCCGGGTGCTCTTCACAGCACCCACTGCGTTTCGCGCTATCAAGAGAGAAGATCCCAAAGGCGAATATATTGGCAGGTACGACCTCTCCGGCCTGCGAATGCTGTTCCTGGCAGGCGAAAGATGCGATCCTGATACCCTGAACTGGGCGCACAGCCGTCTTGGCATTCCTGTCATCGACCACTGGTGGCAGACGGAGACGGCATGGGCAATAGGAGGAAATGTTGTCGGCCTGGGTATGCTTCCCGTGAAGCCGGGCTCCTGCACCCGGCCTGTGCCGGGATATGATATCAGGATCCTTGATGACAAAGGCAACGAAGTGCCCCGGAATACCACCGGAAATATTGTAATAAAACTCCCGCTTCCGCCGGGGTGCCTTGTCAGTCTCTGGAAAAATGATCATGAGTTCATCCGCTCCTATCTTTCGGTTTATCCGGGCCATTACCTCACCGGCGATGCAGGATATTTCGATGATGACGGTTATCTCTGGATAATGGGGCGTACTGACGATATCATTAATACTGCGGGTCACCGGCTCTCTACAGGTGCCATGGAAGAGGTGCTCGCCTCCCATCAGGATGTGGCAGAATGTGCGGTGACCGGGGTTGCTGACGCGATAAAAGGCGAGATACCACTGGGATTCGTAGTCCTTAAAGCCGGCGTGCAAAGGAACAGTGATGAGATTATCCACGAACTGGTAGCAATGGTCAGGAAAAAGATCGGGCCCATCGCATCATTCAAAGTTGCAGTAGTGGTAAAGCGGCTTCCAAAAACGAGATCCGGTAAAATTCTTCGCGGGACGATGAAGAAGATTGCTGACGGAGAGGATTTTCGCATACCTGCTACTATCGATGACCCGGCGAGCCTTGATGAGATCAGGCAGAGTCTTGCAGAGATTGGATATCCTAAAAACTGAATATTTTTGATAAATGATCGGGGATTCAAAGGACATTTTACAGTGCATACATATCCTTCCTTTTATATTCGGCAGGCAGGGAATTTTCCCGGACCAGAAACTTCCATTCTGGGATTTTATCGAATTCACAAGTCTCATCGGATCAGGAATTAAGAACCATGATCGAATATGTAAGGACAGTTGCGAATGTCACCCAGGCCAGGTAGGGAACCATCAGGAGAGCTGCCTCTTTTCTCACAATCCAAAACGCCCATATGGTTGCCGATATGAAAAGCCACAGTACCAGGATCTCGATAAACCCAAAGAGTGGCGATTCCAGTCCGAAGAAGGCGAATGACCATCCGGTATTCAATATCAGCTGAATAGCGAACAGCCCTGCCGCCAGTTTTACCTCTCTTTTTTCAAACCCTTCCACCCATACAAGGTAGAGAGCTATCGCAATCAGAATGTAGAGAATTGTCCATACAGGCCCGAACACATAGGAAGGCGGATTGAACCATGGCTTGGTCAACTGGTCATACCATGAACCCGCACTGGTGATAGTAACCAGGGAGCCGAGAAATCCTGCAGTCAGACAGATTACGATAGAAAATACAAGGAAAACCGGGGAACGTATTTTCGGAATCGAATATCCCTTCATGGTTTCTTAATATGAAACAAGCGACTTAATCCTTATGCCCGGTAATCCTGCATTTGTTGTGGTATGCAGCCGGCTCAAAAGAGCACGGGCGAAAACAACTGTCCGCGAACAGGAGTATATTTCAGTATACAAGGAGATTCTCGATCAGTTTTATGTTGACCGGTGTAGATATCGGGGGGACAAATACCGACTTTGCGACTGTAGGTGATGAGATCACCGCATACAAAGTCCCGAACGCCGAGGGATTCGCCGGGGCTTTTTCAAGGGGAAAACTGGAGGGCAGGCTGGCTGTGAGTACTTCGCAGCCATTGAACCGCATATTGACGGGAGATCCCATTTCGGTTCATATTCTCACTGTTCCCGGACCCGGCTTATGTTGCCACGACGGGATGAATGGGGCGGTCAGCCACCGTGGAGATATCGTTGAGCAGATTGATCCGGAAGAGATTGCAGACTGCATTTCCCGGAACAGGCAGGATGCCCTGGCCATAATCTGCAAATTTTCCATTCGGAACTCCTCCATAGAAGAGGAAATCGCGAAAATAGCCGGACCCTGGTATCCTGAAGAGAGAATTGCCCTCTCTCATTTCCTGGGAAGGATGAATTTTCCCGCCCGAATCATTACTACGGAACTGAATGCCCGCCTCAAGAATACTGTCTCCACCCAGGCAGAGATCATTCGTCGCACACAGGGTGATTTTCTCTTCTTCAAAGGTGACGGTGGGCTGGCATCCCCGAAAGAGACTATACAGTGTCCTTCGCTTCTCTACAATTCAAGTGCGGCTGCCGTCGCATTGGGTGCGCATTATCTCACCGGTGAAAATGACTGCCTGATCGTGGATATCGGCGGAACCACCACAGATCTCGTCCCCATCAAAGAAGGGAACCCGGTTATGGAAATAATCTTCATCGATAAAAAGAGAACAATGATCGAGAGTGTGCGTACGCATTCTCTACCCTATGGAGGAGACTCGGTTATCCGGGAAACACTAAAACCGGGTCGTATTGGAAATGCCCTGGCCTTCGGCGGCCCTGCACCCACTCTGACAGATGCCCTGAACTGCACCGGGGAAGAGATTGGAACACATGGACTTTCAAAATTGCCGTCAAGGGCAATGGCAGAGACGATCGTGGACAAATACGTTGCTATAGTGGTTGAAGCAGTAAAAGTAAAAAATCCTCCAAAATTGATTGGTGCCGGTTTTCTGTCCCCTTATCTTATTCCCCGGATCGGAAAGGAGGCGGGTGTCCCTTATACTGTCCCCTATCATGCCGAGTGTGCGAATGCCATAGGAGTGGCAGTGTCGAGAGTGAGTCTCACCCTCTATGCCCGTTTCGATACCGGGCGCAATATGGTTGCATATAACGGGCAGAGGGAATTCTTTGAACACACGGATGATGATGAGGAATTGATTAAAATCTGCATTGATGAAGTCAGGAGGCGGGCCCTGGAATCAGGAGCATATGCTGATGACGTTCGTGATATTCGTCTGCAGTACTTCAATGCGTACGACGTTATCCGCGGAGGATACAGGGCTGAGAGGATTACTGATATTATCGTTCAAATTCCTCCCGGGATCACTGCGGAGACACGATGACAACCGGAATAGTATTTGATCCCCGGTATCTTGATCATGAACAGTCTCCTGCACACCCGGAACGAAGAGAACGCCTTTCTTACACCATGGACCAGTTGCAGGAAGAGGGGTTGTGGGATCTGGAATGTATACGACTTCTCCGTCCCTTCCCGTCATCAATTGACCAGGTGATGAAAGTACACGATATCGAATACCTCACATTTTTACGGGAATCAAGCCGGACGGGGGGTTTCATCGATTTCGATACCAATATACCGGTGAATTTATTTGAATCGGCTCTACTCGCTGCAGGCGGGGCCATCCGTGCAGCGGATGCTGTGATGTCCGGAGAAGTAAAAAATGCCTTTGCAATGGTCAGACCTCCCGGGCATCATGCACACAGGACCACCGGTGCGGGATTCTGTTACCTGAATAATATGGCCATCATGGTGCGGCATCTCCAGGAAATGGGCATGAAACGCGTTCTGGTGCTGGACTTGGATGCCCATCATGGTGACGGGACGCAGGAGATCTTCTATGACGATCCCGACGTGCTCTTTATTTCAATTCACCAGAGCCCATTTTACCCGGGGTCAGGCTCCATAGAAGAGACGGGGTTTGGGAAAGGACAAGGATTTACTGTGAATATGCCTGTTCCCGGGGGTACATCGGATATGAGTTATCTCTACCTGCTTGAACACCTCATAAGGCCTCTTGCCGAGGAGTTTGGACCTTCATTCATCGCTATTTCTGCAGGGCAGGACATTCACTTTACCGATCCCCTCACGGGACTGGCACTTACGGCTTCGGGATACGCTGAAATGATGAACAGGATGGTTGATCTCTCTGAAATTCTATGTGGGGGCCGCCTTGTTGCTGTGCTTGAAGGAGGATACAGTGTTGAAGGGGGTCTCCCCTATACAAACCTGGGAATCATAGCCGCACTTGCGGGGCTTGACATATCATGTATCAGGGAGCCCGATCTATATCATGACTGGCTTATCCGGGCAGTAGACCCGGGGGCACATTCAGAAGTGCTGGAGAATTTTTCTGCTCTCAAAAGCCTGCTTTCCCGTCAGTGGAAATGTTTTGCTAAAAAATTATCCTGATCTTGTTCGATTATTCATTTGAAAGGTTGCTGGCAATCCCGGAAACGTTCATCCTTATATATGGGATGATATAATGTATCGGGATTACGAAACTTTGGAAACAGAACCATGCACAGCGGTATTATAAAAATTGGGCTTATACAGACGGAAGTAACGGAAAATCCGGACGCGAACCTGGACCGCACCGTAGTACGGGTAAAAGAGGCAATTGATGCAGGGGCAAATATTATCTGTCTTCAGGAATTGTTCCGTGCCCCCTATTTTCCCCAGCATGAATGTACAGATAGTGACCGGTATGCCGACACTATCCCCGGAAAGACCACCCGGATTTTTTCAGACCTGGCAAAGGACAACCACGTGGTACTCATCATCCCACTCTATGAGCGCGACGGTTCAGGGCATTATTATAACAGTGCGGTGGTGATTGATGCCGGAGGGAATATTCTCCCCCCCTACAGGAAAGTGCACATTCCCTATGATCCGCTGTATTATGAGAAGAACTATTTCAGGCCAGGATCGGGCTACCAGGTGTATGATACCAGGTATGGCCGCATTGCTGTCCTGATCTGTTATGACCAGTGGTTTCCGGAGGCTGCCAGGGTTGTTACCCTCAAGGGAGCCCGGATGATATTTTATCCAACGGCCATCGGGTGGATAAAAGGTATGGAAGAGCCCTGCGAAGGGGATTGGCAGGATGCATGGGAGACGGTGCAGAGAGGCCACGCGATTGCCAACGGAGTGCATGTAGCAGCGGTGAACAGGGTAGGTATCGAAGGAGATCTGCAGTTCTGGGGAGGATCTTTCATTGCAGATTCTTTCGGGAATGTGGTTGCCTGGGCAGGGAGCTGCGAGGAAGTACTGGTCGCTGAAATTGACCTGGGTATGAATGAAAAAGTCCGTGAAGGGTGGGGTTTTCTCAAAAACCGCCGTCCGGAAACCTACAATATACTTACCACACCAGTTTCGGCGATAGAGGCGATAAAACCGGCGGAACTGCTGGTGCAGACACCCCTGTCTCAAGGATATCATATGCCGGCGGAATGGGAGAACCATGAAGGGATCTGGCTTGCATGGCCTCATGACAATCTCACTTTTCCGCAATTAGGTGATGTCGAGATCACGTATTGTGAAATTATCCGGTCCATCTGCCGGACAGAACAGGTGCATCTCGTCGTCTGCGATGAAGAGATGAAGGCACATGTCATTTCCAGCCTTGAGAGGGAAAGAGTAGACCCCGGACTGGTTCACTTTCTTGTACATGAATATGCGGACGTCTGGTTCAGGGACTATGGCCCTATATTCATCGTCAACAAGGAGACAGGATCACTGGCCATGGTGAACTGGAGATTCAATGCATGGGGAGGCAAATATCCGGAGCTGATTGCTGACGACGCGATTCCATTCATAATTAATTCCTACCTGAAAATACCAGTCTTCACGCCGGGTATCGTGATGGAGGGCGGCTCAATCGATGTGAACGGGAAAGGCACCCTTCTCACCACTGAGCAATGCCTCCTCAATCCCAACCGTAATCCAGGCCTTTCCCGGGAAGATATAGAATATTACCTGCAAGAATTTCTGGGAATACGCAACGTCATCTGGTTGAAAAAAGGGATTGCGGGGGATGATACCGATGGCCATATTGATGATATCGCCCGTTTTACCGGTGAAAACACAGTCCTTTGCGCTATCGAAGAGGATTCAACAGATAAGAATTATGACGCTCTACAGGAGAATTATCGCATTTTGAAGGAATCCTGCGACCAGGACGGGAACCCGCTGAGTGTGATTCCCGTTCCAATGCCAGGAATTGTGGCGGATGATCAGCGTTTTCCTGCCAGTTACATGAATTTCTATATCGGCAACGAGATTGTCCTCGTTCCCATCTTCGGGCACAGGAATGACAGGATCGCGCTATTGAGGATTGAGGAGGCATTTCCAGGCAGGAAAATTATAGGGATTGACTGCTCATCACTGGTAGAAGGCATGGGTGCAATCCATTGTATCAGTCAGCAACAACCGCGTCCTTAGCGAAAAAACCTTTATGAGGTTGACTGCCCGGGAAGTTGTCTGAATGTGGTGTATTCCGGTGTGCGCAGTAAAATATCTGTATCTTTGCAGATTATCACAGGTTTATATCAAAATCGCCGGATATCTGTGAAAAGAGTAATTTTACACTGAAATTTTCGGAAATACGCTGAAAATGATTGTGAAGATGGGGGTTTTGATCAGGAGGTAGTAATG
>Ga0307379_10007299_pt1 | contig 15043 bp, 14 predicted proteins | sample UN2MG_FD_202237 | JGI IMG/M metagenome (GOLD analysis project Ga0307379, IMG submission 202237) | Soil microbial communities from Risofladan, Vaasa, Finland - UN-2 | ecosystem: Environmental > Terrestrial > Soil > Coastal area > Acid sulfate soil | place: Finland: Risofladan, Vaasa | collected... | reverse complement strand
GTTGCCGAGGTTCATGACGTCGCCCATGCCACCATTAGCTACCGTGTCAAAGGCTTGAACCTCAACTGAGATATAGCGCAGATTCGGCGCCTCACCGATGTTGGCGCCTTGCGTTTCATCAAGGCTCGTCACCATGATGTAGGTCGTGCCACGGTAGGCCGGCAGATCGGCGACGCGACTATTCATAAACGCGCTGACGCCCTGAGTCTCGGTGCCACGAAATAGGCGAATCCGACCGACGAAGCCGCCGCCATCATCAATGCCACCAAAGATATCATTGGCGTCGACGTCCACAAAGTCGGTCTTAGGGACGCCGCCATTGTCAGCCACGTAGTCCCAGACGCGATCATCGCCTATCCAGATCGCGGTGATGCCAGCTACCTCAGTTTTGGCTATCGCGTAGCAGAGCGCTAGATGATAGGTGAAGCCGATGACCTCCTCCTCCTTGAAGATCACGCCGGTCGTAACCGTCCTTGCGATCGCCTCAAAGTCTCCATACCAGATACAATTCATTGAGCGACACTTCGGCGAGCCGCCAATGATTATCGGGACAGATCGGCCTTCCGTGGCGGTCGGGACGTTGAAGTCGCCAAGGCCAGAGGCGGTTTGAGCCGGCAGACGCTCACGAAAGTAATCGGACAGCGCGTAGCTTATGACCCACCAAAATAATCTCCACCACATTAGCCCGGCCCCGCGAAAGCGTTGGTTGATACCCGCGTACCCGACGGCAGTTCAGTGTTGGCCGGGTCGATCTCAGGTATGTCAGGAAAGCCCTGAAAGTTGATGACGTTGTTAAATTTGTTCTTGCAAGTACCGCGATCCAGCTTGCAGCCGGCATACACGTTCACGCCACCGCCATTGAGCAGGCTCCTGAATGGCAGGTTGACACGAACTTCGTCAGGGTCGGCGCCGACGTTACCCTCAACAATGTCGCGAATTTCACCGTCAGGGGTTTCGATATAACCTCCTTGCCAGTAAATATCCAGATCGCCAGCGCTCAGGGCGCCGAGGACGCCAGCGTCAAGAGCCGCCGCTTGGTTGCGTAGGTTGTTGATGATGAGATTCAGCCCGCCGTTGGTGATACTGGATACGGTGCCAATATGCCTGAAGTTACTTCTCGCCAAGTTGCATCCCGGCGACTGGAACAGCATCGCATTGCAGAGCGCCGAGAACGTGTCAGGCGGCGTCGACTCCGAGCCGTTCGTGATGGGTTGAAGCAGTATCTCGACCTCAGAGCCAATGTGATTGATGGCGACAATGCGCCCGGCCCAGATTGATTGAAGCTGCTTAGCCGGGTCGTCATTGTGAAAGCGAGTGATCTGAACCCGCGTCGATGAGCTGGTTGGCGCTCCCTGATACAGCGCTATGACTGCAAACTGATTCGAGACCACCATTGTCCGGTTATTGTCGTCACTGTTTTTCGACTGCGCGAACGGCGTCAGCGTATAGGTGAGCGATGAATACAGCTTCGCGCTCACGGTAATATCCCTGACCGTATTGGCTACCCGAATCGTAGTCAGGCCATTACTGAACTCAATGACCTCGACCGGACTGCCGTCGGCTGTCTCATAAGCGTCAAAGGACATCTATAACTCCTCGAATACCGAAGCGCAGCTCAGCAATTCCCCGGTACAAGTGCCTGAAGGTTGCAGTGTCACTGGTGAGCCTTGCCAACGTCAACCAGCATACGTTGACCTCATCAATTGGAACAGAGCCCGCGCCGGCGATGATAGATGACATTGTGATGGTCTCGGTTGCGCCGCCATCCACTACCGAGGTTATCCGACGATAGTAATGGACGCCGGCGATAGTAACGCGAATGTCCCGACGCGGTGCGACGTTGCCGACCAGACTGGCCAGCCCCATTTGCGGAACGGTGAAGGTATTGCCTCCCAGCGTTAAGGCGGCTGAGAGCGGCAGGTCATTTGAGCCGGTCGGGACGTAGAACTTGCCCCAGCTTCCCCGTATAAAATGGAGGAATTTGCGCCAAGCGTGTTGATCGGCCAGTGAGTTGATGTGCGCTAAGACCTCCTGAGTGGGCCGTGACAGCACTTCCGTCCTGCTCTGTGTCATGCCCCCGGTCTGACCATCAAGTCTGCCCTGCGATGATGTGATGCCGCCCTTGCGCGTTCTACCGTCCATAAACAGGCAATCTTTCAGGATAGGTAGGCTGTCGACGGGGTGTGAGTCGAAGTAAGCCGGGTCAATCGCGCCGATGTTGGCATAGTCAAATAGCTCGAAACTGAGGTTGATCTCCTGAAGGTTGACAGGGAAGTCTCTTATGCTCACCGACGGGTTCAGGAAGCCGAACTTAATCATCATGCAAGACGTGTCAGCCGGCAGCGCCGTGCCGATCGCTTGCGTCAGGGTGATAGTTGACGAGGTGAACGAGAGGACTTCGCCTTCAACCGAGGTGCGGTCACGCAGCATAAAGTGAGCCGTGCCTCCGATCTCAATTTCCATGTCATCTGTATTCACTTGTATCACGTCGTCAGTTGTCAGCGCTGCCGAGGTAAGCTCCCGCGCCTGCCACCATTGCTGACAGCCGATCGGCAAGTGAATGGCGCCAAGCAAGATATTCTGAAGCTGCGCGCGCTCAAGCGGGTTGGTGTATCTCAGCTCGACATTGACCGAGCTACGTGGGGCCAGCCTCAGTGACATGGCCTTCTCGCTGCCATTCTCAGTGATAAGGTTGTCCGTCTTGAAGCGAAGCTGCTCAGTGATGGCGCGCTGTGGAGCGACCGCGATAATGATAATGCGCCGGCCAATCATGCGGATCGTCAACGGGCCTTCGGTCGTAGTGAACACAGCCAGACCGTCAAAATTAACGTCACCCGCAAGAGCCGCCTCAAACGTGAACACAATGCTGCTGAACGACGGCACTACAACCGGAAGTCCCGGCGATAGCAGCGTCACGCCAGACACTCCTGACACGTCGACGGCCGAGACCGTTACGGGATAGCGGAAGGTATTGTGAACCGTCGCTATTCGTGTTTTCGGTGCCGTGATGTTCCCGTAGTCGATCGGGTCTGGCGTGACGCCAATCTGGTTCAGGTAGGTCTGCGCAAAGCCGCGCGCGGTATTCGGGCCGGCGCCAAGTACTTCAAGGTATTTCTCAGGGTAGCGTGGCGCATTGATGCTGGCTCCTGTGACGAATAAGTCATTGAGGCCTTGTTTCGGGTCAGCCGGGTTCGGCAGCGTCGGGAGTTGCGGGTTCCCCGGTGCGTTGAACTTGACTCGAAACGGTGCGGCGGCGCCTTGAGCCATTTTAGACTACCGCGCCAGTTTCTTTCCGATAGGCCAGTCCCTCGTATCCTGAATAGCCCTCACCGGCAACCGTGTTATTGCTGTCCATGTTAATCATCGGAAAGACGACGTAAGTCTCACCGCCGACCACGATCTCCTGCTCAGGAGCGTAGTCGCGCATATTCACCCGGAATATGTCAGGAATCTGACCGACCACGCCGAGGCGTGTATCCGATTGAAAGTCGAAAGCAGCGGCGACGTATATCGGAATCAGGACATTGGCGTTGGCGGTGAAGTTTCGATCGGCAGCCCATAGGACTGTCCCTAGCCCAGTGTCATAAAAGTTGGTCTGCGCAGTGCCGACGCGAGAGCGGATCATCACGTCACCGACCGCCGTAGTCACACCACCATCAGACGCCTTTTGTAGCGGGCTCGCAGTTACCTGCAACTCAGCCTGATTGGCCGGCTGAAAGAACTTGTATCCAATAAACGTCAGGTTGAAGATTCCGTCAATGCCAGTTCCGGTCGTCGACGCTTGTGCTATTCCAGTGACAGGGTTTGCATTCCCATTGCCGGGTTGAACATCATAGTTGCCGGGCGTTTCAACTGAGACCGATGTAATCACACCGGCCGATTCTGTCAGGACTCGTAAGGTCGCCGCTGTACCTGCGCCAGCGTGTACGCCATCCGTGAGCGCAACCGTAATGATGTCATTGACCGCGTGGCCAGTCCCGCCAGCGTTGACGGCAGCCGCGCTCACTTGAATCGGGAACAGGCCCGGCATATAAAAATAAGCACCCGGACAGTTTGCCGGCATGGCCTGTCCAAATGAGCCGTTAGCTCCGGTGCCTATAGCGTTCCTGAACGGTATGTGATGAGCGCTGGCATATGGAGATAATTCCTCATTGGCTTGGGCTGAAATCGGGAAGTTGAGCGGGTTCGGGTCTAGTGACGACCAAAAATGGCTTGTACAGTAGAAGCTCTCAGGATCAAGGTCGACGCCGCCATCAACCTGACGTATCCGACCGATGTGGAAATGACGATACTGCCGTGCGTTGACCTTCAGGACGCAGTGAATGTATTCCCCGGTCGTGTCGCAGAAAAGCCAATAACCTGAGTACGGCCCCGGCGCGCTATTGAGTAGTTGACAGCGCATATTCGGGCCGATGCTCCCTGATGTTGGAACTGCGAAGGCTGCGCTGGCCGGCGCGTTCGCCGGGTTGTTCGGCTGGTCGAAAATCTCCTGACCAAGATCGACGCCATCCCCAGTGAAGTGCATCAATGAATCGGCCTTCGTGTGCGCGAAGTAATACGGGCTGACTGGTGAGCCTACCGTGCCTCGGTGCGTCCAAATCTCTACTTCAGGGCGTGTACCCGGAACGGGAGCGCGGTTCGCTACCCAGCCGCAAGACGTGACCGCGAAGTCAAGCCATTTATCAAGCATGAAGTCGCCCATGTCATCGTCACCCGGCTCAAACGGGAAGTTTTCTGTCTGGAAAGGCATTAAATAATCTCCATTGCGATCCATTGGCCGAGGTCTGAGCCGTTGGTATCAGGGAATACGATAAAGCGTGATGCACTTAGGTAGCTCTCAATTTCCTCGAAAGCAGTGAGGCCTACACCATGACAGTTCTCATAGCCGTCAATGTAGCCGATCACTTGGACGTCACCGGTTTGAGTTGCGACGATATGCGCTGTAACCGTCAGGGTCATCTGTAGCCCGGTTCCGAATGGCGATACACCCTGAACACCCGTCACAGCACCGCCCGGAGTGTTAAACCATCCATTATTATCATCGCCAAACTTTTGATCTATCGAGTTGCTCGCTGGGTTTGTGTTCTGAGCCGCAAGCTGTGGTGCATGGGTGAAGGAATATCCGGATATATCTTGATTGTGCGGCCAGATACTCGCGTCGACATTGATCGAGACAGCGCTTGAGGCCAGCGTCTTCCACGACGTCGAAAGGTTGTCACGATAGCGAATCGCCGGGAATACTGTGACGTATAAACCGGGGTTCAGGAAGCCGGCGTTATTCGCGCCAAGGCCGCTCTGCGTGTAGGACTGGGTGAAGGCTCCGACTACCGTTGTCTGTCCCGCCACGATGCCGGCAAATGGATAGCTGGCTTCGGCATTTGTCAGTGGTATGAACAGACCCATGACGCCGTATTGGACGTTGTTACCGTCGCGGCACATGATGTTATTGCGTCGCTCAGTTGTTGACAGGTATATCTCAGGGTTCTGCGAAGCGATATTGAAGAACATCTGCGAATCAGGTGAAGCGTCAGGCTGTCCAGTGAAGGCGGCGAGGCCGTTGTAACCACTGGCCACGATTAGCCGTGACGAGTCATTACCTCCTGATGTGACGGTGGTCATGCCGATTGTCGGCGGGTTGCTTGCCTTGACGCTGGTCGCGATCCACTCAAAGTCGGTTGTATCATTGACGTAGGTGTTGCGATCTACCGTCCACTTGGCGGTCTCCGTCGTCAGATTGACCGTGAGGTCGTCATTACCGGCCGCGCTTGCGTTGGTAGTGGCTGCCCCGGTAACTCCCGGCAGCGCCGAATAGGCGCCGGCTGAGATATACTTCACCCCAGTAACCACGCCGCCAGACGCAGCAGTGACCACGCCACGCGCGACAAAGGCTCCGATTGGGGTGCCGCCAACCACGTCGAAAGTCTCACCGACCACGTATCCAGTGCCGCCGGCATTGACCGCCAGTGCGATCACATGGTCGTTTAGAATCATGTCCAGCAAGGCTTTTGAATAAACGATGCGGCCGAGACTGGTCGTTCCGTTCGCGACTAGAATTTCATTGATAAATGGCATTGGTTAAACCCCTAAAGCCGCGCGCGAGGCGTTGCGTTGAGTGCTGAGCATATTGAGCAATACTTTCTGGCCTGCGCCAGTGTTGAAAGCGCCGGCAATATCAGCCGGGTCGATCGTGTTGACGATGGTCACTGGAACATTGACGTTCGGTGCTGCGCCCTGACCGCCACCGTTGGGAACTATAGTCCCGTTGGCTGGCGCTTGGAATAGCTCCGGGCCTTTCTCGCCCACTACGCCGAAGTCGCCCTTTTTCACGTCGGCGCCCTCAGCGGCTCCACCAAAGAAACCTCCGATAGCACTCAGGAAGCCTTGACCGCCAGAAGCACCGCCGCCGATACCGGACAGCAGCTTGAATATCTCAGACGCCAGCGCTTGCGACGCCAGCTCAAGTAGCATTTGAGCGAACTGCCGTGGAATCTCCTCAATGCCTTCCGAGAACGGGTCGCTCAGGAAGCCGGCCAGAATATCCTGACTGTTCTCCCGGGCGCGCTTCAGGAAGTCTGTAACGTCATCCTCAGCTTCAGCCAGTTGTTCGCGCAGTGCGATGTTAGCTTCCTGAAGGTCAAGCGCCTCACCGAGCGACTTCTCATCGCCAACAAAGCGCTTCCTGATCGCCATTTCCTCTAAGACGTCATTGAGTTCTCGTCCAGATTCGATTGCTATTCCCAGCGCCTCATTCTCAAGGGCCAAATCTTCAAGGAACTGCTTATCATCAGCTCCCTGTGAGAATAGGTCGTCACGGGCATCGGCGTAGTCAGAAGCGTTGCGACTGGCATCCAGTAGCGCCTGAGCCTCTTTCAGCCAGACTTGATCGCCTCCTGATAGCTCCATTAGCTCAAGGTCTTCAAGTACGCGCTCGTAATCTCTGCCGGTTTCCTCCGCGATGCGAAAGGCCTCATTGACTTGCGTCAGGTCATGTATGAATTCGGCCTGCTTTTCACGTAGCTTCTCAAGCGCCTTCGCGGCCGCAGCCGCGCCGAGGTCTAGGTTGAGATCGGCCTGACCGTCGGTAATGGTTGAGGCGCCTTCCTTGATTGACCGAAAGGCTGGCAGTAGAACCTCACTAATCTTCAGGCTTGCGCCGTCGACATTCTTTGAGAAGTCCTCGAAAAAGTCAGTTGTGACGGCCTTCGCTTTATCGAATCCGCTACTATCTTCAAGGATAGTCTTGGCAAGGTCGAAGTCACCTGATGCCAGCGCTCCGATCGCCGCAGCAATGCCTCCGAGCCCTTCGCCAAATGCGGTGAATAGTCCAGCGCCCGTCCCAAGCAGGTCGAATAAAGCCTGAAATGTTGAGCCGACGGCAATCGCCGCTATAGCAAGCCGCTCCATGTTCACGCTGAGTTCGTCACTGGGGCCGAGCGTTCCGGTGAGCGCCTTGCCGACAACATCAACGCCCTTCGCTACGCCAATGAGCGCCTCTGAGAGCCCGCTCGCAAATCCACTTGTTGCGCTGAGCGCTCCAATAAAGCCAAGCGCGCTATTCTTGAGAACGGTAAATGACTGGCCGATGGTCGGCTCAAGTTGCTTGAACTCCTCACCGATCTTTCCCGCTTGCTTTTGGATAGCGCCGAATACGGCTTCAGCCGTCAGTGCGCCTTCTGCGCCGAGCGTTCTCAGCCCGCCAATGGTTACACCAAGACCGGCGGCGATCTCACGCGCCAGCCCCGGCAATTGCTCCATAACGGATCGCAGCTCGTCACCGCGAATTGCTCCTGACGCCAAGCCCTGTCCAAGCTGAACGATACCGGCTGACGCTTCAGCCGAGGTTGCGCCAGATATGGCGATGGCTTGAGATACCGCCTCAGTGAAGCCCAGAGTCTCACGCTGAGATACGCCCAGCTCAGTGACCGACCGGGCGACACGGCTGTATAGATCAACAGTGCCTTCAAATGAGCCGCGCGTCCGTTGAGATACCTCGAACAGCGCTTCAGTGACGTCAGCTAGGTTTTCGGTGCCTGTAGTGACAAGCCTCAGCTTGTTTTGCAGGTCTTGGTAGGTGGACGCGGCGCTAACAATCTCTTTGACGACCAGCGATCCCGCAATGGCCTTGAGTGCGGTTCCGAGGCCAAGTGAGCTTTTCTGGGTCTGCTTTTGCTTGCGGTCAACGCCGGCAAGTGCGCCCTCAACAGCCTTACCGCCCCTCACCGCTCCTGACGGGTCGATTGTTACTACTATTCTGAAGTCCGTCATTCTTTGCCCACCATTCTCTCAGCACAAGGTCTAGTTCAAGCACCACCAACTTAAGCTCATCGACTGGAATCCCTATATGCTTCGCGTACTCGTTGAGGGCTGTCCACTTGATCGGCCCTCTTGGCTGGTTGCGTTCGGAGTTCAGGTCTATAAACGCTGACCAGTATATCCGGTATTCGTCCTTCAGGTCAGGGGGTTCTTTGAGCCTCCCCGGCAGGTCGGTGATACCGCGTTCCTTCAGTGCTGCCCGTATTTTATCCTGCGCTGGGCCTACACCGTCAAGATAGAACTCAAGGAAAGCGGTTAGGCTTTTACAGCTTCACTCGCCGCTGCCTTTCTGAAGTTCGTCCATCCCTTTGCTGCCTGCTCGACCGCCTTGAGCAGTTTCGGGAGCTTAGTCATTAGCTCCACGGCCTTTTTCTTGCTGTACTTGATCTTGACTTCCTTGCCGTCCTTGTCCAACTGGTATAGCTCGAAGTCGGTCAGGATGCAGGAGGCGGCAGTCTCAATGATGATCTCATGAAGCTCTGTAGCTGAGACCTCACCGCCGGCCTTTTGCCTCACCATGACCAGCGTCGCCATATCTGAAAGCGCCTTCCGGTATTCTGGATTCAGGTCTGGGTCGGAAGGTCTGACGCGGATTGCGCCGATCTTTTTGCCAAGCAGTTCGATGTCAGCCCATATTCCTTTGTTGACGGCATCGTTATCCATCTCGTAAGCAGCGAAAATATCCATTGAAGTTCCTTCATGTTGAGATATACGTGGTTTTGCGGGTTTTTTGTACACGATACACGACTCCCGGCCGAAGCCGGGGTCATGGATACTTTTTAACGGAACGCCGAGCTACTAAGCTGCGAAGGTGAACCGTTGGTAGGCGAGCGTATAGCCAAGTGACGGATCGAGCAAGCCCTGATAGGCGAGCGGCAATACTACGTCAGCGTTCTTGCCCGGAACCTGCGGGGCGCCTTGCGTGAACTTGATACGCGGAACGTGGGTCAAAAGTGTGCGACCGTCGTTCCCGCGCATTACAAAGTCCAGTGATGTCGAGTTGCCGTTCAGGACGTCCTGATACAGCGACAAGTCATCGAAGTAGGTCTCAAGTGAGCCAGACACACCGAATTCACCGAGGCCGATTCCGCAAGCACCGAATACTCCGACCGCGTTCTGTCGGCGCATATTGTTATTGATCTCAACGGACGCATTCAGGACGCAGTTGACACCGCCAACTCCAACCTTGTTACCTCCGCGAGCCAGTCGCGCGATATTGCTTGACGTGTTATAGACGTCAAACGCCGGCGCGGCCGCGTAGGTTGGCAGCCCGCCTGAGTACAGCTCAGTGATGAGCGAGTCATTGCGCGCGCGAGCCTGCGTTCCAAAGAAACCTATTGTTCCCGTTGCGATCGACTGTGGAGCCAAGTCCATGCTCAGGGTATTGACGCCCATTTGCAGGAATAGCTCACGCGAGATCGGCGAATGGTCATTGAACGACCGCTCAACTGAGAATTGACGGGCCGACAAAGCAACCGGGCTTGAAGGGTTCGCCAGTACGTCAGCAAAAAAGATCAGCACCGCGTCGCCAGTACCGGGATCGGTCTGCCAGTTACTCGGAACGTCAAGGATAAGTCCTGCGCCGGCAACGGATACCGTTGTGATCTCGACAAATACGTCATTGGTCGCAGCGACCGCAGCGTCAGAGCCGAGTATCCGAATGAAGTGTCCGGGCGCCAAATCGGTGACGCCGGCAGCTTTGCGCAGGCTGTCATCGAAGTAGCCCACCGCCGAAGTGATGCCGGTAGCGGTGAAGGCAATGTCAGAGGTTGTAGCGGCGAGGCCAACTACTTTGACGATTGTGTCTGCGTCAGAGGAGAAAGCTGCTGAGATTGCTGTCGCGTCAGCGTAACCGGCGTCATAAGAATTGATGCCAAGCGGTGTCACGGCGATGCTGGTATTCAGGGTGACGGTATCGACAATATATAGGCCAGACTTCAATGACTCGCCGGCTGGTGAGGCCGATGGCTCAATGAGCTTGACGATCTGGTCAACAACAAAGCCGGCCGTGGCCGCAAACGGGATAGTTCCCGCGCCCATAGCGCCAGCGTCAGGCGTTGCGCTGTGAGTGTCGTCCCATGTACCGAGCAGAGCAGATTCAAGCAGGTCGTCAGCGACGCTGTATGACCACTCGATGCCGACGTCACCGCCAGCTTCCGCGCCGATCGGTATGAGGTCTGAGTTCTGTCGGTCATCCCGCAGCTCATTTGAGACTTCGGTCAACGGGTTGAATGCCAGATTCGGCGTTCCCGTGATGCGCAATTTGGTAAGGTCTGTCAAGGCAGACGGGAAGGCTGAGCCTCCTGATCGTGCTATGGCAATACCGACGCGATTTGTGTCTGACATTGAATTAACCTCCTACGGACTGGCGCATGATAGCTCAGTGGGATCAGGTGCGTAAAGCATCGTATTCAAGCGTTGCTATTACTGACGACTGATAGTATCCCGAAAACACCCCGATCTCATTAAAACCGGGGTCTCGAATCCTGAAGCCGGCGACGTTGAATGTCTCAACCCAAGCCAGAATGACCTCCGCTAACTCGTCTGAGCGCTTTTGTCCTGACCCTTCCGGTGTCCAGATATTGATTGTGAGAATCATCGTGCGGCGATACTTCTCGTTTCCGAGCGCGCCAATTGTCCCTGATACATGGGCCGAGCTGACATGAATAAACTCAGTTCCCTGCATTTTGAAGTCGATATTGTCCCAGACCAGTGACACCTCAGACTGAGGCGTTCCTGACCAATATGTAAAAAACGATTGATAAATCGCTTCCCGTGCCTCGCGTGGCGTTCTTGATGTGGCCATTAAATCGTGATCCTTGTGCTGCTCAGTGAGCTTATCCCGCCTCGAATTGCGCGGTCAATCATGCCCGGCGGTTGCTGGGGAGACCAGCCTTGGTTAAGCCGGCCGATATACGGAGCAGTATTAGTAAAGTAGATGATATCAGACAGCTTCGAGCGTTGTATCACGCTCACGCCGCGCGCAATGGTAGCGGCGCCGCCGGGATCGACGCCGGGGCGATCGCCACTGGCAGCGGAGCCCGTGGTTGTACTCCAACTGAAACGCGCGTGGCCGGGCTGGTAGGTTGGCGGCGGCGGTGACTTCCATGTACCGGGCTGCCCCACTGGGGTATTCAGGACGAGGCTGCCCAGCACGTTCTCAGCCAATCTGATCTTCACGGCCTCATTAACCTGAATCCTCAGCGCTTGCATGATGGTGGACGGCTTGAAGGGCTTGGTCGCCATTACGATCTGACCTGTAGCTTCCAGAGGTATTCGATTGTTCCCGGCTGTATCAGGTCGGCGCTGATAATGCGCCATTTGCGCGTACCGTCGACTATGGTGTCCTCGGTGCCTATGCCGGTCGTCGACTTGGCCGCGATCAGGCAAACCATGTCACCCGTCTGGATCGTAGTGCCATCAATCTGCGGAGATTTGAAGTTCACGAATACGGCCTGCACGGTCTCACTCACGCCCTCGGTAGTCGCGCCATCCCAAGGCTTCGAGATATCGCCGAGGATATCGCTTTTTCTCAGGAGAGCCGCACTTCTCCCGAACTTCGCTATCAGCTTGACCGCTGTATCTTCAAGTGCCATTACGCTCTCAATAATTCGTTCGTGCTACCGCCTGTCACAAGATTCTTGAGCAAGTTGTCCGCAATCGGGTAGCTGCGGAACTCCGGTGGCGATGAGCCTCCCCGGTCGGAGTAGCGCGTGGTCGTCGCCAGTACGTCAACCTTCTCGCTTATCTCAATGACTGGACGATTCGTGTCGCTGTATGTCGGGTTGATAATCAAGCCGCCGCCGTTGGTATGAATGAAGGCGTATTCGATTTGCGCGTATTTAACCTCATTCGGGATAGCGTTCGAGTCATACAGGTAGCCCGACTTTTTCGGGACGCCCTGACGCGGCCAATCGCCAGACTGGTCTTCATAGTTGGCTACTCCGAGCCAGCGATCAGACCACTGCGCGAACATATAGACAAAGGCGGTTATCAGAGCGGCCTGCTTCCCTGAATTGCCGCCGTCAGCCCATAAGCCAGACTTTCGTCCAGTGTTCTCAAGGTATTGATCTGCCTCGGCCACTGTCACGTATGAGTTGGAATCAACCAGCCCGTTCCCGTTTTCGACTATAAATTGAATCGCCATGATCTAGCCCTTCGTTTTGTCCTGAAGCACCTTGAAGCTCCCGGTGTTAATGAGCGTCGCCTTCTGTCCAGCCCCGTCAAGGACTTGGACGTCGTAGAACTTCTCGACACTATCCACTACGTCAGGTGAATAGGCCTCAGATTCGGCCAGCCGCGCAGGTTCGTTAATTCCCTCAGGGCGAAAATCAAGCTGTCCCTGAGTAGCGCTAATGAAGCCTTCCATTGAGAACAGCTTGCTTAGTCCATCTGGCGGGTCTTCAACTGAAGTGACCGTCAGAATAATGGACGTGTAGCCTGTAAAGTCAGTAGCCGCGCCGGCCTGAGAGAACTTTAGGCTCAATGGAGCGGTGTCGCCCCGTGCGTAGCAAAGTAGTGGCCCCTTTATGGCGCTCATGTTTCGATCTCCGGTGTTTCGGGCAGGTCAATGACTGCCGGTTCTGGCAACTCTACTTCAATGACTGGCGGTAGCTCAACTTCGTATTCCATAGCGGTCACTTCCAATGCGCTGATGATTGCCTGATTGATGACGAGTGTACCAGCACCGCCGAAAATTAGTCTCCCCGTGACAAACCTCATGGCTGTATCAGCGACACGTCGCCGGCCGTTAGGGCTCCCGTGACGTCCTTCGGCGTAATCAGATCTATCGTCGTTCCCTTGAGGTACATATGAAGCAGCCCGGTATTCTTGTCGTAATACTCGTCAGCCTCCATCAGATTGACTGCCTGCGCCAGAGCGAGCGCTTCTCCCGGCGTGAGGCCCGACGTGCCGGTCTCAATGACAATCGCTCCTGCGCTATTTGACGGCCTCACAGAGACATTATTGACGACGGTCACTTCTTCAATGTTGTTGTTACCGCCGATCAGGCGCACAGCATACGGCGTCCCGGTATCCTCAAACTCCACTTCCCAGAGGCCGATGATCTTGACGACGCGCTGAAGCGTAACCTGTCCGATGTTGCTTGGCGCTGAATGCTCATGAGTGATCTCGTAGACGTCGTTCTCGACCAAGGTCTCAAGCGTCCTGAGTTCATTGTGAAAGAAGTTCATATCGAGCGAGCGGATATCAGGACTGGCGCTCACCAGCGTCGTGTCAGCTTTCGGCACGTAGATGATATTCGTCGGTTGTATGAGTGAGATTGCCATTAGTCAGGGTTCATCGGTACGGTCGTGGAGAAGCCGCTTGACGTCACGGTTCCAGATATAGCTGCGCGGATATACACTGGCTGTTCAGAGCCCTTCGCCGCAAAGCCTTCAATCGCGTCTGGCGTAGCGCCTCCATAGGAAACCGTTGCGATACCTGAAGCGTTGGTCAGTACATTGTCCATGACGTCGATCAGGCCCGGTGCCGTGCCGAGTCTCACGTTGACGCCTTCAATGGCCGCTTTGGTGATGCTGTCGATACAGGTAATCGTGATCGTCACTGAGGCAACGATGCTCACCTGACCATTGCCAGTTCCCGGCTCAGTCGTTGTGAATGCGCCGCCCGACTTATTGATCGTCAGTGTATTGCCGGCGCTGTCATTGAGTACGTCGCCGCTCACCGTGACATTGGTGAAGTTCAGCGTCGAATTGAGGCCGGTTGCAATATGCAGGTCGCCATTGATGGTCACGCCAGTAAGGTCGAGCGCATCTTCAAGTATCACATCGCAGTTGAAGGTGAGGCCATCGACCTCAGCACCGTCAGCAATCGTCACCGTTCCGCGCGTTGAGATCGTGTTGAACTTCGATGTTGGCGCAAGGGCTTGTCCACCCGAAGCCGTTGACCGCTTGATCGCGATTGAGATAGCGCCCCACGGTAGGGACTTCTGAAAGTTGAATGCTGCCGGGTTCTCAGCCGCCGCTACGCCCAGCTTTTTCTCAGCACTAGCCAGCATCATTCCCGCGCCGGCAGGGATCGTCAAGGTAGGCGTCGCCGTGTATGTGGTGAACGGGGTTCCCGATGACTGGACGACGCGAAGCTGAACCGTGTCGCCGGTCTGGGTATCTGCCGCTCTCAGTTGACAACAGAACTCAAGCTCAACGTCCTGATTGATGGTTGTCGTGTAGTCGAGCGCCGTGCCACCGGCAAGGCCGTCCACTTCATCGAAGCCGCCATTCGGTGTGACGAACGGCCCGGTTCCTGCCATCTGCTCAGTTGTGTCGAGGCCGTCAGTGACATTGGCCGAGGCCGATGACCGGCAGACCAGCGAGGAGGCGTTGACGTCAAGCCAGCCCTCAGCGTTTTTGTTGTACTGAAGCTGCAAAGAGATATCCGTCGCCGCAGCGTCAGAGGTCTCCTGAATGTTAAACCGGACGCGGAAGTTCTCGCCCGTTTTCTGGTTCCAGTTGGTGTTCTCAGCGGCCTTCCATGTGGCGGTCGTTTCAGTGCCGTCGTCATTACGTCCTCTGAACTCAACCTGCTCGAAGTCAACTGCCGGTGGATCGACCCAGTTGATGACAATGGCACCCGGCTCACCGTTGACGCCTTCACCTGAGCCACCGTCGCCAGTTGCCGCCTGATAGTCGCCATCGCCCTGACCTGCGCCAGTTGCTCCTGAAGCCTGCGCGTTCGTCGTAGAGCCTGAAGCGAGGTTTGAGCCGCCGCC